>Ga0115571_1002719_pt1 | contig 11481 bp, 2 predicted proteins | sample COGITO_mtgs_1205_FD_87293 | JGI IMG/M metagenome (GOLD analysis project Ga0115571, IMG submission 87293) | Pelagic marine microbial communities from North Sea - COGITO_mtgs_120531 | ecosystem: Environmental > Aquatic > Marine > Epipelagic | place: Germany:Helgoland, sampling site Kabeltonne...
TCAATTTTATATTTATTATGCATTTATAATTTATTTATTTCATTTTATTATTTTTAAAACGAATTTTAGAGTGCAATAGGTATAAGTGCAGGACATGGTGTATCGCATCAATCGAGTGAGATTGAATTTAATCCTGTGAAATTAAATGTGTGCGAATACAATACACCGTGCAATAATGAAAGGATAATTACAATTAATTTTATAATTGCAATGGTACACAAGCCAAGGAACAAGATATTATGTTTAATTATGGGTTTATTTTATTTATTTTAATATAAACTTAACTGTTACACTTGAATGCAATCGATCAATTGTCAATACCGACAACTGGGTAATCCATCGAATTATTTGCATTCAATGCCAAGAGTGCGTGTACGAAACACTGCCAACCATCAATGGGTCGATTGGGGATTAATACATTGATAATTGACAGTGCCACCTGGAAAATGGTGTTAATTAATAGATACAAAGGTTAGCGAATTGTTTATTACAAGGATGGCTTTTTGATCGCTCCGGCATAGAAATGCAATGAGAAGACGAACGTTGCCATCCAGGATGGATTGGTTTTATAGTGCCAATTATTGGCAAAACTATCCACGATAACAAACTATTTTTGTGTTCGCAAGACAAGCATCACAACACATTGACGAGCGACCTGATTACTGAGCCCTGCCGTCAATTCACATACCTAGCCGCATCTCAAATGATACAATGCAAAGCAGAGACGATATTGCGATGCAAGGTTTTGGTTGTGGGTGCGCGAATGCACAAAGGGTATTACGCGATGACAAGTGTAAAGCAGCTCCTGCAATTCATCACTGTCTTTCCCATCATAGCGATTTCCAATTCGAAAGTTATTTGGTTTATGCTTTGGACCACATTAAGGTATGTACAACCTTAAGTGGCTCGCTACTGATGGTCACCGCAACATCCATTCATAGCAATTTCCATTAGACTAGACTAGTTTATTACAAGGGACCCTGCATTGGGCTTGCTATGAAATGGATCATCACACCATTTCCAAGCACATTGAATGGGAAGTCACATTGACACGATTTCACACACATATTGTCACGAACATCATATGTAGCATTTGCGCGTACGAAAATGATTAGTATGAATAGCAACATAGCATGCGAAATCAAATGTGCCAATGATCATGCACAAACCTAATTCAATAGATGCGCAAGGATTTGCCAACCAATTATTAATAATTAATCCTGGCACGAAGATGCGATCTATGCAAATTAGACACACTTCGCCCAACAACTCAACAAGCAAGTACAGTGTAACACCAAAAGCAAAACACACGTGAAGCAGAAAGAACGAGCTTCGTAGACTCAACTGATGTCTTCTATCAAAGATGGCGGCATTAGGATTTGTTTTTAGTTTTCTGAGAAATTACAGTAGCGAAAGTTCAACTTTCAGTTTCAAATGTTATTTTATTTTACATTTTGGATTTTTGTGTGTGTTTTTGTTTTAGGTCTGTTGATTGATAGTAATCACAGATAACATAAGAGTGATTGAACTGGTTAGGACTTCAATGTCTTTTCCCTAAATTTTCACTGACTCAATGTAAGTTGAGTTAGCTTTTATGGGTTTTTAGCGGGTAGTTGCAAGGTAGTTAGTTGCCTATGTTTGATTCTCGCACTCAGTCAATCGCAAGCTCTTATATGTGTTAGTATATGTGTTATATATTTTGATTTTGTTTTATATTGAAATAATTAGCTACTATTTCAATTGATGGCATTTTCGACTTATATTATATACGATACACAAGTGTGAATTATATGTATGCATTATTTGTCCATGTTTGTGAGGAATAAATTGATTTAATCAATTTATTTTAAACAAATGGGGATGTCGTAGTGAGCGTACTTCCTACGGTTTTCCGGACAGTCACCCTAGTTACTTTGTAGTTAATAATTTACATACATAATACATGTGTTTCACACTATTGAAAAATATATCTACTTTACTCTCGTACTCAACGTACTTGAGTTAGTTCGTATTCTAAGCTAGTACTGAAGTCTAGAAAGTTCAGTATAGCAACGCTCTGAAGTACTGAAGACTGGCTTCGAAATACGACTTGGCATTGCTGACGGAAACGAAATGAGTAATCCTGAGGGTGACGCCGCGGATACATCAAATAATGATGATATCAAAGAAACAGAGAGCCAAGATGATTTGATGAACCATCAGGCACGTGACCGTACAATACCGGACGCGTCTGATCAAGATAGGCTGAAATCAGAGGATGAAGCCAAAGATGATGGTGGTGATAATAAAGATCAACCATCCACATCAACACCAGTTGATATTTTGATGCAAGAAGCACAAATAGCAGCTGATCGACAATCAAATGAAATTCATGGTTCAAATTCAATTAATAATGAAAACACAACTGAAACTCCAATACAAGTTCCAAACAACACACAATCGACACCAACACTACAAGCAACTGATACACAATCGCAAAATCAAGATACCGCCAATGAAGATGAAGATATCGATATTGAAATGAATGGCACAAGCGATCAGAATGATTCAAATTCGCGTGCCAATTCCACACAAGACACACAAACGCAATTAAATGATGAAAACGTTTCTGAGAAAGAAAATTCAATTTCTGATTTTGAAGCGCAATCACATCTGCGATGGGGAATTATACAGCAAACATTGCCAATGTATAATCAAGATGTTATATCTATCACAAAAGATAAATATAAATCAGTATTACAGCAGATGGTCAAGCATAAATTGAGAGCACCATATCAATGGTATACATTGTTAATTTACGTGCGAAGTTTGTTTAAACATAATTATAAATGTTTTAAGAAAGTTTTGGAATCACAAAACGATCTTGTTAGTGTGATATTGATTAATATGTTAAAGCCAGAGTATTTTGATCCACAATTTATGGACAAACAACCAAAAGTGACAGATCAAGATAAGGCTGATTTAATTCAATATTTACAATCTACTGATAAACAGTTCAAAGATTCGACAAAAGAGAAATTTCAAGCAAAAATTCATCAATTCAAAGTATCACACAAAGAGAAATTAACACGCGACGATCGAAGCAAATACAAAGCACACGTGTCAATGGCTTATAGTTATATTAAGAAGACTGTATTACCAAGACAACGACGATCGTACATGCAAGATTTTTTACATATTCAAAAGCTAAAGCGTAAACATGGTGAAAGCACTGATGAACCACAAAAGAAGAAACAAAAATTATCAAACATACGAGAAACGCAAAATACGCAAAATCGCAGTTCAAAAGATAATGGAAACGAAAATGAGAAGAGTTCGGAAAACGATGCGACAAACCAAAAACACGCAAATACGCAAGAAGTGACACCAACCACGCAAGCATTTATTGCTGAAGATCCATCCGATCCAGATGACAGTGATCACGACAGTGATGATTCAAAAATATCTGATTCAAGCAGTGATGATAGTGATCAAATTTCAACAACTGTATCTGAGACAAGTAATGAGAGTCTTGAAAGCAATATAAGCAAGTTAACACATATTACAGAAGATGCAATGAGAGCCCAACGAAGGTTGGATCGCGCAAAACGCAAAAATGATAAATTATATCGCAAAATGAAACGTTTCAAGCGCGAAGCCAAGAATGCACGTAAGCAGAAAACCAAAGAAGAAAAGTTGGATGAACTTATTGAAATGGAAAATATGAAAAGTGTCATTAAACATATGAATAATACGAAACACAGATTTAATGGTCCAAAATTGAACAAACAAAGTAAAGTTTCAATTATGAATGTTCGTATTGCGATTGAAGATTATTTTAAGCAATTCAAAAGTGAGACAGAGAATGAGAAAGTGCGATTATTACACGAAACATCGATTATTCGCAATGTTATATCATTTTACACACAAACTGCTGATTTTGACAAAGCTAAGTTAAAAGCAAATGGCGAACCTGAAACATTTGAAGAGTTTTATACATGGTTTGATATTGAATTTGATTTGGCATCATGCATTGAGCCATTTTATAATATGTGCCAACCAGGAGTGTATAAGATCAGTGATACTGATACACTTAAGACTATCATACCAACGTATGAAGTCGTCAAAGAAAAGCATAAACGTGCTATGAAACATGCATCTCCGGCACAAATCTTAGCATTCACATTTGATGACAAAGATCCCAATGTCATATCGCCACATGTTTGTACGATTATATCAGCAGTAAGCAAAGCAGTTCGTCGACAAATCATAGAGTATATTAATCGACGCAACGAAGGTGAAAAGAAAATACCAAAGAATTTGGAAGAATTGCAAGTAATTTTGGAAGAGATTTATTATTGTAATGATGCTACCAAGGCAATCAATGGCTGTGTTAAAGATTATTCAAAGAAATCACAATTCACAGATCCAACATTGACTGGTAAACGAGTTGCAAGTAGTACCAATTATTTATCTGTTAATTATCTGAGCCCAAGCCGACGAATTGCACAACGTCGTGAATACGACAGAGCCAATCGTGCACGCGACAAAACACGCCCAGTACGTCCGTACACGCGACCAAACAACTCACGCAAACCACCAACACGCACACCAACTCGCCCACAAAGAGACGACTGGCATAGTAAAAATGATGAGTATTTTTATCGAGCCAAAGGTAAATGTGCTGATAGTCGATGTGGTAAACGTGGTCACGAAAAGAAACATCATAATTTTCTGTTTCGTAATCGTAAACATTTAATTGCCAAATTTGTCGCAAGACAAAATGCAGAGTTTACGAGACGCAATAAAGACAGACAAGTCAATGCTGCGTCGCAAGCGCGAAGTAAATCGCATGGTCGTGGTAATGGCAAAGGCGGTGGCAAAGGCAAGGGCAATGGTAAAGGTAAAAACAAAGGTAATAGTGACGTTAGTATTAAATCAGGCACACAACAAGCGAAGGATGCATTAGCACTGCAACAAGCTGCTGCGGAAGCAAAATTGCAACGTGAAGCACGTACTGCTGCTATGCGTAATGCTGCAACACAAGGATGAAAGATTGAGGTTGATAATGTATATGATCACTCATCCAGCATTATCGACCATACATCAAATTCAATCAATATGTTAGCCAATCCAAAGGCTTATGTGAGTGGTTCAGCTACTGACCCACCTGACCCAACCAAACAACATACAGAGATACCACATTCATATCACAAACATGAAAGTGATGAGAAGGAGAGTGAATACGAAAGTATTAATTATTTGAGTGCCCAATCACCAGTGTTGATTGACAATGGACCAAATAATTTAGTGTATTCTGTTATGAATGTTGGATTTGGTAAGGAGTTTGTTAGTGGTGCGTCAGCGTACCCGCCTGAGTTAAAATTTAATGAACCAATTACCGCATTCAAGTCAAATGAAGATGCGAATATTAATATTATCACTGACATTTTGAGTCAAGTTACAATTGAAAGTGAATTAATAGGCGACACTGAATCATGTTTCAACAATTCAGTGACAGTCCCAATTTGTAATATAACATCAAAGTGTGAGATTGAATTAACAAAAGAAGCATCAATTCATGAGACATACAAATCAATTAATAACATCAATGATTCGAATACGGAAGAGATTCATAGTAAACTGATTAAGTGGTGGATAAGAGTACCAATCAGATTAAAAGATGATACAATTATTTATATTAAAATGCTGGCTGATACAGGAGCCAACGCAGGTTGCATTGACACTAAGTTTGCATTGAAGCATTTTAGTGATTATATTGTGCATAATCGTAAAAATAGCGTATTAAATACACCTGGCGGACCTGTACATCCAAAGTATTGTGTTTATTTAACATTTCCCACAAAATCAGGCATTATATTAAAAGCTAAATTATATTTAATTAATAATTTACCTGTCTCTATTATTGCAGATTTAAATATGTTAATTGCGTTTGGTTATGAATTTAATGATCAAATTCCCAACAAGTTTATACACGAAGAGGAGCCGCAATTGGATTTGCAATTAAAGGACCAAGATTCATTATACCGCATACACCATACTTATCAAGTGGATAAGAAAGGCAAACCAAAGGAAGTGGATTATGTTGGTGCCAAAGATAGAGAGCCAAATTTTAATGATTACAAAGATTTTAAAGATAGTCAATTAAACTATGATAATATCGACCAGATTGTTGATAATAACGAAGTTTTATATGTATCTAATCGATCGCAGATTAACAAGGATGATGATAGTAAGGATAGCGATCCGAGACTGATCAACGAAGCCGTGATTAATCAATTGAGCGACGAAACACTGAAACGAGTGTCAGATATGAATTTCAAGACATTTGAAGAGTATATGAATGATGAATCAATAATGAGTATCATCGATTGCGATGAACAATGCATTAATATGAGTGAAATGTATTTACAAGATGTTACTAAATACAAGCATTATTCAGGTAAAACGAATCAACAAATCGTGAATTATTGTGATCAAACTGAGAGAGAAAACCATCAAATTTTGCATAATGTACAGAATTCTATGCATAATCAAGCCTCCGACCCGCGTACTACTATTTTGGAGTCTCCAGCGCAGAGAGTGGATCCAAATTACATTGGACCGACGCAGGACACTAATATGATACCAAATGAGAACGACGAGGATAATATGGATGAGGACATTGATATATTGAATGCAACAGAGACTGTTAAAAATTCTGCACGGACCAAAAACAGTATTATTGGCCAAAGTGCGAGATTTAATTATGATAAATTTGCACGGTTGTCAATCAAAACACGTACCAACCGTATAACAAGATTAAGCAACACATCCTTTAATTTAGCCCAACAAACGAGGATACGACATATTAATTTTATTATGGCACGCGAGTCTTATCTAGCAACAGCTGATGAGATCAAAGCGGCATCCAAATTGGATCATAATAAAGAGTTGAAATTTAATGATTTTACGTATTTATTGTCATATCCCAAACGTTTTGGACTAAGATTTACTGGATTATATGCAGCATTAATGGAGTTAATACGAAGATACAGAGAGATATTTGCCAAACATACTTATGATCGACGAACGATGTTAGTACCGCCTGTGAGGTTAGGTATATTACCGCAGCATCGACATAAGACATGTTACACACCGCAATACCCACTCACTGCATTACAACGACTGTGGATGATAGTGTACACACAGGAGAATGAGAAGAATGGCTATTGGGTGAAGGTTAATAGCGCAATACACAATTTACCAAACACAATGGTAGGTAAAAAGGTACGCAATATAATTACACGTTACCGCCCTGCATTTGATGCACGTAAACCAAACCAGTATTGTGAGTTGTTTCCAAACAACATGCCAACACTGAGGTATATTGATGAGATGTATGCAATACCAGGATTATTTACACTGGCTGACATGAAAAACATGTACGATTGCATACCATTGGATATACGTGATCAACCATGGTGTGTAGTAACAACACCATTGGGATTATATCAAATGAAGCATTTATCTTATGGTTGGAAAAATGCTCCGGCAGTGGCACAAGCTATTATGAACCGTATGGCAATCTCAGTTGGATATATGATCGTTTATATTGACGATATTTTAATGAAACATCCATGGAAATGGACAGTCAAACAATTGATTGCGCACATGGAAAAGTTCTTTAAATATTGCAAAGAGAAACGAATGTTATTAAACCCTACTAAGTTTTTCCCGTTTGTTACGGAATGTACCAGTTTTAGTATTAAACGCACGTTAGAAGGATCCACAATTGGTGACAAATACAAAGAGAAAATATTAACATTTGCGAAACCAAAGACTGTTCGCGAATTGAAAGAGCTTATTGGCATTGTCACTTATATTATTAGGTATTTATATCGTGGATCTTCACTGACTTATTGGTTAAATTCACTGACAGCGAATCTGAATGACCGTGGTACATTACAATGGACACGCGAGGCATCAACGGCGTTTGAACAAATTTTATATTTAGTCGAACACGCGCCTTTATTACACAATCCGACACCAGATGGTATGTTTTGTATTAAAACTGATGCTTGCAATTATGGTGGTGGTGCTGTATTATATCAAATGCAATATGATAAGAAGATTGACCAGAATAGATGGGTAATCATAGATATGCATTCCCGCACTATGCCCAAAGATATGAGAAAGTGTCATTCAATGGTGCATGAGGCGTGGGCACTTACCACAGCGTGTCAACATTGGCAATTTTATTTATTAAAGCGTAAATTTTTAATTACGACTGACAATAAACCAGTCGCTTCACTGTATACTGAAAAGTACAGAGAATTAAAAGAGATCACGCAAAAGCAATTATTACGTATGCGAATTGCGATCGCTCAATTTACGTTTGAAATGCGCCATGTCGAGGGTGTTAAGAATGAATTGGCAGATGGTTTGAGTCGATTTACCTGCGATTTAGTTGATAAAAACCCCGGCAAATACAAAGACGCAATTAATGCCATAATTATGACTGATACCGAGCAAAAGACGATATCAGATGATGAGATTAAGAGTTTAATGGATGATTTATATAAAGATCCAACCACCAATCAAAAGTTTATAGATGCTATTAATGGTGGCAGTATTAATTTTATCAATCAATTTATGAATAGCCGTATGTCAGATAATACGAAGCGCAATGAGATATTTTATTTATTAAATAAGAATTATAATGCGACATTGCAGCATTTTCGTAAGACTGCAGCCTGGCATGAAAAAGCCAGATTGGGAGATTTCTTAAACAGTGCAACAAATGAGAATGTACTCACAAGTGATGAATATTGTTACAATTCAACACCGTTTGTTAATTTATTGGATAACATTAAATCAATCACTGATGACATTGATTGTTTATCTGAAACAGCGATTGATACATTAATTGCACGTTCAAGAGAGGCTATTGATTCTGATAATAATTATCAAATTAATCAGATATGTGAAAAATTAGATATTTTGCAGAACGAACATGGTATGCAAACTCGAAGCAAAACAAGCAAAGAGAAAGCAAAGTATCATAAAAGAGCAGAATTTATTCATCCGCATTATGATAATACCGTGAAAAGAATGTATATTCGATCTGAATTTATGACTGAGTTATATGGTTATCGCCATAATAATAAGAGTTTTAATAATGATACAATATTAACCGAACAAAAGAATGATATACAGATCCAATTAGTGCGTGAAATCCTTGTTACAATGGATGAACTACACATTGGACTGAGAGATCAACATTTGACAAAGACAGTTGCAAAATTAACTGAGGAGAATCCAAATTACGTTGTGGATTTGCAAGGTGATAATATGCGAATAAATCCGCACACACAGTTAATTGAAGCAAGACACTGGTCGCCGTTGGATCAATCAGATGTATGGGTTATTGTAGTACCAATTATATTACGTGGCAAGTTTATGGATTTTGCACATCATAATGTAAATTCACATCACTTTCATTGGCAACAGACGTTGGACAATTTGGAAGGCAATTATACGTGGCCATATATGAAACGAGACATTAAAAGATTTTGCGAAAAGTGTTTATTATGTGATTTTTTAAAAGGCACAACGAGACATCGTGCACCAATGCAAATCAGAGAATTAATGGCTCCACGTACACACGTGATGTTTGATTTTATAGGCAGCATATTGCAACGATATTACATTATGGCAATCATCGATTACTGCACGGGTTGGACATTATTAATACCATGCTATAATACAGGTATACAGACTGTTGTTGATTGTATTATATCACAATGGATCCCATTGCATGGTCAATTCAGATATTTAGAATGTGACTATGGTTCAAGTTTTAGCAGCGCAGTTTGGAGAGCATTAATGCAAGCGCAGGGAGTTAACATGCAATTTGCAGAACCAAAGAATCACAGATCGATTGGGAAAGTTGAGAGAGTTATTGGATTTGTGCGTAGTATTCTACGTAGGTATAATATACAGTTGGATGGTGCATTGAATGATAATGTAAATCACAAGCGCAGTTGGAAAACAATTAAAGTGTTATTGCCGCATATCCAAGCAGCGATTAACCAGCATCGACCGCGATTTACAACATATTCACCAAACATGTTAATATTTGGCAAGCAACTCAGTGACCTGAGTAATATCCAACATATTATTACACGCTTAAACGAGCAATACAATAAAGAAGCGTCGCACACTGGTAGTGTAACTCAAGATTATAATTATATTTTTAATTTATTAAATAAATTAACTAAGATTTATACGCAATTCAAAGACGATTGGATTAAATACGTTCATTTGAGTCGCGAGGGTTATAATCGACGTTATCATATCACACCGAAGTCGATGGCAAGAAACAGAACTGTTTATGTCGAAGGACAAAAGATATTATACTATATCGGTGATCAAAAGATGAAAGATGATAAATGGCACCGTAAATGGAGTGGCCCATGGACCATTAAATTAGTTTTAAATGATTCAACAATCATCATTTCTGACCCAGAGACCAATAATCAAAAGAGAGTGTCAATTGATCGCTGTAAGCTATTTAAAGCAGGCGAAATGGATCCATATACATCCAAACTGGCACAAGAATCGACATACCAACGATACCGCGCTGATTTGGAGAATTTATTTTTCAAATACAACGTTAAAACAGAAGATCAGACGCATAATTTAGATTATAGAACAAATTTAGAGTAACATATAATTCAATAAACAGAGGGGGAGATGTCAGTATCATATTTGAAACAAAAACAAATAAAAATTAAAAAATCAAAACAAAGCAAAAAAAAATTAGCTTAATTTGGCTGCATTTCTCACCCATTGAATTATTGTTCATTTTGTCAGGAGTATGCTACTCTCCAACGCAAAATTGAGCTTAAATGTTTATTTTATTTTAATTTTATGTTTATTTTATGTGTGTATTTTTTGTTGTTTTTTTTTATTATAGTTTTTGTGTTTTTTCTATTATTTTATTACATTTAATTTGTGTTAGTTTCGTGGTTGTTAACGTTATCAAATTGAATGTGTGTTTGCAAATTATTTTTAGTATTTTTTGTTTGCAAATTTATGTTTGTGTATTTTATTTTATTTATTTTCAAACTAATTATAGTTATAATTTCATTTTATTTATAATTTTGTCGCTTGCATGCATTGATATATTTGTTTATTGCAATGCAAGGCGTTTTACTTCAATTTTATATATTTTATGCATTTTATAATTTATTTATTTCATTTTATTATTTTTAAAACGAATTTTAGAGTGCAATAGGTATAAGTGCAGGATATGGTGTATCGCATCAATCGTGTGAGATTGAATTTAATCCTGTGAGATTAAATGTGTGCGAAATACAATACACCGTGCAATAATGAAAGGATAATTACAGTTAATTTTATAATTGCAATGGTACACAAGCCAAGGAACAAGATATTATGTTTAATTATGGGTTTATTTTATTTATTTTAATATAA
>Ga0115571_1002722_pt1 | contig 11459 bp, 12 predicted proteins | sample COGITO_mtgs_1205_FD_87293 | JGI IMG/M metagenome (GOLD analysis project Ga0115571, IMG submission 87293) | Pelagic marine microbial communities from North Sea - COGITO_mtgs_120531 | ecosystem: Environmental > Aquatic > Marine > Epipelagic | place: Germany:Helgoland, sampling site Kabeltonne...
CTTGCCTGCGTTTGAACTGCCTGAAAATTTAGAAGCAATCCTTTGCTCTATTAATTCTCTTTCCTGCTGATTTGGAGTTCCATTATTGAAGTTAATAAGCATTGACGGACTTAATCCGTTCATTATATTATTTAAATGGTAGTTGCTGATCTCTTCTTCTAGTTCTGCATACTGCAATCCTCCTTGATAATCTACTGGCGAATAGTAATAAAATCCTGCACGATACGGTTTGATGTAATAAATTTCAATTGCCTCCTTTGACATCCCATAAGCAGGAATCCTTAAAGGCTTATCGCTTGGTTTGATTTCAGTCCAGTCCTTGAAATAGTAATATGCAGGTATTTCTCCGTCATCATTTGCTTTTTCTGCCCTTAAAGTCTCAATTGGGAAATGTTCTATTTTAGCAATCTGCTTTCTGTCCTTTGAATAGATTACTTGCATTGCCGCTTGACCCATTAATTTCAAATCATAACAAACTTTACGCACACAATCCTTGTGAAGCAGAGAAACCATCTGAGCATATTGCTCTGGCTTTCTTGCCGCATCCGTAGCATTTAATCCTTTGCCATAAATCGCTTGACTAATCCCATTGATAGCGGCATTGTTTGTCGGACTACCATTGTATCTATCTATTAAGAATTGAAAATAGTTATTATCTTCTCCATAAGATACCCAATCCTTGTTTGCAACCTCCTTAACTTCTGGACTAGTATATGTGCTTAAGTTGATTACTCCAATCTCAGTTTCATTTTTATTCTGTTTTACTGAGATATTTGGTAATGTGCTTTTTTTGTTCCTTTTCATGATGTTACAATATAGTCATTGTTGTAGGAATTGTTATAAGTATACTGCCCCTCGTTAAGTTCGTAGTACTCATTCTTCGTTTGATCAATGGTTTGATCTGTACAAAAGATGCGATCTGAGAATATTTCAGAAACAAAAGTATTAGTTTCGTTCCATTTAGTGTTTTCTGCTTCCCAAAGATTAAAGTTTGTATTCCAGATATTATAGTCAATGTACAATCTAAGATCGTAAAAATGACCTTCAACTAAAATAGGGTTAAAGGTATTATTAAATACTAGGTAATTTCCTACCGTTGTTGCCGTTGTTATTTCATAAATAGTAGTGACGTTTGTACTATCATCACGAATGTCCATGCTAAAAGTTGTGACGTATTCTCTAGGGATTACGGTAAGCGTTTGAGCAGTTGCGGAGGTTCTTAGTATTATCATCTAATAGTATAACGTAATTTTATTGATATTTTTGAAAATGAAAGAAAAAAAGCAGTCCCCCCTCGAAGACTGCTTCCATTAATTAACCAAAACTAAATTTAAGCCGTTGGATCAATTTGAGTTGCTTGAGTTGCTCCCGTAATTATTGTTGATAATATCCAAGGTGCCGCCGTCTCTTCAATTCCTTCCATTGTTAAAGTGAATCCTGAAAGGTCTCCTGCCGCCGTTCCCGTGGCAATAGTTCCCCCCGTGCATTCTGCTCCATTTTCCAACCCTACAAGAAAGATGTTCCCGTAATAATCTTCAACCGCAACTTGTGGTCTAGATTGAGCCAATAATTGAATTTCCTGCTGAGTCGCTTTATCCAGATAAGTGAAAGTCAAACTTAAAGTCTGAGTATAAAAAGTCGTTCCCGTATCCCTTGAACTTGTGATTGTTGTCTCCAATGAAGAAGCACCCTTCACGTCATACTGATAAACTTCCATTGATCCAGAAAGGGAAGCCGTATCAATTTGCCCATCAGCATCAAATGTTACCGTTCCAAGACCCGTTCCCGTTCCGTTAAAGTTTATAAAATAAGCGGCTTTAATCCCGCCAAAAGCTGATTTACAAGGTAGCTTTCTGCCTTTTGTTAATAAACATGCCATAATCTTTTTTGTTTAAAAAAAGGGCAAGCAGGGTTTGATCCCTAAATGCCCTCTTTAGGTTATAAATTAAGAATAAAGAACGCAATCAGTTGATATGCCGTATTGTACTGCGGCAGTAAATCGCATGATTACTCTCACATTCTGCGATCCGTCAAGATCACTCATGTCCAAAACCTTAACAAGGTTCATGTCTGACATCAAGCCCGTGCCGAAGTATAGGTTGGTCTTCTCAGCCGCAACCGCATGGTCATCAGGCAATCCCTGAGCAACAAATATTTTGACACCGTCAAAGGTTAATGCTCCGTTGTTCCACCATTGTGTACCTTCATTGTTTACACCATTTGCACCAACTCCTGCCGCCGCAAATCCTCCTAATGCACGAACATAAGCACGAGCAATATTCTGTGAAACGTATAAGTATAAATCTTCTTTTCCGTAAAGAGCAGAAGGAATTGCGTCAACAATTCTGCCTAGTTCAGCGATTACATTTGCCGCATCAACTGCCGCAGGAGCAACCACTTTAGGTACTGCCGCATCAGCAGTCATCAATGGCACGAATCCATCAAAAGAACCAACAACGGCATTTGCACCGTTCCAGATATTCTGCTCTGTTTTCTGAGCCACTTCTTTTGCTACGTGAGCAATAAGAAATTCAGCGAAGGTCGGAGGTAATTGATCAAAGGCAGAGTATCCCATGCTTTGAGCGCCCCAATTCGCAATAAATGGAGTTTTACACAATTCAAGGTTTACCTGAAATTCCTCTGGTTGAATAATTCTCTCAGTCAATGTGACGTTTCCCGTGTTTGTGAAATCACATGATGAGTCCACAATTAAACCAGACGTGTCAACTTTCTGAATTACTTCTTTATATTTAACGTTTGGCATGATTTCGATGCCTCCGTTGTCAATTGTTGAACCGCTCAATAAAGCCGCGGCTATGTATTTTCCTGCAAATTCACCTGCATAGGTGCTAGTTATTGTTAAAGCCATTATATTAGTTGTTTAAAATTTTTGATAATACTGAATCCATAACGGACTTAGTTCTTTGTTTCTGAAAAGTTATCTTTTCATTCTTGTTTGATACTGATTCTGGACTATGCTTAATAGCTTGAGCCGCAGGTTGTGAAAGTTCTTCTTTGAGGTCTTCGTTCATTTCCTCTTTATTTCCGTACCCCATTTCTTCAACCTCTTCCGCAGAAACCTTATCTGCTTTTAGATCAGCAATAGCATCTTCAAGATTTTGTATTCTCTTTTCCATGCCTTCCCAATCGCCAACTTCTGCCATTTTCTTCTCGTCCTTCTCTTCCTTGTCATCTGCTAAGTCCTCAGTAGTTTCCTCTTTTTCTGGGACATCATCGCTAACGTCTCTGACGTCTGCAATCATACCTTCTTCTTCAACAACTAAAAGCCGTGAGTCTTCAAGTATATATTCGCCGACTGGCATAGCTACTTTTTCATCATCGGTAAGGATAAAAACTTCTTTCCCTTTCTCAAATGCTTCCGCTTCTATATCAGTTCCATTCTCTAGCTTCATGGTCTCCAATTTGACTTGAATGTCAAGAAGCGTTTTTATTTGATTCAACATTTCATTTGTTCTCATATTAGTATAACGTAAAAATTTAAAAGTTTTGTCTTTTAACTCTGTCGATAAATTGGTCCAATGCCTTGATTCATAGTTCCACCCTCGCAACATTTTCTTGAATAGGTGTTTTTATGTCTACATAAACATGCCCTGCTACTACTCTTTGGACTTGTTCTGCTAGGTATAAGTGTCTTCGTTTTATTTGTCATGATTTTTTCTCTTTTTCTGCTTCATTCATTTTCTTTTTTGCCCATCCCAAAGCTGATTTGCCACCCCATAATAAATAAGATATAGTTCCACATGCCTTAGTATCTGAAGGATCATAAAACTCTTCTGCTCTGCTTAAATATGAGTACATCCTTTTAATGGTATTCATAGAAATAGGCTTCCCTTGAGCCAATTGTTGCGCTCTAATTTTACCCACTTCAGTTGCACATTTATTGTTAATCTTTTTGTTTAACTCAATGCCTCTTTTTGCGTTGTTTTTTACGGAATCAGGATAGTCCCTGAAAGACTCCATTTCAATCTCGTTCTTTTCCTTGTTGATAATTCCTCTAATCATTGAAAGCATTTCTTTTGCTTCCTCGTTTTCTATTTCTTCAAGTGTTAATTGAGGCTTTTGAATTGACATATTCACTTTATCCGCAAAGTATCCTTCAATTGAAAAACCTTTGACTCTGCCTTTTTTCACATATTCTTGCCAAACCTCCTCATTGTTGACCTTCATTGTTCCCATCCATGTCCCAACGGGTACGTTCATTCCGTATTTTCTACTCTTGTCATGCACCTCATCTTCTACGATCCAGGATTCAACCAGAGTCAACCCATTAAGCTGATGTTGATGTTCTAACGTGGAGTTGTTTTGATTACCATTTCGTAGGTACATTTGACTCGCTTTCTCAATTGTGTTCTTTGAGAAATAGATGTAATACTCTCCGTCTTCTGAGTATCTATAAATAGGTTTGTTAGGAATAAGCAAAGCACCCATCAAGATTCTTTTGTCTTTGGATACCTCTGCTAGTTTAATTTCATCATCCTTTAGGGCAACAAAATCACTCTCAATAGCAGGACTTTCTACAATTGAAATTGCTTCAATACCTGAAAACTCCTGATCTTCGTCTAATACTAGTTCTACTATTCTCATAATAGTATAACGTAAAAGCGAATAAGTTTTGTATTACAACGTAGCTGATTCGACTATATTTCTGTCAAGGCTTTGTGAGGTAGTCACATCTCCAGACACAACGTATGCTTTTACGGGCGCTTGAGTCTGTCCCCCGATAGCATCTGCCAATTGATTTGTTCCCGTTGTTCCTACTACATTAAAATCTGCAGGAATTGATGGAGCCTGAAAATTAGGTACTGAGGGAGTAGACCCTCCGCCAACATCGCCACCGCCAACGCCATTTATTGTAGGCAGTTTAGTCCCTTTAATTTCCTTGATAGTCCTAAATCCCGTTGCGATTGCTGATGCCGCCGCTATACCTCCCAGAACGGGTCCAACTACGGGTATTCCTGCCAATGAATTAAAAGCAGAGATTGATGATTGTAATGTAGTTATTGTTGTCGATGCTATTGCCGCCGCTTTTCCTGCTTTTGATTCCTTTCCAAAAATATTTGCCAAGCTATCTAGTGTACTTTTTGCAATATCTATTTTAGCCGCCGCTGACATATCATCAAGTTCAGCTATTTTTCTATTTGACTCAGCTTGATAGTTAAGTAACTCTTCATTGGCATCCGCAAATGCTTGAGTTCCCTCTTTATATAATGCTTTCTTTGCCTCAAGTCTTGTGGTCTCTTCAGCTATCTCTAAAACGGTTGCCTCTTGCAATGCGGTGATTCTCATAAATTCGCCCATCTGCCTTTCAGCATTCCACGCACGTTCTTCTTGTCTTCTTAAAATTTTACCGTCTTCAACAACTTGGTCTAATTCCTGCGCTTCTTTTGTTAAGGCTAGATCATTTGCTTTTTGTTCTGAGATAAAACCCTCAGTTGTTGCTTGAACTGCTAGAACTTCATTTTTTGCCGTCTGTAAAGCAATAGCATTTTCCTGACTACCATTTAAATCAAATGCCGCTTGCGCTTGTCTTTCACTTATCCGAGCGTTTTCAAGCATCTGAGTATTTTGCAACTCAAGTAATGCTTTTAATTTTTCATTTGCTTCAATCCTTTCTGTTATTGTATTACGTTCCTCATCACGTATTTGCCTTTGTTGTTCAGCTTGGCGATCGTACATCTCAAGCAGTCCAACGTTCTGAACTTCTGCAAGTTCTGCTTGTTTGGCTAGTTGAACACTTGCATCTGCCGCCTTCAATGTGTTTGTAGCGTAATCCGCAGTCGCTACGGCAACTTCTTTCACTAACTCAACCGTTTTGTCAAATGAGTCATCAACACCCGTTAGAACGTCTGTAAACTCTTTTCCTGCATTACTTGCCGCTTCTATTGCTCCGTCCCAATCGCCCTCAAAAACTTTTTTAATTGCCGTGCCTAAATATCCCAGAACCTCAATAGCAGAATTGAAGCGTTCAATCATATTTTCTTTGATCGCTTTGCCTAGATCTGCTACGGCTTTTTGAGGATCGTCAAATATTTTTTTGAAATAATCTGTTATTGGTCCAACGTTACTCGTGACTAATTTAAATAGATCATTAAATGCAATCTCAAGAGCCTTGAAAGCAGTCGCACTAGCATCAACAACCGCTTGGTTAGTCATAAATAACTCTGTCAATCCTTCCAGAACCTTCAAGAATAGACCAACCCCTGCCGCTTTGATAGCCAATCCCATCCCTTTAATTCCTCCTGCGGCTTCGTCTGTGGTTTTCTTTAAGGCATTAATAGCATCTTCAGTCTTTTTATTGCTATCAACAACCTCTTTGCTAAGATTTTCAATCTGCTTTTTGAGGTCTTTAATTTCTTGACTCGCTTTTTTGGTGTTCGCTACTACGTCAATTTCTGCAACTTCCATTTTGTTTCTTTTTTAATTTGCTTAAATGCCTCTTTAAAACTCTTAGGAAAAAGGTATTTCCCTTGAGCAATCCTGATGTTTTCGGTTTCTCCGTCTGCTAATTTTAGCATTTCAATTATTGATTTCATACCACGTTCAATAGTTCAAAGTCACTTTCTCCCGTTTGAAGGTTTGTTGTGACTGAATTAATAATATACGTTTCATTTCTCATTGTAATCTTATCATTTAATTCCAGAGCAATTACAATTCTCAAAGGCAAAAACGCTTTGACTTTTGTGATCCTTCTTTGAGTATTAAATACCGCAGAAACATAGTCAGTATATTCCTTTCTAAACAATGAAGAATCCGAAAATACCGCCGATGTCAAAGCATACTCGTTTATTTCTGCGCCAAAATTTAAGTTATCTGGGTTTATTGATGAAACCAAAGCAACGCTATTACTTGGCACGTTGTAAACTTGCACTTGCACGTGAGTTGTAAGATCGGTTAAAAACGAAATTGAATCGCCACCCGATAAAGTCACGGGGTAAAAAAGCAGAGGTTTTCCGAAATAAGGTTGCTCGTTTTCATTTACAAAATATCCGTATTGAACTGTGGTTTCTGCGTTATTTGTTTGATTAAATAACCGCTCAAACTGAACGTGTTCAAAAGGAGGTTTGACGGTATAAATTTCTGTTGGTGCGCTATAAGTTGCATCATTTAAAGTAAATCTAAGACTACCCCAACCTACGTTATTTAATTGCTCGTACTGTTTAGCAAGGAATGTCCCAAGTCCTTCATACTCAAAGTTAACTTGCCGATAAGGTAAAGCAACATCTACCTTGCTTTTTGTTACTTCCAAGTAAGGAGTGATGTCATAAGTAGTTCCTGCCGAATAGTAATCATCAATTGTTTGAACTTGAATGTTACCATTCGGTAAAGTATACGTCGTTAAATTAAAAAGATTAAACAATCCATTCAAAAAATCAAGCACCTTTTGTTCGGGGATTTGTTGCGTGATAATAAATTCAATCGTTAAACTTGACTGCCAGAGAGTATCTGTGTCAAAAACAATATTAAATCCAAAGCCTTGCAACTCCCATTCAATACTTGCTATGGGAAAACTCATTAAAGCCGCTGATTGATTAGTTACAATTGTGACGGTATAAGTTCCGATGGGTAATGGTTCGCCCCAATCCGCTATCCCAAAAGTTCTAGCACCATTGTCATAGTCTGACTCAAAATAAGATGCACCATTACGATAAACAATAACTCGGTATTCAGTGCTTGCCGTGCTTGGTGATAGTACTAAATTTGCCGTTTGAGTTGCGGTCACATATAACCGCATACTTGTCTCAGTTTGTACCGCATAAGTCTTATTTGAAATATCAACTCCCCACTCGTTAACTTGTGAAAAGTATTCGGTTACCTGAGTTGCAGGTTGAACTGCTCCACTTTTTCTATGAAGCCACATAAACAAATGATAATATCTGTCGTTTGTGCTATTAAAAAAAGACGTACTATCAAAGGTAATTTCGTACTCTTCTTCAATTGCTTTTATAATTTCATCAATCCGAATTGCATACTTCAAGTCACTCCATAAAACGCCGTGTTCATTTGCTCCTCCACCCTGATGCCAATAGACGTTCCTTGATCCTGCAATGTGATTCGTTGAATCATAAGTTAATCTTTCTGTGTGAGTAATTAAGGGACAAAGAATTGCCTGACCCAAGGTCTCTTGCAATTCAAGTTTATCTTGAACTATTTGAGGACTATAAATTAGATCGTGAGTTGAAAGCGATCCTAAAGCTGATAGCATATCCTCTCCAATTAGGTCTTTTAAATTTACGGTATTACCAAAGAAAGTTATTCGATATGCGTATGCTTTTTCTTTTCGCATATCAACTCCTTCAAGTCGAATAAATCCATCTTTAAAAGGGAGGCTATTAAGTTCAATTTTTCCCGCAACTTTATTTAACGCATCGAAACCTCCAACAATATCAAAATTATAATAATGCTTAAACAAAATATTGTTTTTTGGCGAGGCAGGAACAGAAAACGTCTTTGAAAAATCTGTGAATACTTTTGAAATGTCCCTCACGTTTTGAATTGTCTGAGTGACCGAAACGGTTTCATCTCCAAATAAATCAATGCGATCTGTCCCTAAATAAAGTTGTAGTTTCTGCATCTATCTGATATTATTTATTTTATCGTAAGCCTCTGCAAATTCCATAGTGTAATCAATCAATTTATCGTTTAGTTTAGTTTTTTCAACGAATGAACTTGTTACTACATTAACGGGTAGATATTGCGTTTGTCCTACGGAGTTCAAAAATTGAATCCAAACCTGCTCACTTTCTAATAATTGCTCAAATACCGCATTGTATCCTTCTGGATAATAGCCTGAGTTTAACGTAATTCTTTGTTTTGATTCCTTGTTATACAAAACCTTTGTGGCTTTGCTTGTGTCGTAAGTTGTTGACGATCCGCTTGAGGTTAAATTGATTCCTTGATATTCTTCTTTTGTCGTAGATGTTGTCAATGTCTTTTTAAGCAGAAACCAAAGGTCCTGAAATTGTCCGTATTTATTTACAAAAGTTATCCTTTGGGGATCGTACTTTGAACAAGGAGTCCTATTTATTGTGCAAGTAACACCAACTCCAATAGTGACTGATGTAGCAGTCCCGCTATAAAATTGGTAAGCTACATTTCCGCTTAATATATAAGGCAAATATCCGCTCTTGTTTTCGGGTACGAATATTTCCCAAGCATTGTTAACTCCTAATTTCGGAGCAATCAACCATGAAGCCGCACTACTTAAAGGATATGGCATCTCCCAATTTGCTCCCTCATCAAAGTATCCGTAAGCATCAAAGCCTTGATTTCCCGTATCACTTATTGTTGTGATCAGACTCCCACTTGCATTTGCTCCAGTATAAAAAGTCATCACTAAATCAATGTCAATTTCGGTATCTCCTGCGGTAGGTGATCCATCATAAACAAGGGTTAAATAATCTCTGCACAATTCTGAAACCTCAAACACGGTGGCAGTTCCTGCCGTTACTGATTTGATTAATGTATATCGCAAAACGGTATCAATTGTGATTGTTAGTTTAGCTGATAGAGCGCCTGATGCTCCGCCTATCGTATGAGTAAAAAAATATGGACTTCTTAATGCTATCCTTGCCATGTTATTTTTGTTTTAAATTTAATGCTAAATCAGCCGCAAAGGCTTCAGCTAATTCTTGAGGTAATCTTTGAAATGCCGCACGAAAAGGCTTTGTGAACCAAAGTGTAGGTTTTATCCCTTGGGCAAATATTCTTTTTTGTAACCAGAATCCAATTGCTTTGTAATTTCCGCTTTTATACTTCCCCGTTTTTTTGTCTCTAAATCTGATCTTGTTAAATTTCGCCCAATCCATTAAAGGTTTCATTGGTGGCATTTTTGATTTGTATGAATATCTGCCAAAGATCGTATTAGTTGCTTTCCCCTTCTGAGTCCCATCCTTCACTAAGCTAGGATTTGAGCCGTAAACTCCTGCATCCTGAAACATCCCGTAGCTATCCATGAGTATGCTCATGATAACTTTTCCGTTTGATTCTTTTGGAGGTAGATATTTTAAGGAATTATAAAGCGCACCCGTGTAATTATTAGGACTCTTGGTCTTCTTACTCAGGTTTGTCCTTCCTTGTTGAACCACATATTTACCAAATGCGGAATACGCTTTCATGATCTCGTTATATTCCATCAGCAGATTAGTATGTCATTATAGATTAATACATCAAAGGTAGATGTCCATCCTGCTAGTTCGTTCTCAAATCGGTCATAGAACGGTTCCATTCCTGCATTGCCATCAATCTGATAGCCATCCTGATGCAAGTCCCCTCCTCTTAATATCTGAATTAATTTGTTGGCTACTGATAATTGAGTATTTAAAATATCTTGCTCGTTATTATTACCCGTGAATAAATCTGTTGTAGGCGATTTTGATCGGTCAACAATATCCATATTTAGTATGCTTATACTAAATCTAAGCACTCCGTCTTCCTGAGACACGCTATTAATAATCATGTGAGCCAAAGGAAAGATGTCTTGCTTCTGGAGGTTGACATCTGTAATATCGCCCGTTGTTACCGTCTTGCAATTTATGTCTAAAAGCAATTGAGTCTTAATTGTTTCTGTTAATTGGTAAAATCCTCTTACGCCTTGATTACTCATTTTATCTTTTGTTTCATTAAACGTGCTTCTAACTCATTTTTCTCCTTTGTAAATGCCAACATCATCAGGCATTCATGCATTTTCATCTTAGTGATTGGCTCAATTCGTTCAACGTTTCCTTTACTAAGTCCATAGAGCGAATTGTACCACCCCCATTTTTGTCCAAATGCGGAAGATGCACTTGTTGTATCTCCACTTCTTCCGCTAAAGAGTTCAGGGTAGTCTTCAATAAGTCCTTCCTTAAATTGAATAAAAAAAAAATTGACCCTAGCACGGCATCCATAGGCATCTGTAAAGCACGATCTCTCTGCTCCGTGTCATATCCTACCAGATCATACCTTCCTGCCTTCTTGTGCGATATAGGACGGTATAGAACATTCATAGCATAATGCATGTTTTTCCAATCTGACAAATAAGTATCTATGTCAATGTATTCGCCAAAAGAGATTTCGTCTAAATTCGGAATGAATCCAAACTCTTTTTTATTTAGAGTAAAGAATCTGACTAGTTCTTTTTGATCAGCAAACAATGCGCTTATTTTATTCGCTATTTCAGTCACCGAATGAGCCGCAATGGTCTTGATCTTTTCTTCTGGAACGTGACAAAAAATTTCTATTGCCTTATGTTCTAAATAATGCTCATCTTCGTTTGTTTCTTGAGCAGTTAAAAACTCCTGATATTGCTTCAAAGTAATTTCCGACAAATTGGTCGGCACATTTATCTTAGCTTTCATAATAGTATAACGTAATTTTAAGTAAATTTTAAATAAAAAAAGACGGTCATTGCTAACCGCCTCATTAATCAACCACAAAAAAAATTATTTATCATCAAATAA
>Ga0115571_1002730_pt1 | contig 11435 bp, 3 predicted proteins | sample COGITO_mtgs_1205_FD_87293 | JGI IMG/M metagenome (GOLD analysis project Ga0115571, IMG submission 87293) | Pelagic marine microbial communities from North Sea - COGITO_mtgs_120531 | ecosystem: Environmental > Aquatic > Marine > Epipelagic | place: Germany:Helgoland, sampling site Kabeltonne...
AAAAGATGACCACCTTTCCTCATAATCTTTTCCAGACATCTGTTTCTTTTGCGTTGTTTTAGAAGCACTGTTAGCTTTTAAAGCAGCATCCGATTCACCTGCATCTACAGCCTTGGCTATCTGCTTACCTTCTTCAATAAGCTCATCCGTATTCTTCATAGGAAGTTCTTCTACCACTTCATCGTCTAAAGATTTAAAAGCTTTTACTCCCATGCTAACTAACTTACCTAACCCTCCTGCACCAAATCCCATACGTTGCAACGGATCTTGCCTGTCCTCTTGGTCTGTAAAAGCTGCACCAGCTTGTTGATCGTAAGGCATACCTGTCATCTTGTCGATGCGTTGATCAGGCTCAGAGGGAGCGTTAGGAACGTCTAAGACCTCTCCGCCTTTGTTATAACCCTTTTTTACAGGAAGCTTAACTTGTCTATTAGGAATATCTTCTAGGGCTTCTCCGGTAATGCCCTCAAAACCTGATCTTATTTCTTTACCTAATGGAGCTACCTTTAAACCTTTTACGATTGCCCCTTCTGTGTCCCCGTATTGAATATCTCCCGCTATGCTTATACCCGTCTTGGCAAAATCTGTTGCCCAATCTAAAGCAGGGTGAATATCATCTAACTCAGCTCTTCCTCCGCTAGACGCAAGCTGTGCTACCTTATCAATAAGATAATGATTAAAATTACCTGTTCTTCCGGTAGCTTTACCAAAGTTTTCTAATGTCGCGTACTGGTCTAAATAACTCTCTTGATCTATCTCAAGATTAGCTCCAGTAGGATCTGATAACCAGCTTTTAAAAGTTTCAATACCATTGACTATGGCAATAGCTCCCAAGGTTCTTACAAAAAGAATGTCATTACCATCTTCCATTCGCGTAATAAGACTGTTCATCTGAGTAGCTTTTGCTTGCGCCCACGTTAAAAACTGTCCAAAGCCTCTAATAGAAGGATCTTTTGACTTAGAAAAGGCTCTCCTGTTTCCTATTTGAGGTATTAGTGCGTCTCTGTCAGAAGCCTTAACACCTATTATATTAAGTATTCTATTGCCGTCTACATCATCAAAAGCTTCTTCAAGAGATTTAAACTTAGATAACGTCTGAGCGTATTGGTCATTAATGCCTAGTGAGTTAGCTTCGTTCCTAAGACTTGTGCCGCTTCTGCCTTTTGCAAGCTTGTTAGCAACAACGAAACCACGCTCAATTCCGGTATTATAAGCGTATTTTCTAGCATAAGAAGTTAACTTAGCAAGACCAATCCCTTTGAAAAATTTTTCATTTATCGCTCTTGTAGCCCTTTGTACTTTAGATCCGGGATTTTTTACCTCTAAAGCATACTGTCTAAGCTCATCTCCTAAAACATCTCTTTGAGCAAAGCCTGTTTCTTTTGCAAAGTCTTTATGTCTGGCAAGAGCTTTTAAACTAGCAGCAATACCACTACTTTGCATAGGCTGAACTAAGTCAGCTAAACTGGTTATTGTTACCTTCCCCAGCCTAGCCACGTTAGCGCCTGTAACAAAAATAGACATAGTATTTTGAGCAAAATTGCTTCTTGCCAAACGGTCTTCTGCATCTATAAATCCAAAGTAGTCTTCTACCATTTCATCAACGGCGTTAATTTGAGCATCTCTTGAAGCTAATAAATCTTTTCTTTGCTTACCACCCTCAGGAACTCTAGTTAAAGCTGTTTCAAATTCTAGCTTAATTTGTTTTTTAACTTCAACTAAAGCCTCTCCTCTAGCACCAAACTTTCTAGCAAACTCCATTATAGGGACAGTGTTATCTACGTACTGGCGATATACCTGATCAATGTCTTTAACTAAAAAGTCTTTTATTTCTAAACGAGCATCAAAGTCTTTAAACATTCTTGGCTTTTCAAAGTGATCAGTAAGAGGACGAAGCACTGCGAATTGATCGCCACCTTTAGAAGGTGGTTTAATCCACGCAGAAGTATGCTGTGTCTTATTTCCTCCTGATACCATGTCATCAATCCATTCGTCAATATAGCTGTCGGCTTTAAATATTTTTTCATCTGTATCAGCTTTTGACTGTATGCGATATGCTTTTTTATATGCCTTGCGAGCCGCCGCCTCATTCTTTACTATTTTAGCAACATCATGAAACTGAGGAAGCTTGTAGTCTTTAACTTTCCCCCGAATGTTAATACCAGTAGAAGTTACCTCTTCTGTTAAAACACGTACACGGGAGGTGGCTTCTTCCGCTAAATTAGAAATAACAGCAATTTCAGTAGAGGAAAATCCTCTTTTGCTCAATTGAGATTTATCAATAAAACCTTCTGAATACTCGTAAGCAGCTTCTCTCAGGCCTTTAGCATCAGAAGAAAATAAATTTACTAAACCTGTTTTGTTAGTCGCATTAGAGGAAGTTAAAACCTTTGACCAGCTAAAGTTTAACTCTTGTAATACTAAGTCTTTATTCTCTTCAACAGAAGTAGATGCTGCTCCACGTAGGTTAGCTCCTCTCTGAGAAAATAAAGTTTTACCCACTGTGGCTACTTTTCCCCCAAAGGCGTTAGCTTTTGCAGCAGAAGAACCAGCCATAAGATTATTAAAAAGATTTAAACTGTTAGCTTTTAATATCTTGTCTATTTCTCCAGTAGCCATGTCTATATCTTGATCACTAAGCTTGTTACTTTTCATAAAAGCTTTAGAAGCTGCACCACCAATAGCACCGGCCATAGCATAATAAATAAGTTCATCAGATGACATGTCTTCGTCTGAAGACCAGTTAACAGAGTAACCTACGCCAACACCTCCTATAGCGCCTATCATAGGACGGTAAACGGCTCTTCTTATCATGTTAGCGTTTAAAGTACCCTCCTCTTTCAACCTTCCTGCAACACCTGAAATGCCTTCTCCTATAACTTCTGCTTGACGAGACAGCATATTTCCAGAATCTTTAAGATAAAGAGAAGCGTTTTTATTTAAATCAGTTATTTTTTCAAACTGTTCATCAGTAAGTCTGTTTTTCTTTTTAGGATTGGCTCTAATTTTTTCTTCAAGTTTAAATAACTTTTGTGTTTTTAAAGCCGCACCGAGTTTTAAACCGTTTGTTTGAGTATCTTGTAACGTCTTTAAACGACTAGGATTTTGAGCGTTAAAATCAGAATAAAGCCTATCAATATAAGCATCTTTTTTATTGCTAGGTACAGGGCCTATAGGACGTAAGTAATCAGTACTTTCTGATACTTCAGGAGAAACTTTTTTAGCTTTTGTAAAAGCTGCTCCAAGTGCTCCTACTCCTAAGCTAGAAATTGCTAATATCGTAGGATCTACTTCTTCTCCTACACCTAACTCAGAAGCAGCATAATCAATCCCAGCAACAGAGCCTGTTATAAGAAAGTTAGCAGCTCTTGCTGCTGCTTGAGAAAGTTGAGCACTTTTAGCAGCTACTCCTACATTACCTAAAGCAAGCATAGAAGGATCTAACAGCGTCCCTCCTATTTCACCTGTTAAAGCAAACCCTGACTGCTTTCTTTCTTCTGATAAGTCGTATCTACTATCTATTTCAGCTATTCTTTCCTGCTCTTGCTGCTTTAAAAGCTCTTGATCTCCTCCAGCAGAAAGATAACGATTAGCATTACCCGCTAACCAACGAGACTTTTCAAATCCGTAAGCAAGCTCCTCTAAGTTTTCTCCTGTATTTTCTACAAACTCCTCTGTTTGCTCTAAAAAAGTAGGCTCTTCAGGAGAAAGATCTTTCATCTCTGATATAAGATCATTCCAGCTTTTATCTGTAGTATCGACCATCCCTAAACTCCGTAAAGTTTTTGTATAACAGCTTCTTTAATTTCTAAAGGAAAGCCTTCCCTTTCATAAAACAACTCAACACTTTCCCCGTTTACTGTTTTAGTATAAGGAACTTTTCTTGGGCCTAAGATTATAAAAACTTGTTCGGGTGTAAGAGAGCTTAGAACATTACCTTTTAAACCTTTTATACTAGAAACTATTTTATCTACTTGTTTCTTCTCCGGTGTTTTCTGAGAAACTAAAGTCTCTATTTTGGTTTCAATTTTTTCTACAGCTTCAACAGTTTTTTCTGCACTCTGAGGTTTTATTTTTTTAACTTTAAGGTCGTTAGAAGGAGAAAACAAAGACCTAAGATCAAACCCTAATTCCTCTAAAATGTTTAAGCTTTTAGTCTCTTTTTCGCTTTCTGGCTTTTCTAATAAAGAACCCATACGCTCTTCTCTACTGCCTAAAGCATTAGTACGAGCAACAAAACCTGTTCCAATAGCATCCATACGTTCTTCTCTAGAGCCTAACGCAGACATACGTTTTTCTCTATCAGTAGGCTCTACTACTTCTTCAGGGCCTCTTATTTCCCCTAGCAAGGATTCCATACGCTCTTCTCTGCTGCCTAAAGCATTCATACGATCTTCTCTGCTGCCTAAAGCATTCATACGCTCTTCTCTGCTGCCTAAAGCATTCATACGCTCTTCTCTGCTGCCTAAAGCATTCATACGATCTTCTCTGCTGCCTAAAGCATTCATACGTTTTTGCTTATCAGTAAGAGGGTACAAAGCGTTTAAAAATTCTTGACCGCCTTCTGTGTTTTTTATAGCCTCTAACATTCCCGGAGCTTGTTCTAAAGACGCTCTAAGCTGTGGCCTGCCTTGTTGCGGGGGTAAGTCTTTATTCACAACCGCAGTAGCTAAAGAATTTATTTTATCTGAATCAATAACAGTAGCTTTGCTAGGTAAAGGGTCAGGTATGCGCGTTGTGCTTTGTTGAAAAACAGGAAGATCCGCAATCTGTTCAGGAGTAAGACCTAAAGGGTTGTCCTGCTCTTCTTGACCAGCTTTTAGTTCTTCTCTTACTTCTTTAGAAAGTGAGTCCCTAGTTATTTTACCATTTAGAATTTCTTCAGGAACGAAAGCTTCTCTAGCACCTACACCAAAAACTCCACTTCTAGCTGTAATAGGTTCTATATCAGGTTTTTCTGTAGCCATTTTAGTATCAATAATAAGCTGCATAAACTCATACTTTGCTTGATCTCTTCTGTCCAGATTGTTTAAGGGGTCATTCGGCACATAATACTTATTAGGATTAGCAGCCATATCAGAAAGCAACATCCGTTCGGCTTCAGTAGAAAGCTGTACTGTAAAATTTGAAACAACTGCCTCTATGTTTTGTAACCTAGCTATTTCTTTAGGCTTTGAGGCTTTAGCTTGATACTCTGCATAACTTAATGTAGGAGATTTTTTAGTTGCCTTTATAATTTCAGCTTCATATACCTCTTGTCTAAGCTTGTCTAAGCTGTCAGCATTTTGATCAAAACTAAAAAAGCTAGTACCTGCGTCTTTATGTTGAGCAGCCGTTGAGTTAAGAACAAGACTAGAAAGGTCTGCATTCAACGATTCCACCATAGCGCGACGAACTTGAGGAAGACTAGGAGAAGTTTTACTATTAGAAAAAGGCATTCCTGTTGCAAAAATTGCTTCTTGTTCTGTATACCCATACTTACTAACAAGAGTTTCTGTATCTCCGTTAGTTAAAGCTGCTTTTACTCCTTGATTTCTTTTAGAAGCGTCTAAAGACCGCTTTAAACTATCTCCTAGTTTAGGGTTTGTTTTTCTTAAATTATCAGTATAAGCATCTAAACCTTCAACAACATTTGAAGCTGTTAAATAGTTTTCTTCTAGGTCAGCAAGGCTTGTTTCGTACCACTCCTTAGTTTGTCCCGGTACTCCAGCAGTAAGTATTCTTTCTATAGCAGGTTTTCTTACATCGTTTTCATAGTCTTTACCTTTAAGCCAAGATAAAGCCTTACCAAAAGCTTGCCTACCCCTACTCTTACCTATAGCTGTTTTCTTATAAGCAGCTTCCATTTCTGCTAAACTTGGGGCCTTAGTTAAAGTAGCAATACCATTGTTAAGCTCTCCCCACTGCTTTTCCCATTCTGCTAGGGCGCTTTTACGTTCGGATTCGCTATATATATACTCATCAATAAAAACATCACTGCCTTCCTCCATACCTCCTTCTGTATTTTTAATTGCATTTTTACGAGCCTCTAAAATTTTACTAACCCCAACCTCTTGTATTGAGCCTACCTTTTGGCCTTCTTTTACTATCTCAGCTTTTGCTGCAACTAACTCTGCTAATCGTTTTTTATTTAATCTCGCACGATAAGAAGCTGCCCTACCTTGTTCTGTATCTTTAAAAAAGTTTTCTTCTTCTCCAAAAACTAAGTCTCCTGCAAAGTCAGAAGCACTCTGTCCAAAAGCTTGTACAGCAGGGGAAATAGCAGCACTTATTAAGCCGTACTTAAACTTGTCACGCATCATTCGGCGCTGATAGTCTTCTTCTTCTTTACGCCTTCTTTTATATTCAGCTCCTGTAGCCTGACCTAAAATAGAAAAAGCTTGACCAGTTTGTTTTCTAGCCTTGTTAATATCTGTGCTGTCAACCATTTATCTTTCTCCTAACAAAGATCTTCCCTTTGGAGGGACTACCTGCTCTAAACCCTCTGATAACTCAGACGGAAAATCTTCTTCTAACTGTGGTTTATCGATAGAGCTAAGTGCTTTATTAAACGTAGGAAGCTTATCTTCTTCACCCTCATCATTTTCGTACTCATCAGGATCACCCATAATAGTAAAATCTACACCAGCTCTTTCAGCTAAAGCAGCAATCATATAGGCCAAAGGTTCTGCAACTAAGAGCATCATATCAGGGTTAAATAAACCGTCTTCAAAACCCTTAAACAAAAACACCTGAACAATTTCCATAACAGAAACATCAGAGTCTAAAGCTGTTAAAATCCTTTCGTAGTTTTCTTCTTCTGTAAACATCTGAAAGTAATATTTAAGAACTTCAGGTTTATCTGTAAACTTAGGTGCTCTTTCAAAAGGAGCAGGATTCTCTGGATCATTTGTTAATGATTGCCCCGGAATAGGTCTGTTAAAAGATGTACCAACTTTAAAAAACTCTTGATCTAACTCTGTAGAAGCCATTGTGTATCCTTATTATGCCGTTGCACTTACTGGTCTGTTATATTGAGCCATCAACTGTTCCCAAAAGTTAGTACCCCCGCCATACTGCTGATACTGAGGAGGAACAATAGAAGTAGAGGTACTGTCCACAACATACTGCTGATAGTTAGTAGGCTGATAACCAATAGAAGCAGTAAAGTCTTCAATACCAGCGCTTCTTCTAGCACCCCAAAGTGGACTCATATCTACTTCAGGTTTTCCTTGTATTGCTCCCATAGCTGCTTGACTAAGCCCAGTCATTACTAAGTTGTTTGCCATTTTACCGGGAAGCTCTGTAACATAGTCCTTACTTCTATCTAATAAACTTTTAGTTCCAGTAACAGGTGTTGTAGCTGGAGCAGAGGGGCCTCCGGGAAGTGCGGTAGACTGCATTACTCCTGCTGCGGTTTCTCCTGAAAAAGCAGCATTAGACATTTGAGGGGCAGTTGTAGAAACACCTAAGACGTTTGCGGTAGTAGAATCAAGACCCTGTAGCTGTGCAGGAGAGCCAACCTCAACATTAAGGCTTGGACTCATTTGCAGGTTTTCAGTAAAACCAGTATCATTTGGATTTATTCCTGTTTGTGAAACGTCAAGACCACTAGCTGCGTTGCTTTCAAGGGATGCCAATCTTCCGGGTTCAAGAGCGCCTTTAATATCAGTATCCCAAAACTCTGAAGCTTTACTGCCTAGCTTTTCCCAGCTATTTGCAAGACCTTTGGAATACTCTCCCCAAGCTTTATCCCAAGTAAGACCCTTATACTGAGACATTCCTAGCTTACCACCAATCCACTTACCTGTTGTCTTGAAGAAACCAGTAACTGCATTAGTAACTGTATCAAAACCAGCCTTAGCCATTTGAGCAAACTCTACGCCCTTTCCTAATATTGTGCCTACAGCCTTTCCTATATGCCCCATGTTTGAAATGCCTTTTACTGCCCATGAAGCAGCTTGACCAAGCTTACTCATTATAAAACCCATGCCGGGAATAGGAATAAACATTAAAGCAATTTGACCTGCTATGCCCAGTTTTCCCATAAACTTCCCTACTTTTTTAAAAAGACCTTTAATAGGCTTAAAAATCTTTTTAAAAGTTTTTTTAACGCCTTTCCAAAGCTTACTAAAAAATCCCATGTATTACTCCTATTGCTTTATTTTTAACTACCTACCCTGTAAGAGCATCGGCTGCGCCTTTACCCGGAACATATATATCTGGTACACCGTCGCCATCAATATCAACATTAAATCTGTTACCGTCTGAATCTTTTCCAACTGCTGCACTACTATCAACTGATTCAGCAACACCTTCTAACATCTCAAATAAAGCTGTTCTTTGGGTTGCAAAAGCAGCATCCGTCATAAAAGCTTCATTAGACAGTGCAGAACTAACAACCCCAACTAAACGATTTCTTTCGTTCTCATAAGACTGTCTGTTATAATTAGCAGTATCCCTAAGCTCATTCCACATTTGAGCCTGAGTAGCGGAGTCCATGTTAAACTGGAAAGCTGCTGACTGCTGGTTAGCTGCGTTTGTAGCTGCCGTTTCAGCAGTATTAGCACTACGTCTCCAAGTAACATTAGACTGCTCTACTGCCTGTGCATTAGCAGCATTCCATTGCTCTGCATTATAATCTTGCGTTGAATTAAATTGTTCAGCTTGAAGTTTAATTTGAGCACTAAATTTATCAGCTTCTAATTGGTTCCCAGCGTTAACTGCCAACAGACGGTTTTTCTCAGCCACATTAAATTGCTTCATAGCGTTGCTTTGAGCAGTATTAAACTGTGCCATCTGCGATCCAAGATTAGCCATGTACTGGTTTGTTTGATTTTCAGATGTAGCATTAAACTGTTTTGAAGCATTTACAGCCGCAGCATTAGTTAATAAAGTTTGCTGGGCTTGCTGTGCGTTTAACATAGCAGCCTGTTGATCATTATTTAACTCAGCCATGTCCATAGCTAAAAAGTTTCTAGCGTTTTCAATAGACACTTTAGTTACGGCATCAGCCGCTTGTAGATCCATAGAAGCCATTGCAGTAGCATTCTGCATAGCAGCTTGTTGTTTGTTATCTAGGTTTTTCATAGTCATTGATTGCATAAACTGACTATTAGCTAGTGCCATCTGCTGATTAGCATCAAACTGCTTCATGTCTAAGTTAGCATCAATCTGAGCATTAAACATAGATGCTTGTTGCTGATTACTAAGGTTAGCCAAGCCCATTTGCTGTGCTAAGTTAGCATTAAGCTGTGCAGCACCCATTTGTTTTTCATAACGCTGCAACTCTGCTACATTCTCAGCACTCATAGAAGCCATGTCAGACTGTTGCTGATTGCTTAGATTTGCTAAAGAGATCTTTTCTTCCATAGAAAGATTAGCAAGATCTGCTTGCATTTTAAGCTGCTCATCTTGAGACATAACTTGAACATAGTTATTTAACTTTTGAGATCTAAGTTTATTCTCAGCAGTCATGTTGGCTGAATCTGTAGCGGCCTTTTCAGCTAGGTTAGCAAGCTCCATCTGTTGCTCGTTGCCTAGGTTAGCTAAGTCCATTTGCTGGGCCATAGCTACATTAGTCTTTTTAAAGTCTACTAAAACATTTAAGTTAGCTAATCGCGTTTGCTGTTCAGCACTCATGTTAGCTCTAGAAGTTGCATTTGCTTCAGTTAATTCAGATAATTCTAATTTTAACTTTGCATCAAGATTTACTTCTTCCATACGCTGATTAAGTTCAGCTTGTCTTACTGATCTAGCTACTACATTATTTAAGCGAGTTAGTTCAAATTGATTGTCTGCTGTAAAGTTAGCGGCATCTGTAGCTGCCCTTTCTTGCAACATAGCCAATTCCATTTGCTGCTCATTAGACATGTTAGCCATATCCATCTGTTGAGCAAACTGTGCATCTCCTTTTCTAAACTCTACAAGAGTCTGTAAGTTAGTTAGCTTTTCTTGGTTTTCTGCTGTCATTGTATCTTTAGCAGCAGCATTCTTTTCTGATAAATTAGAAAGCTCTAGCTGTAAAGAAGCGTTTAAGTTGGCTTTTTCCATGTCCTGCTTTAAGTCTGCTTGACGCATAACCTTAGCAATCTGAGCATTGTAACCAGTTAAACGAGCTTGTTGTTCAGCACTCATGCTTTCGGAATCAGCAGCATTCATGGCTTGCAGGTTTGCTAGATCCATTTGAGCATTAGTATTTAATTCAGCTATAGCAGCTTGTTGACGCTGTGCAGACTCTTGTTGTGATTTCTGTTGAGCAGCTTGAAAAGTAGCCATCTCAGTTTGTTGTTCTTGCTGCGCTGTAGTAATAGTTGCTTGCTGCTTAAAGCTGCCTTGTTGTACTTTAATCTCTTGGGCCATAGAAGCTGTCTGAGAAGCAGCAGTCTGACGATTAGCAAGGTTCTGCATACGCACAGTCATAGTATTTTGAGCAGATGCTAAGTTAGCTTGCTGCTCGTTACTAAGGTTTTGTTGTGCTCTCTGCTGAAGAGCTTGAGCATTGCTCTGAGCCATAGGTAAAGCACTTTGAATAATAGCATTAAACAAAGCGTCACGGCCTACAGTAGACGCTGACAAGCCTCTCTGAGCCATCATCTGCTCTATCTGTGCTACCGCAGGTCTAGCCCATGCAGGAGTTTCACCGTCTTCCATACCGGCTAAGAGGTTCTCCATCTGTACAGAAACAAGGGCTTCTTCAGGTAAAGCTGCTACCGCTGCGGTTACTTGTGGATCAGCTCCTTCATCTATTTGAGCCTGTACAGTTGCAGGGTCTTCAGAGATTGCAGCAGTAACTTCTTCAGGAACTCCAGCAACAACTGCCATCATGTCTGCGGCAGCTACTTTCCTTTCTTTACCTGTAACAGCATTACGGCTTGCAGCAGCCATTGTAGGAACACCACCAATCTGAGAAGCGTCTCCTTGAGGTGCTGTACCTGTAATAGCTCTACGAGTTTTTAAATCTACTGAAGGAGCTGTTCCAAGTTCTGATGCTATACGTTCTGCTGCTACACCTACTGCTGCTTCACGGCTCGCAGCTTTTTTATAAGCCGGTGTATCATCTATAGTAGTATTACCACCATCAGGCGTATAATCAGAAGCAACAAAATCAGCCGTAGCTGCTGCTGCGGTAGGTAAACCCTCTTCTGTAACATCTAAAGCTTGAGATATAGGCTGACCTGTAACAGGATCAACCCTTGTAGCGGCAGTTCCTGATTGTTCTGTACGATCTTTAGTAGCAATTAAATCTTGATACTCTTTTAATTCTTCAACGCCTACGCCACGCTTATCAGCCTCTAGTTTTAACTTAGTTATATCATCTGCACTAATAGTAACGCCTTCGCTTGTCGTAACAGCGGGGCCAGCTACATCAGCTACTTGCTGTGTTTGAGCTGTGGTTACACCTTCTGCATATTGCTTTATTCCAGAGGCTGCATTTTGTTTTGTTAATGCTGCTC
>Ga0115571_1002741_pt1 | contig 11417 bp, 8 predicted proteins | sample COGITO_mtgs_1205_FD_87293 | JGI IMG/M metagenome (GOLD analysis project Ga0115571, IMG submission 87293) | Pelagic marine microbial communities from North Sea - COGITO_mtgs_120531 | ecosystem: Environmental > Aquatic > Marine > Epipelagic | place: Germany:Helgoland, sampling site Kabeltonne...
AGTACTCGGCAGCGTTCTGGGTCCGCGGATGAGACCAAACTGGAAACCACACCAAGTCGAAGGAGCGTCAACGTGACACTGGAACCAGGACAGCAGCGACCCCAACCCTCGAAGCCGGCCGGTCAAAGCGGGCCCGAGAGTCTCGACGAAATCCTCAGCACCACAAAGCCACGCGGATGGATAGCACTTGCCGCAGTGCTGATCGTCATTGTTTTGGTTGGAGTTTGGTCAGTCATCGCAACCCTCCCGCAGCAGCTCACGGTCAACGCAGCAGTCTCAGTAACCAATCTCAGAACTTCAATAGTTGCCCCCGAGGCAGGAACCATTTCGGTGCAAGCCAATGTGGGAGACACAGTCAAGAAGGGCGACAAAATTGCGCTCATCACCACTTACGCAGACGCCAAAACAATCTCAGTAGCTGCCCCGTCAAGTGGATTAGTTGACAGCATCTTGGTGAACCAGGGCCAAGGAGTCGAACCGGGAACCCAAATCGGAACAGTGCTCGACGCCGAAGGGCGCGCTTCCGAAATAAGGTTCGTTACGTTCCTTCCTGCAAACGAAGCGATCCTCTTCGACGTCGGGAACGAGGTCGATGTGATCGTCACCAATGTCGAAACGTCGAAACGGACAGCGGTAACGGCTCGGATCGTGCTGGTCGGTGCCAGTCCAGCTGACCTTGAATTTGCAACTGTCACGACTGGGAGTCCATCTTTCGCACGCGAACTCAGCGACCGAGGAGGGGGCGTCGTCTACGAGGTCCGAATGTCTATCCAGGGAGGGCCAAAGACCGTCACAGCCTCCGAGATTCTTCCTGGCGAGATCGTTGAAGTCGTCAACACCTACGACGAACCCCATCCGATCGAACTGCTCTTCGGCGGGCGGTGACAGATCCGATGAACACAGCTCCCAAGCAAAGTCGCAGCTCACCGCAGATCTCAACGTCGCACCGCGTCAAGGTTCCCTCAATGCTGCAACAGGCAGCGGTCGAGTGCGGCGCCGCAAGCCTTGGCATGATCCTGGCCCACCTCGGACGTTGGGAGACCCTCGATCACCTCCGCACAGCGTGCGGTGTCTCGCGGGATGGGTCTACTGCGATCAACATCGTCCAGGCCGCTGAGTCGTACGGGCTCGAGGGTGAAGGCCACCGAGGCGAAGTAGCGGACCTGGGCGGTCTGACGATGCCAGCAATTATCTGGTGGAGGCGATGCCACTTCATGGTGTTAGAAGGCGCTACGAGCGGCACTTTCTACGTCAACGATCCTGCCCGCGGCCGCTACGCGTTGTCGACCGAGGACTTTGCCGAGGGCTACTCCGGAGCCGCGATCACCTTTACTCAGTCGTCTGAATTCACGCCGGCTGGGCACAAGTACCGCACTTCTTCCGCTCTCTGGAGCCGGCTGAAGCACTCGCGCTCAGGCGTCAACTTCATGATTCTTGCCGGGGTACTCGCGATGCTGCTCGGCCTTGTCACTGCCCCACTGAGCCAAATCTTCATCAATGACGTTCTTTCATTGGAACGCAACGACATCATTCCGGGCCTTGTGACGGTCCTGATCATGGTTGGCCTCTTCCGCTCAGGGCTCACATTGCTCGAATACGGCGTCATCGCAAGGCTCCAGATGAAAGTGACGGTTGTTGGGTCATCTGACTTCCTTACCAGGCTGATGCGTTTGCCTTTGATGTTTTACCTTGAGCGGTCGCCAGGTGACCTTTCCCAGCGGGTCGGGTACAACGGCCAAGTGGCGCAGCTGCTGGGGAACCAGATGGCGAGCGCAGGAATCGCCGTCCTTGCGGCACTCGGCTACGCCTTGCTGCTCCTGTACTACAACGTGACGATCGGGCTCGTCGTGCTCGCTTTGTCTCTGATCAATGTCATCGTGCTGAAACTCGTGATGGCGAGGCGAACCATGGCTCAGAGCCGGCTGATTCGTAAACAGAACCAACTCCGAGGGACGACGACGAGTTCCATCCAGGGCATCGAGACCATCAAGTCGACCGGGATGGAAGACGACGTATTTACGACACTCGCTGGTCAACAGAGTGACTACATCTCCACTCAGGCGACTCTGGCACCGACCACTGCTTTGCTGAGCGCTACGCCCGTACTTCTCTTCGCGTTGACAAGCGCTTCGATTCTGGTCCTTGGCGGATACTTCACGATCACTGGTTCGTTCACCGTTGGTGGTCTTCTTGCAATGCAGGTGCTCTCAGCAAATCTCAACTCTCCTGTCCAGACCTTGATGAGCACCGGTAGTCAACTCCAAGTCATCACTTCCAGTCTTCAAGCCCTTGACGACGTCACAGCCAACGAGCCGGACGTCCGCTTCGCTCGACCGTCAATCACAGCGCCCTCCGACATTCCAGATCTCGCTGGGCGCGTCACCTTTGACAATGTCACTTTCGGGTACAGCCGTCTTGCAGAACCTCTCATCGAAAACTTCGAACTCGATATCCAACCCGGGCGTCGGGTTGCTCTGGTCGGGGGATCAGGCTCTGGAAAAACCACGATCGCCAACCTTGCCGCTGGCCTTTTCACGCCATGGAGCGGCCAGGTTCTGCACGACGGCAAACCGGTATCGGAGTATCCGAGCGGTGTCATCGAGAATCACCTGACCAAAGTCGATCAATCCATCGTGCTCTTCGAAGGAACGGTTCGCGACAACGTCACACTTTGGAACCCAACGATTCCTGACAACGAGGTGCAACTCGCTCTCGCCGACGCGCAGATACTCAAGGATGTGCTCGCCCGAGAGGGCGGCCTCGACGCTGTCGTCGAAGAGAACGGAAGGAATTTCAGCGGAGGCCAATGCCAACGGTTGGAAATTGCGCGAGCCCTTGCGACCACGCCACAGGTGATCGTCCTTGACGAAGCAACTAGCGCGCTTGACGACGTCACAGAGCAGCTTGTTGACCAAGCTATGCGACGGAGAGGACTCACCTGCCTCATCGTCGCTCACCGATTGTCTACGATTCGTGATGCCGATGAGATCGTCGTCCTTGGGCGAGGCGGCGTCGTTCTTGAAAGAGGCAGTCACGACGAACTGATGAGCAGCGGCGGCCACTATGCGCTGATGGTTAGAGACGCCGGAGAGGGTGGAAGCGTTGGCTCCTGAACTACCACGAGAAGTAGAGCTCCATCCCGGAGATGCGCCGATCGGCGTGCGCACCGGCACCGCGGACGTATTCGCAGTTCGATCAGATGGTTTGCGGCAACCACTCGCAACTCTCGGTGAGGCGCGCTGCGCCTTTCCTGCAAGTGATACGCCACTGTTGGTCGTTGCCCGGCTGAACTCTTCACTGGAGACAGTCGAGCTCTCTGACGAAGCCGATCGAGCTGCTGTGCTGGCCGGCTTCGTCGCAGCCCTGCTGCCAATCGCTCCCGAAGTCGAGGGCGCCGACCTTGCGGCATTTCCCTCTCAACTCGAGCAAGCGGTTCGTCGCCTACAGGACAATGAACGGGCACGTCGACAACAGTCCGTTCAGGCTGCATTGACTCGTTCTGAGGACCAACTCGCTGCAGTGGCGGCTCGAATCACTTTTTCGGCATCCACGCTTACCGATCCCCACATGGCACTTGGGCTTCCGCCTTTGATCGAAGTCCTCCACCACATCGGCGACGCCGACGGCTTTCAAGTAACGCAGCCAACAAGTAGCGAGTTGCGGTCCTCCGACGACCCGTTGCGGTTGACTGCCCATAAGTCTGGTGTCCGGTGCAGGAAGGTGACCCTCAGCAAAGGCTGGCAGCGCGTGGCGTCACAGAACCTTCTCGGCGGGATCGTGGAAGACGGGAAACCGACACCTGTGGCGCTTCTCAAACGTGGCCGCCGGTACCTCATGCAGCGACCCGGGGACATCCGGCCAACACCGATCAGCAACGCAAACCTGGCAGCTATTGCGCCGGTGGCATACGAGTTCTATGCCCCACTGCCGGCTGACCGTCCGGTCACCATCGGTGACGTTCTCCGACGAGGGATGCATAATAGTCGCAGGAACTGGCTCCTAGCGGCAACAATGGGACTGGCCGTGGCGGTCCTCGGGTTGATTACCCCACTGCTCACAAACGCGACCGTTGGGTCAGTCATACCTCAAGGTCGCGAGTCGATACTTGTGCAAGTTGGTATCGCCCTCCTGATCGCAGCATGCATCTCGTTCGTGTTCACTCTCGTGCAGAGCTACGCAATCGCCGCTTTGTCCCAGAGCGCGACGCGAAATATGCAGTCGGCGATGTGGGATCGGCTCCTGGCGCTACCTGCATCATTCTTTCGAAACTTCAGTAGCGGCGATCTCACAGTCCGAGTGTTGGCCGTCGATTCCCTGCAAAGCCTCGTCAGCGTGCAAGTGGTTTCGTCGGCTCTTGCCGCTGTTTTCGGACTCGTCAATCTCGTTCTGATGTTCAAGTACTCGCCGGCACTCGGTGTTGTAGCGAGCGTCTTCTTGTTGCTCACGGTCATTGTGCTCCTCCTTGGCATCCGGTACGTGGCCCGCTTCAGCACACAGTCACTCACTGCCACGAGAGAAGCCAACGGATTCCTCGTGCAGTTACTGCGAGGCGTCATGAAAGTCCGCCTCGCCGGCGCCGAAGGACGAATGGAAGCTGAGTATCTGGAGCTAACCCGTCGTCAGGCCGACGCTTCTTCGAACCAGACCTTGGTCATCGGGCGAATCACTTCTTGGTTCATCTTCGCGACCGCCGCAGCGCCCGCTCTTTTCTACACAGTGATCGCTATCGACTGGACGACCGACGGGGCCAGTCTCTCCACCGGCGAGTTCCTCGCCTTTTCAAGCGCATACGGCGCCGCCTTCGCAGCAATTTCCGGGCTGTCGAACCTCGTGTCACCGATCGCCAACGCCGGGCCGACACTCCAACTTTTGCGTCCCATCATGGACGAACTTCCCGAGAGTGCCGGAAGGGCACAAGACCCGGGCGCGTTGAGCGGTGCGATTGAGCTGTCGAACATTGAGTTCAGATACACCACCGACGGGCCGTTGATCCTGCGTGGCCTATCTCTCAGCGTCGCCCCCGGCGAGATGGTGGCGCTCGTTGGCCCCTCCGGTGCCGGGAAATCGACAATCACCCGGCTGCTACTGGGTTTCGATACCCCGGAGCAAGGCACGGTGAGCTACGACGGGCGAGATCTACGAGATCTGGATCCAACATTGGTTCGAAGCCAAATGGGAGTCGTAGTGCAGGAGGGCTCAATCACGCGCGGCAGCATCATGCGCAACATCCTCGGATCCACAGTCGGCGATGAACAAGCCGCTTGGCAGGCCGCCAACGCAGCTGCACTGGCAGATGACATCGCAGCGATGCCCATGAAGATGCAGACCATCGTTGATCCAGCGAACATCTCTGGTGGACAGGCCCAACGAATCCTGCTGGCCCGGGCGCTCGTGAGATCTCCGCGGATCTTGCTGCTCGACGAGGCAACAAGTGCTCTGGACAACGCAGCCCAGGCTCAAATTACCCGGGCGATGGACAACCTGGCCGCAACACGAATTGTGATCGCCCACCGGCTTTCAACAATCCGAGCTGCCGACCGAATCGTTGTCATCAGTGCGGGCGCTGCCGTCGAAACCGGCACCTACGATGAGCTCATCGAAAGAGGCGGCATGTTCGCCGATCTGGTCAAGCGCCAAGTTGCCTGATCCCTCACCTTGGCAGATCGTCGATCACGTCCAGGCGAACGCAGGCGTGGTCATCGTGGCCAACGCCAACGCCAACATCGACGACGGCTCGGCTAGCCGCATGGCAGACGTGTGTGGCTCGATCCCGGAGATCGACGACAACGGGCAGCCGATCCGCCCAGATGACGCCCAGGTGCCTGCGTCGCTGTGGGCAGAAGCCTGCATGGGCAACTGAACGGCGACACGCCCGCGCCATCGACTCAACAGTCGGCGTCGAGCTGATGAGTTGTTGCATCTCTCGATTCCAGAGGTCTGCGGCGAAGCGTGTCTGACCCAACGACGAGCCTCAGCGCTCCAAAGCCGTCGTCGACCAGATCGCAGCGGCGATCGCCGTGCCACCATGGCCAGCTCAGAATCCGACCCGACGGCTGTGAGTTCTGCGCCAACGAGAACCTGGTCGCGTTCCCCAGTCCGCAGAATCCGTGCCCGAACCGATCGACGCAGAGGGTCTGACCAGGCCAACCTGAGTTTCGCGCTGGCCGGACACAGGCGGGGCCGGCGCGAAAGGTGGTAAAAACCCCCTGCATTCGTGGGTGCCGGCGACGTGGACCGATTGTAGAGGCCGGGTCTGGTGGTTTGAGTCAACCACCAAGCCGCGTATCAGTCGCCGGTACGCCGACGCCTGCATCGATGCCACTTCGAAAGTCGGTGCGTCGATGTGAGCCGCGCGGCTGGTTGGCAAAAGTGTCGAAGCGCGTGACACGATCCCAATGTCGGTGACCGGTCATTTGCGTCACCGAGTTCTTCAATCTCGCCCTGCGGAAGGTCCCGTCATGCCCGTTTCTGTCAACGTCACCTACCCGGCGGATGGGGTTGGGCTGATCGTTTTTGCTGACCCACCGCGCAACTTCGGGTCAGCTGAACTCGCGGAGAAAATCATGGGGGCTGTTCAACAGGCTGGCGAAGCTGGATGCCGCGCGTTTGTCTTGGCGTCCGACACGCCCGGATACTTCATTGCCCATTGGTCGCTGCAGTTCATCATCGATCGTCAGAATGCTCTCGAAGCGGACGGAAATCGTATTCCGCCGCCCGGGAAACGAATCTTCGAGGCAATCTCCGACACGCCCATGATCTCGATCGCTGCGAACAATGGTCAGGCGTGGGGCGGTGGCGCTGAACTGTCGTGGGCGTGCGACCTGCGCATCGCCGGGGAGTCCGCGACCTACGGTCAGCCCGAAGTCGGTTTGGGCATCATCCCGGGCGCAGGTGGCACGACCCGGCTGGCACGTTTGATCGGCCCGACGAAGTGTCTGGAGATGATCGTCGACGGACGCCCGATCGCAGCGACCGAAGCGCTGCAACTCGGCGCGGTCAACAAGGTCGTTCCTGATACCGATCTACGCGATGCCGCCGTTGCCTGGGCTGCACATATCGCGCAATGGCCAGCCTGGTCACTCGAGGCATGCAAGCGCAGCTTCTACGACGGCCAAGACCTGCCACTCGGTGCCGCTCGTCGAAACGAGTCGCAGATCTTCTTCGACGTCTCCGGCCGCGACGATTCGCTGGCCCTCATGGCAGAAGTGCAAGCACGGTACGACCAAGGACTGGACTCCTTCGACGCAATCGGTCTCCCCCGGCCCGAGACCGTGTGAGGTCTTCGAGACATCTCGTTTGGAGACAGACAGAGGCGGGGCCGGCTCGAAAGGTGGGATGGCCGCGCCGCGGAATTCGGTGTCCAAGATCTCAGGTCGCTCCGAATTGATCGTGCCTCCTACTGTTGAGGCATGACGCAAGCGCTGGAGGAAACCACTGACCTCATCAAAGAGGTTGGTCTCCGAGCGGGTGCAACAGTGGTCGGCGTGGCTGCTGTCGATGCCTTCAATGAGTACGTTCCTGAGGGGCATCGGCCAGCCGACTTTCTTCCCGGGGCCAAGAGCGTCGTTGTCTCGGGTTCGCTCGGGCCGTCCAACGCGGCCTGGCAAAGCCCCAACCGACGGCTGATGGAGATCACCGGCTACGACTTTCGGGAGAACGTGTCGGCGCTCGTGGTCGCCGAGCACATTGAAACCAACCATGGGTACCAAGCCATGCAAGCGCCGGCTCTCCCCACCTCTGGCCAACACCCGCCCATGAGCATGATGCTGGCCGCCGTGCTTGCCGGTCTTGGCACTCGCTCCATCGCTGCCAACATCATCCTCAATCCCACCTACGGGTTGCTCTACTACGCCGCCACGATCACCACCATGCCGCTGGTGCCCGATCACCAGTTGGAGGACGAGGTCTGCCCCGCCCGCTCGTGCGTGAAGATGTATGAGCAGGAAGGCAAGACGCCGTGCATGGCTGTTTGCCCGGCTGACGAGGGCGGCTGTATCGATGCCACTCTCGAAGACGGCGCCATTACCAGCAGCTATTTCAATCGCGAGCGTTGCTCGACCCGGGCGATGAACTTCGGTATCCGCGGCCACATCAAGCAGGTCGAGCTGCTGACCAACGCGGACGACATCGAGGAATCGAAGGCGGTGCTGTACTCCGACGACTTTCGGCGGAATCTGTCCGCGGTCGGCCGCTACAAGGAAAGCGTGGCTCAGTGTTTTGAGTGCATGCGGGTCTGCCCTGTTGGTCGCTATCGGAGGAATTTGAAATGAGCGAGGTCGAGCCAGACTGGGACGAGGTCAAGGCTGACATCATCTCTCGGGCGCTCTCACGCGGCGCCGCAGTGGCTCGGGTCGGTGACCCGGCCGCCCTCACTGATGCAGCACCCGGCCAGCGGCCGGTCGACCTGTTGCCGCAAGTGAAGTCCATGATCGTGTTGGGTGGCAGCGCACCACGAGCCGGCGAATGGAACAGCCCCCGCGCCGAAGTGCTCGAGACCGTTGGTACCGCGGACCGCATGAGCGCTCTGGGCAGCACGCTGGCCCGCCAAATCGAGGATGGCCTCGGCTATTACGCCCTCAACGTGCCGACCTCCACCGACGAGGGCGACAAGCCGTTTCTTGACTTCCAGGCAGCAGCGATAGTCGCCGGGGCCGGCACGCCCAGCCTGGCTGGACCGGTCCTGCATCCCGAGCACGGCTTTCTCTATCTCACGGTCATCCTCACCTCTCTCCCCCTGCCCGTCGACGGACCCCTTGAACAGCCGGCCTGCCCTGCACCTGAGTGCGTCGAGATGTACGACGAGAAGGGACGCACGCCGTGCACGAGCGTCTGCGACATCGATGACGGCGGCTGCCTCGGCGGCGAGATCCAAGAAGGTCTGGTCATCGGTCGCCGTTACGACGCCAATCGATGCCGGGAGCGGGTCTACCACTATTGGATCCCTGGCTATCAGGCCGTGATGGAGCGGGCCCTCTCCGAACCAGACGCCGAGAAGCGCAAAATGCTGCTCTACGGCAGCTATTTCACAAAAACCATGTGGTCCATCACCTACTCAAACGTCAGCCAGGGGCAGTGCTTCGAGTGTGTGAAGGTCTGCCCGGTCGGCTCTGCACAGCGGGAACTCAAATGAGCGACCAGACCAACAACGACGAGCCAGCCCGTGGCGAACTGTCAGGGTTCCACGTCGTCGACCCAGAGCTCTACCGCCGCCACCGGGCCAAGATCGTGCAGATGTCCAACTCCCACCAGGTGAACATCAACGAGTTCCTGCCTGATGGTGTTCGGCAGCGAGCCATGACCGATGCCGAGATCGCAGAGGAACTCGGGCTCGATCTTCGCGACGTGACCGAAATGCGGGTGGTGGCCGAGCATGACGAGTTCCCCATTGAGGAGTACGAAGCCTCGGCCCGCTTCAAGGACGCGGCGGCTGCCTCGTACCGGCAGGGCGGCGTGAAGAATCTCTACCGGGGCAACCCACCTCCCACGCGGCAATGACCATCTCCATTGATCGGTGGCTCGATCATTGGGCCGACCACTCGCCGAACAAGGTTGGTATCGAGTTCGAAGACCAGCGACTCACCTACTCGGACCTGACCGATGCCGTGGGGCAGATGGCATCCACCTTGGTTGGTGTCGGAGTTGGTCGCGGCGACCGGGTCGCCTTCCTGGGAGGCGACGGACCTCTACCGCTGGTTCTGCTGTTTGCCTGCGCCCGGCTGGGCGCCATCTACGTGCCGTTGAACACTCGGTTGGTTCCCGCTGAGCTTTCCTGGATCATCGAACACGCCGACCCGGCAGTTGTTCTCACCGACGTGGACCATGCCGAGGTTCTGGCCAAGTCTGTGGCCGACTCGACCCAGGTGTGCGCCGTGCTTGATGGGCCGCTCACCGCCGGGCTTGACTCTCTCGAACTCTCTACCCAGTCCATCGCCGAGACCAAAGGCAGCGGTGGGCCGGCGCTCATGTGTTACACCTCCGGCACCACGGGTCGACCAAAGGGGGCGGTCCTGACTCACGAGGCACTGCTGGCGAACGCCACCAATGTGCACGCCATGATGGACATGACGTCCCACGACCGAGTGCTCAACACCATGCCGCTCTTCCACGTCGGGGGCCTCAACGTCCACTCCTTGCCTACCCTGGCCGCTGGCGGAACCATCGTCCTTCACCCGAGGTTCGACCCTGCTCGGGTTCTGGCCGAGCTGACCGCCGGCAATGTCGACCTTGTGACACTGCTCCCGCCCATGCTGGTAGCGGTCCTCGCACTGCCGGCATTTGCCGATGCCGATCTCACCTCGTTGCGGGCAGTCAACACCGGCGCCGCCATGGTGCCCACTCCGCTCATCGAGGCCATCCACGCCAAGGGAGTCCCGGTCACTCAGATCTACGGTCTGACCGAGACGGCGACCCTTGCCACCTGCCTTCGTCGAGAGCACGCCTACGAACGCATCGGGTCGTGCGGGAAAGGGGCGTTGACCTGCGAAGTGATGTTGGTGGACGACGAAGGACAGCAGGTCTCGACTGGTAGCTCAGGAGAGATCGTCGCGCGCGGTCCGAATGTCCTCCATGAATATTGGCGAGACACAGATGCCACCGAGGCTGCGTTCCTGGATGGTGGGTGGTTCCGAACCGGCGACGTCGCCACCGCCGACGAAGACGGCTTCCTCTACATGCAGGACCGTAAGAAGGACATGATCATCTCCGGAGGCGAGAACATCTATCCAGCAGAGCTGGAGGAACTCCTTGTCGGCGTTCCCGGGCTGGCCGAGGCCGTGGTGATCGGTCGGCCTGACAACACGTGGGGCGAAGTTCCGCTCGTCGTGGCGGTCCGCCAAGCGGAGTCATCGACCACGGACGAAGACGTCCTGGCTGTCTTCGTCGACCGGGTTGCCCGCTTCAAACGACCGAAGGCAGTGACCTGGGTCGGCGCACTCCCTCGAACAGCAATGGGCAAGGTGCAGAAGCACGTGCTTCGCGACGATCTGGCCTGAAGGCTCCACAGCGGCGGGGCCGGCGCTCAACGTGTGCGATCAGACTCCGAGAATCTTGGGTGGCCGTGCTGCGTAAGACGCCGATTTCTGAGGCCATCTCAGCGAGATCGGCCTCGCCCAGGCAACCGGTCGCCCGCACCCTAGAACATTTCGAAGATCTCCCGCGGAGCCCCTTCCTTCATCCTTCCCAGCATTTCCGCGCGTTCAACCGGGTTCATCGCCGGCAAGATGTCGAGCTAACCGAACCGATCGACGAACTCGGCCCACTCGGGGGCGTCGACGTCAAGCCACTCCCCGACCCAGCACCCACAGACTCAGGCACCGTGGACGGTGGCGGGGTGCTCCTGCTGCTCGGTCAGAACCAAGCCGACAAGACGTTGGAGGAATTGACTGGCGGTGGAGGAACCACCGGTGGAGGAACCACCG
>Ga0115571_1002747_pt1 | contig 11411 bp, 10 predicted proteins | sample COGITO_mtgs_1205_FD_87293 | JGI IMG/M metagenome (GOLD analysis project Ga0115571, IMG submission 87293) | Pelagic marine microbial communities from North Sea - COGITO_mtgs_120531 | ecosystem: Environmental > Aquatic > Marine > Epipelagic | place: Germany:Helgoland, sampling site Kabeltonne...
TAAAAACTCTTTAGCAATAGGAACGAAGCGAGAGGTAGTTGGAAACAACGATGTCGACGTAGGTTGGGAAAGGTCAGAGCCCATTGTACTTTGTGTATAAACAATTACCTACTTCCAATGTCTCGGCTGGTGCATGACTCACATGAAGCGCATTTTGAGATTAGATGGGACCGTAACAGGTTCCGTCTGACTGAAACGATCTACATGAAACTTAAACATTATGACATTCGTCATAATGCATCTATATATTAATACTAATAGCTTTTATCAACAAACGAAGTATTATAGTTCGAGCGTTTAGCGAAAACTAATATCTACGAAGTAGATATTTTAATAATAAATACTTTGCAGGAGTTATTGGTATGAAAATTAATGAAACTAAAAAAGATGATTTAGATGAAGGTCCTTTAGATCTATTAACTAAAAGTGGTAGAGATCAAAGACGTGCATTTAAAGGTGGTCGTAGTACATTAAAAAAGACAACTGATAATCTTAAAAAAGAATTTGCAAGTTACCTCGGACGTCAAGGCAAGAAAAACTTTAAACAAGCAACTACTCAAGATGTAATTGACTTTCTTGATGGGAAAAATGTAGATACAAGTAACATTGGTCCTGCAGGTATGACTCCGCAGCGTATGAATGATATCTTTGTAGCTAAATCTCAAGAAGCAATTCAAGGAAAAGGAGAAAAGTCTGCTCCTAAACAAGAACCTGTATCGAGTGCTTATACACAAACTAAAAGCACTGCACTAAAACTTAATGCTAAAGAAAAAAGAAGACTAATTCAGCAGTTAGAAAAAAGTATTAAGACTAAACCTGCCAAGAAATCAGGTGTAGTAGATAAGAACTTTGACAAAAGTCAAAAATTAAGTGATTACGGTAAAGTAGGAAAGTAATTAGAAGAACGGCATACCTGACTTTTTAGTTACTTCCATATTATCTTTTACAATTTTACCGATAATATCTCTATCTTCATATGATAATTGAAACGCTTCGTCTATACTAAGCCCACCTCTCATATACCAAGAGAGTTTAAACAACTCTCTTTTAAGTTCTTTTTTCTCATCTTCCATGTCTTTTGCTTCTCTGAGGATCTCATCGAGACTTAGAGATAAGATCCTCATGCGAAAAAAGTTGAATTATCAAATGCAATTGGAATTTCGTAAGTCTCTGGAGCACCTGCTTCAATTTCTTCCGGTTCTGATTGTGCAACAAATGGTTTTACTTGAAATTTATTTCTTTGTGCTTCGATATGACTTAGAACATCATTAAAAAAGCTTTTTTCTGAATTTTCAATAAATTCATTGATATGAACTGCATTAGTAACTAATTCTCCGTCAATTTCTATACTTACAATACCCTTTGTAAGCGTTGCCATTGTAAGAGTAGTGAGCTTCTGGAATGATTCATTAAATTTTTGAAGTTTCTCTTCATCTGTTATATCGTTATTGTTTAACAGAGCAAATACTCTTTGTTCTTCAAATGTTTTAATTGAACTTTGTGAAAACTCTCTGTATGATAACGGTCTAATATTCATTATTAGATCACCTGATCTAAATGTAGTATCATAATTTGCCATTGCAAGATCACCTAAGATGTCATTTAGATCAGCTTGAAACGTTTTTTCTGTTCCTACTTTTGGAACTTTTGCATTGATATCCATTTTTTCGCCGTAAGTAGCAATTCTAATAGCAATTAATGCAGCATCTAAGTCAATTGATGGCATGCTCCACGGATCTTTAATACTAGGAACGCAACTTTTAATTACATCAACTGTTGCTTGACCGTTTAACAGCGCATCGGGCGTCTTCATTATAAGTTCATCTTTAGCAGTCATTGGATAAACTGCAACTTCTCCAGTTTCCGGCATATCAATTGCGCCAGGTTTGTAAAATTTACCTTTGCTAGGCAAATTGATGTAGAGCTTTGGTTGTCTAAAATACTTTGATAAAGGATTAGCACCAGGAGCGTTAAATTCTTGCATTATTTTCTCCGTATAAATACATTATAAAGATATGTATCATAATTATTTATATACGCACATAACTAGGTTGAGAAATTTTGGCTGAAGAAATTGAAATTGTTAATGTAGGTGGCGACGGAGTTGCTAGTGAAGCCACTCTCAAAAGTCTTGCGGATTCTATAAAGAAATTAGCACAAGCAACTGGTAAAGATCCAAGGGCCGAAGAAGCAAAACTAATAAAAACTGCCAACGAAGCTAGAAAAAACGGTATTAAAGTCATAAAAGACCAAAATGATGCGTTTGACGATCTAACAGACAGTACAGAACGTGCAGCCAGAGCCACAAACAACATGTCAAGAGGTATGGGTAATCTTGTTCTTAACGGTCTAGGAGCAGTTCTAGGTAGTGCAGTTAATCTAGGTAAAGAACTTGCTTTTGGCGGCGATAGAATAACTGATTTTGCTAGACATTTACCTATAGTAGGGCAACACTTGGCAGTGCTAACACAGTTTGTAGATGAAAGCATTGACGGTTTTAGACAATTAGCTAATGTTGGTATTGATTTTGGCGAAAGTATTTTTGAAGTTAGACGTCAAGCAGCAGTTGCAGGTGTAAGCTTAAATGCATTTCAACAAGCTCTTTCAAATAATTCTGATTCGTTAGCTAGATTTGGCGGCACTGCACAAACAGGTGCTAGAAGATTTGCTCAAATTAGTGGAAATATACAATCTAGTCTAGGACCTGCTTTTGATAAATTAGGTATGACTATGGAGCAGAGTGCTGACTATACAGCAAGCTACCTAGCAATGCAAACAAGATCAGGCCGTGCTCAAACAATGACACAAGGAGAACTTAGTGCAGGCGCTGCTGAATATATTTTACAATTGGATAGATTGTCGAAGCTAACTGGTAAGAGTAGAGAACAACTAGCAGCTGAAATGGAAGCATCAGTAACTCCGGGTGTTAATATTCTTATGAGGAATATGGAAGATGGTGGTGCAGCATTTAGAGGTATTACTCAGCTCTTAGGACAAGAGAGTGCTGAACTTTCTGATGCATTTGCTATGTTAGTTGAAAGAAACGGCGTACCTATTATGGGAACACTAAGTCAAGGACTTGCAATGCTTGACCCTGCTATAGCAGGACTAGCACAACGAGTACAAGACGGAACTGCCACTGAAGAAGAATCAGAAGAAGCTCTTAGAAGAATGATTACTGCGGCTGAAAATTTTGCAGATGAACAAGGTGCTCAGTTAGCCGTCCTAGCTAGAAATGGCGATCCGAGAGCATTAGCAGTAAGCCAACTTCTAGGACTTGGAGCAACAGTTGATGCAATGGATCAAGCTGCTGCTGAACAAGCAGCAGCTATGGGAGATTCTGGAAGAGGCTTATTAAGTTTTGAAAGATCAGTTGCAGATTTAAGAAATGGGATAAATGAAAATCTTGCCAACGCTGGGATATTTGATGGTCTCCAAGATATAATTAGTTATTCCCTTGGAGAAGGACTAACAACAGTATTAACTGGATCAGTAGTTGTTGGAGCAATAGCAGCAGCCTTCGGCGGCGCTGGAGCATTAGGTAGAGCACTTAGTCTTGCTACTGGTGGGGATGGTGATGACGGAGGTCGTCGCCGCGGCGGCCGCAAGGGCGGCGGCATGATGAGTAGGGGTCTTGGAGGTCTCGGAAGAGGTGCCGGCCTCGCCATTGCCGGCATTGGAGCAGGATTAAAAGCGGCAGGAAGAGGCTCGTTATATATTATTGGCGGAGGCATTGCAATAGGTGCTGCGATAGCTGCAATAGGAGCAGGTATAGCAGGTGCTACCTGGCTTATGGGAGAAGCATTACCTAACCTAGCAGAAGGACTAGAAAGCTTTAGCGACCTTGATGGCGATAATCTAAAAAGAGTTGCGGTAGGAATTGGAGCAATGTCCGTTGCATTGGGAGTATTTGGTGCAGGTACAGCAATAGCAAGTGTAGGCAATACTATTTCAAATATTATAGATTCGCTGCCTGGTAAAACACCTTTAGAAAAATTAATTGAATTTGGCAATACAAGTATAAATTCTGCTCAAGTAGAAGCTAATGCTACAGCACTTAAACAGTTTGGCGAAGCTATGGCTGGAATAAATCTAGGTGAAGGTGCATTTTCAAATATGCTAGCTAATTTGTTTGATGGCATTACAGAATTCTTTGGCGGTGATACTGCATTACCATTTACAAAAATAAAAGCATTTAGTGAAGCAGACCTTGGCGATGCTGCTAAAATTAAATCTAATGCAGAGTCAGTTGTTGCATTTGGTACTGCAATGTCAAGTTTATCTCCTCTAGGCGATTCTTTTTCAACATTTACAGCGCAAGTTTTTGATGGACTATCTCAAGCATTTTTTGGAAATGTAGTCTATCCTTGGGATAAAGTAAAATTATTTGCTGCTGCTGATCTTGATGCCGTCGGCATAAAAACGAACGCAGAAGCTGTTGTTGCATTTGGTAATGCACTAAAAAGTATTCCTCAAGTAGATAAAGAAAGAGTTGGCGGATTATTTAATTCTATTATAAGCGGATTTATAGGAACGGAAGTATATCCTTGGAATAAAGTAAAATTATTTGCTGAAACTGATTTAGATCCAAATGGATTTATGACAAAGAACGCAAGTTCTATTGCAGGATTTGCAGCAGCAGTAAATGCATCAAATGCAACAGAAGAAATTAATACAGAACGTGTAGGCGGAATGTTTAGTGCTATTTACACTGCATTTTTTGGAACAAGAGTATTTCCTTGGGAAAAGGTAAAAACATTTGGTGAAACTGATTTAGATCCAAACAATTTAATAGTAAAAAATGCAAGTGCTATTGCAGGGTTTGCAACAGCAGTAAATTCAGCAAACACAATTGGAGAAATTGATACAGAACGTGCAGGCGGCTTATTTGGACTTGTTGCTAGTGCATTTGCTGGAAATGTTCAATTTCCTTGGGATGCAGTTCGAGAATTTGGCGAAAATGAACTAGACCCTAACGGAAATATTGCAGCAAATGCAGAAGCTATGGCAGTGTTCTCTCAAAGCCTAGGTGGATTTGCTAATGTAGATATTAGTAATACAGTAATGCCTAATGTTGCATCATTATCTGAAGGTATTGGAACATTAAATGACTCTTTTGATTCAGAAAAGATTGACGAATACGAAGATGCATTGTATAATTTAAGAGACACACTTGACGATCTAAATGAAAAAATTAGAGAAAATAATGCACTAGCCGCTCAAACTATTGGCAATCAAGCCGCAGCCTCAGGAGACGGAAGCGGAGGTTCCAGTAGAGAACTTATTCAAATGCTTTCTCAGTTAAATACAACGATGGAAAACATTAAAGTTGAACTTGATGATCAGGGCGACACACACGACAGAACTATGAGAGCAGTAAGATCTCTAAGGCCAGGAATATAAAAGGATGGAGAAATAAATGAGCTGGAAAAAGTATTTTACACCAGTACCAACAGGAAATAATCCATCAGGATCTTATTCTCCGCTATCCTCTAAAGGAACCGGCGCAAATGCAGGTCCTGCTCGTACTAATTATTCAAGTTACTTGCCTGATGTATATATGGGAACACCAAATCGTACTGAACGTTATGGACAGTACAATGTTATGGATCTAGATTCAGAAGTTAATGCTGCATTAGATATTCTAGCAGAATTTTGCACACAAAAGAATCAACAAAACGGCACACCTTTTATGCTTGATTTTATTACTGAAGCTACAAATTCAGAAACAACTATCATACAAAAATATTTACAACAATGGTGTAAGCTACAAAAATTTGAAACAAGAATATTTAAAATTCTAAGAAACACATTTAAGTACGGTGATGAAATATTTGTAAGAGATCCAGAAACTAAAAAATGGTTTCATGTTGATCCTGCAAATGTTACAAAAATTATTGTTAATGAATCAGAAGGCAAAACGCCTGAACAATACATAATCAAAAACTTTAATATTAATTTTAAAGAAATGGTTGCAACTACACCTTACGAAAATAATGGAAACATTACCGGAGGCGGCAGCGGACATTTAACAGGCGGCGTCAGAGGAATGACAGGACAGCCTAACAATAGTTTTAGTGGAAGTAGATTTCATCAAGAAGAAAATGAAATAGCAGTCAATGCAGAACATGTTGTTCATCTAAGTTTATCAGAAGGGTTAGATCAAAATTATCCATTTGGTAACTCGTTGTTAGAAACTATTTTTAAAGTATATAAACAAAAAGAATTATTAGAAGATGCAATTATTATCTACCGAGTTCAACGTGCACCTGAACGCAGAGTATTCTATGTAGATGTAGGCAATATGCCAAGTCACTTGGCAATGCAATTTGTTGAGAGGGTAAAAACAGAGATTCACCAGAGACGTATTCCGTCAGCAACTGGAGGTGGTTCTAATGTCATAGACAGTTCATACAATCCTTTGTCAATCAACGAAGATTACTTCTTTCCACAAACTGCTGAAGGTCGTGGATCAAAAGTTGAAACACTACCGGGCGGTACTAACTTAGGAGAGATTGATGACCTTAGATATTTTACTAACAAATTGGTTCGCGGACTACGCATACCTTCATCATATTTGCCAACAGGAGCAGACGATAGTTCAGCTCAATACAACGACGGGCGTGTAGGCACTGCCTACATACAAGAACTTCGATTCAATACCTATTGCGAAAGATTACAAAACCTTATCGTAGAAGAATTTGATCAAGAGTTTAAAAGGTATCTACTTGAAAAAGGCATCAACGTAGATACTAATATGTTTAACCTTAAATTCCAGCCTCCGCAAAACTTTGCAGCATACAGACAGAGTGAAATTGATAATGCACGTATTCCAACATTTACTCAAATGAGTGCAGTACCTTATGTATCAAATCGTTTTGCTATGAAAAGATTCCTAGGCATGACAGATGAAGAGATTGCTGAGAATGAACGCCTGTGGAAAGAAGAAAACGAAGAAAATCTAACACCTATGCCAACTGACAGTGCGGGCGAAATGAGAAACGCAGGAATCAGTTCAGCAGGAATAGATGGCGACCTAGACGGAATTGAAGATACTGCTGACGAAGGACCAAATTCAATTGATGGCGGCGATGGTACAGGACCTGATACTGTCACAGGAGATGATATTGCGCCCAGCGGAGGCGCATCAAATGAGCAAACTATATAAATAATAATATGATACTAAGAGAACTTTTTTACTTTGACAAAGAAACACTAGAGCCTGTAGAAGATAAGTCTTATGACGAAACTTCCGATCAGTCTCCTGTTGACTTTGACGATACTAGGAAAACTAGATTAACTCTAAGACAAATTAATAAAATTAGAAAAGCTAGTGAAGTGCATCAAGAAGAAAAAGTTAAAGATTTAGCCTTTATTAGACAAATGTACGGAGTAGAGGCTAACGCTGAAGCCGGTGGTATCTAATGTCCAAAATAGACAAGTCTAAATATACTAAGCGGCAGTTTCAGCTGCTTAGAGAACAAAAGCGCAAAGAGAAACAAGCTGAAAAGTTAAGAAAAGAAGCTGAAGAACAACGCAAGATATACGAAGAGAATAAAAAGGTTATAGAAAAACAAGAAACTTATAATCTCGAAACTCAAAAAGGTAATGTTGCATTTGTATTAGGAAATGGAGTAAGTAGAAAACCAGTTCCTCTGCACAAATTAAAAGAACATGGAAAAGTTTATGGATGTAATGCACTCTATAGACAGTTTGAACCAGACTACTTAGTTGCAGTTGATACAAAAATGATAATTGAAATTAATAAAACTGGTTGGCAGCGTACTCATGAAGTTTGGACTAATCCGAACAAAGCATATATGAGATTTAAAAGCTTTAATTATTTTAATCCTAGTAAAGGTTGGAGTAGTGGTCCAACTGCATTATGGCTAGCTTCGGAACACAGATATGAAACAATATATATTTTAGGATTTGACTATAGAGGCCTTGCAGAAGGTACTAAATTTAATAATGTATATTCTGATACTCACAATTATAAAAAATCTACAGACACAGCAACATTTTTTGGTAACTGGATGAGACAAACACAGAGTGTAATTCAGTCAAATCCTAAAATAAATTATGTAAGAGTAGTAAGTGATACATGTTATATTCCTAAAGATTTTGCTAAATATTCGAACATAAGTCATATTAATACTAGAGAATTTTTGAAAATTATCAATGATAATTAGTAAAAAGTTTAAAACTGGCCAGTTTTTGGCCTATTTCTACGTACTTTTTCTATAAATAAGTAAATATATATTGACAGCCCCACACTATTAGTGTGTTTAATTTTATAGGAGAATGTAATGGCAGATCGTAGCAAATTTGATGAAATGCTCGAGCTTCTTATCAACGAAGATAAAGAAGCAGCAGAAGCACTATTCCACGAGATCGTGGTAGAGAAATCAAGAGATATTTATGAATCACTTCTAGAAGATGAAGAAGTTGAAGAAGACGATGAAGTTGATGAAGCAACTGACGAAGAAGTAGATGAGTCAGACGAAGACCTAGACGAAGCAGATGACGAAGAAGTTGATGAGTCAGATGATGATCTAGAAGAAGGCTTTGACCTAGATGAGTTTGAAGTAGAAGCTGATCCAACAGACGACATGATGGCAAACCTAGGCATGGACGCACCAGAAGGCGACGATGAACCAGAAATGGACATGGACGACGAAGGTGAAGAAGGTGATATGGAAGACCGTGTTGAAGATCTAGAAGATGCACTTGCAGATCTAGAAGCTGAATTCAAAAAAATGATGGACGGCGACGACGAAGGCGACGACATGGATGACATGGGCGACGACGAAGGTGAAGAAGAGCCAGAAGAAGAAGCATTTGCTTTTGAATCAGATGACGAAGAAGTAGATGAGTCAGATGAAGATCTAGACGAAGGCTCACATAAAAGAGAAGTAACAGCTGACATGGAAAAAATGTCAAAAGCAGAATTTGCTAAAAAGTATGGCAAAGAAATGGCTGACGACATGTATGAAGCTGAAAAAACCGCTGGCGAACAAATGCGTGAGTATGTAGAAAAAGTTAATGGCGGTGGCTTAGATGCTGCTAAAATTGGCGGAGACAACGGCGCAAATGCAAAATCACCGACAGCTGGTAAAAATGACATGGGCGGAACAGCATCTAACCTAAACCAAGGTAAAGACAACGAAGCTGGTGACCATGCAGGACTTGGCGATTTAAATCCAAAAGATGATGACGCTGGCAACAGAAATAAGCCAGGCGGAATGTCATCGAAAAAAGGTATGAAAAACGAGCCAGGACACGGAGCTGAAAAGAAAGGCAAAGCTGCTGAGAAACCAGCTGCAAATAGCCCAATTGGAAGCTAAAACTAAGGAAAGCTGAATGAAAAACTTACGAGAGCATTTGACATTTGATCAAGCACAAATTGTGCTTGAGAACGCTAACGAAGGCAAAGATCTTTTTATGAAAGGTATTTGTATTCAAGGCGATGTTCGCAACGCTAATCAGCGAGTGTATCCTGTAAATGAAATTGGCAGGGCTGTCAAAACTCTCAATGATCAATGTAAGAACGGATTTAGTGTTCTCGGCGAAGTTGATCATCCAGAAGGCCTTAATATTAACTTAGATCGTGTAAGCCATATGATCACAGATATGTGGATGGATGGACCAAACGGTTATGGCAAGTTAAAAATTCTACCAACCCCTATGGGACAACTAGTTAAAACAATGCTTGAAAGCGGAGTTAAACTAGGTGTCTCGTCTCGTGGTAGTGGTAACGTATCAGAAGACGGCAGTAACGTTGTTTCTGATTTTGAAATAATCACCGTGGACGTTGTGGCACAGCCTAGCGCCCCCGGTGCATATCCTACACCAATTTATGAAACACTTATGAATGCACGTGGTGGAATGAAGGCATACGAATTAGCACAGGCAACAAAACAAGACACTAAGGCACAAAAGTATCTTAAGGAATCGTTGATTAACATAATCAACAAACTCCAATGAAACAGGAGAATGTAATGATAGATGCACTGAAAACACTTTTCGAAAACGATGTTGTTTCAGAAGAGATCAGAGCACAAATTGAAGAAGCTTGGGAAGCAAAGGTCGATGAAAATCGCCGTGCTGCTACTACTGATCTTCGTGAAGAATTTGCGAAGAAGTATGAGCATGATAAAAGCACAATGGTAGAAGCAATCGATACTATGTTGTCTGAGCGCCTAGCAGAAGAAATTGCAGAATTTGCAGAAGATCGTAAAGGTCTTTCTGAGGCAAAAGCAAAATATGCAATTGCAATGCGTGAAAACGCAAATCTTCTAAAAGGCTTTGTAGTAGAACAATTACAAAAAGAAATTCAAGAACTACGTGCAGACAAGAAAGCAATGGCCGAAAATTACGGCAAGCTAGAAGAATTTGTAGTAGAAGCTCTATCTAATGAAATTGCAGAATTCAATGAAGACAAAAAAGATTTAGCCGAAACAAAAGTACGTTTAGTACGTGAAGCTAAATCACATGTTGCAAAAGTCAAAAAAGACTTTATTGCAAAAAGTGCGAATATTGTATCTGAAACAGTCAGTAAAACTCTAAACAAAGAGATTTCTGCACTGAAAGAAGATATTGATACAGCACGTAGAAACGACTTCGGTCGTAAAATATTTGAAGCATTTGCAAATGAATATACACATTCGCATCTAAATGAAGCGGGTGAAACTGCAAAGCTAATGAAGGTTCTTGCTATTAAAGACAAGCAACTTGCAGAAGCTAAAGCATTTGCTACAAAAGCAAAAACACTTACAGAATCTGTGCAAAAACAAAAAGCACGTTTAGAAGAATCTGTAAAGCGTGAAAAAATTCTAAATGATCTAACAGCACCATTAGCAAAAGATCAGAGAGAAATTATGACAGACTTACTGGAATCAGTACAAACATCGAAGTTAAATTCGGCGTTTAATAAATATCTACCGGCAGTAATTAACGGTAATAGTCCAGCAAAGCGTAAGGCAGTATTATCAGAGGCAACAGAAGTAACAGGCAACCGTGACACTCAGTCACAAACTAACGTTAGTAGACAAAAAGCAGATGATGGGAATGTTTTAGACATCCGTCGTCTAGCTGGATTAAATTAAGGAGATAATAATGTCAGAACTACTAGAAAGTCGCTGGCAGGACACGAAGACAGCACTTCTTGAAGGCCTTCAAGGCAACAAAAAGTCAGTAATGGCAGCAACACTAGAAAATACTCGCAAGTATTTGAGTGAAACTGCTACTGCAGGTGCTACTTCTGCCGGTAATGTCGCAACTCTAAACAGAGTTATTTTACCAGTTATTCGTCGTGTAATGCCAACAGTCATCGCAAACGAACTAGTCGGCGTTCAGCCAATGACTGGTCCAGTGGGTCAAATCCACACACTACGTGTTCGCTATAGCGA
>Ga0115571_1002749_pt1 | contig 11409 bp, 6 predicted proteins | sample COGITO_mtgs_1205_FD_87293 | JGI IMG/M metagenome (GOLD analysis project Ga0115571, IMG submission 87293) | Pelagic marine microbial communities from North Sea - COGITO_mtgs_120531 | ecosystem: Environmental > Aquatic > Marine > Epipelagic | place: Germany:Helgoland, sampling site Kabeltonne...
AGCGACCGAAGCTCAGCCTTAATCTCCAGAAGCTTCGCGACGCGTCAGGACACTTCCGCATCCGAGTTTTGCGCGCCGCCCTCCTTGAGCGCGCGAATCTCCTCGCCCAGCGCGTCCACCGCGTCCCTCGCCTTCGCCAGCGTCTCCTCCGACGGAGCAGGTGACGCGTCACCACCGCCGGTATCGTCCGCGCCCGTGGGATCGGTCATCGTGGTGATATTGGAAGAGTCTCCGGAGAGTCCGGAGAGCGCTTCGCGTTCCATAGCGGCGACGTACCTCGCCTGCGACTCCACCGGGTCCTCGTCGCCGCACTCGTCCTCCGACGTGACTCCATCTCCGCCGTCCATCTCCGCCGCGATGGCCACGAGTCGTGCCCTGCACTCGGCGTCGCGCTCGAGCCTGAGCGTGGACAGGTCGCAGACGATCTCGTCGCGGCCCTCGTTGTCTTGTTCGACGAGGACGAAGAGCGCGTTCTTGGCGTCGCAGTAGAGGCGATGGGTGTTCACCAGCGGGTGCCTGTGGGGCGCGAGTGGGTCGCGCTGGGTGCTCCGCATCTCTAGGACACCTCCACCGCCGTACCCTTTCCCGTTGTCGCCGCCTTTACGCCGGGCGCGCTCCCATGCTTGGCGTTCATCGCGCGTCAGGCGATACGGCGCTTCTCGTTCCACGACGCCCATGGCCTTCGTGCGATCGCCCTGTGACGCTCGCTCCACGTCGTCCACGGTGGGCCGGCCGCTGAGGTACTGCTTGTACACCTTGTTGGTACGCTGCGACCGCGTCGTTTTGCCCTTTCCCTTGCCGCCCCGGGGCGCCTCGCCCACCTGGGACCCCGCGTTGAACCGCTCGGGGCCGGTGCGAAAGTGGATAGCGCGTCCGGTGTCCTTGTTCTTGGCCTTGGGCTTCCCCGCGACGATCGTCGACGCCCCGCGGCGATGGCGAGGTTTGGAGGACAGAGTCTGACGGGGGCACGCGCGGAGTGCCGCGAGGGCCTCGCCGGAGAACATGCGGGCGGCCATGTCGACGCGCCACATGGAATGACAATCTGTTTGCCGACGTGTCGCTTTTTCAGAAGCCGTCGGTTCGAGGTGCCCCCTGAACGCGAGTCGTTGTTAACCACACCGCGGGGGCGCGGCGAGACCTTTGGTGTAGACCGAGATGGCGTCCGTCCGCGCGTGGAGCATCCACGCTCACGTGTCGAGCGCGGGATGGAGGCGTCGGACCGGCGATCGGCGCGTGGGGGCGTGGAGCGCGTCGCCCGTCAACCCCGAGGCGGGCGCGGGAAATGCGGAGGAAGATGCATCCGGGCGGACTTCCCACGCTGGGTACCATCGCATCGAGGGCTTCCCACGGCCCTTCTTCGAGGGTTGGTACTTCCGCGTCACCCTCCCGACGACGCGCGATAACCTCAGCCTCATCTACCACGTCTACGACCCGGATCTTCCGCGGAGCGAGCGACGGGGCGCGGGCGCCCAGGTGTGCACGCCGGGAGGCGGGTACCTCTGGCGTGAATCCCACGACGTCGAACGGTTCACCGCGGCGCCCCACGAACTGTCCCTGCGCATGGAGTACCCTCAGGGTTCCGAAGGAGACCCAGCAGAGTTCTACGAAGTATCCGACGGCGGACGGGTCCACCGCGGACGGCTCCGCGTCGGTGACGAGGTGAACGATCCGACGGTGTGGCCCCACCACAAACTCGTGCAAACGGAGACGCGATGGGACTTCACCGTGAAGCCCGTCGCTGGGTACGGTGGGGGTGCCATGGGTGGTAAAAAAGGTAACCAAACTAACATCAGGTCCACTGCGGGGTGGCTCTCATCGCTCCCGGTGTTCGAGCCGCACTATCAGATCACCATGGCACACGGACTGGCCACCGGTTGGATCGAAACCGACGGCGTCCGCGTCGAATTCACCGACGCTCCGAGTTACTCGGAGAAGAACTGGGGCGGATCGGGGTTCCCGAGCAAGTGGTTCTGGCTCCAGTGCAACTCATTCCCGTCGTGCCCAGGGTTAAGTGTCACGGCGACGGGGGCGAACCGCGGGGTGGTGGTCCTTCCCGGGGTCCGCGAAGAGGTGGCCGCGATCGTCGTTCATTTACCAAACGGTGATTTTTTTCCATTCGTTCCCGTGGGCGTGGAAGCGGCGGAGGTTTCGTGGGAGGTTTCTCGATGGGGTCAGTGGACCGTGACCGCGGCGACGGCGACGCACGAGGTGGAGGTGACCGGGTGGATCGCCCCGGGTGACGACGGCGTGGGGGGAACCACCGTGTTGAGGGCGCCGACGGATGACGCCGCCGCCGGGATGGCGCCGCTGTGCCGGGAATCGTTCAAGGGGACCGTGAGGGTATCGCTGTGGGAGCGTGACGCCGCGGCGACGTGGGAGGGTGGCGGCAGCGGCGGGACCGCGGGGTGGAGCGGTGGGGAAGGGTATCATGGGCGTGGGAGGTGTATCCTGGACGCCGTTGAGTCGGACTCGGCTGCGGTGGAGGTGGGCGGGGGGCCCTGGTCGGAGGAGGGTTGGAGCGGCGCCGCGGAGATGCGCGAGCCGCTGGGGAGCCTCGCGGGTGCCCCGGTGGACGTAGACGCGATCGCGGGGTTTTTCAAGCGGGTCGGCGTGGATATAGTCCCCGGGCTGTGAGGCGCTATTAAGATTAGTTAGTTTGGCGCGATTGGATTCATGCGTCGAGTTTGATATCATATTTTCAACGAGTCTTCGTCGCAAACGCCGCCGTCGTCGTGGTCTCTCACGCGACGAGGGCCCTTGACATGACGGAGATGGCGCGTCCGACGCGGGGCACCGCGCGGGGCGCGACGCGCATGATACCGCCGACGCGAGCGCGCGCGGAGAATCGCGCGCTCGCCGCCGCCGCCGCCGCGGTGTGATAGCCTCGGGTCCCAGTGGTCATCTTGCGACCGCCCTTCGCGGATCCCTTGGCTGACGCGACGACACCGCAGTCGCCGATGATGACGTCGGCGCTGGTGTCACCCGAGCGGGAGCCGCACGCCTCGATCGCCTTGATGACGTTGTAGCCCTCCACGACCTGACCGAAGACGGTGTGCTTGCCGTTGAGGAACGGCGTGGCGACGGTGCAGAGGAAAAACTGGGACCCGTTGGTGTTGGGGCCCGCGTTGGCCATGGAGAGGACGCCGGGTCCGGTGTGGGGGAGGGTGAAGTTCTCGTCGGGGAAGGTCCTGCCGTAGATGGACTTGCCGCCCGTGCCGTTGTCGTTGGTGAAGTCACCGCCCTGGCACCTGTCGCGATTAGATGGATGGACGATTCGTGAAGTTCAGTTGGTTTTTCTCAGGTTTTCGATGATTTGGATCGGGATGGGTACATCGCGGCGGGGTAAATGCTCACATGAAGCTGGGGATGACGCGGTGGAATCGGCTGCCCTTGTATCCGGCACCCTCTCCCGCCATGCACAGCTGCTTGAAATTCTCAGCCGTCTTTGGCGTGACGTCGTCCTTGAGTTCCATCACGACGCGGCCGAGTTTCGTGGCGTCCCCGTATCGGCCGAGCTGGAGGTCGAAGTAGACCATGGTGTTGGCGCCGTTGACCTCGAGCGGGGGCTGGTAGTTGACGGGTTGGTCGACAACCTTGAGGATGTCCTCGGGCTTGGATGCTGCTCCTCCCATCGTTCGTGTCAGTTGGATCTGCGGGTCGTACGCTCGGATCGGTGTGGGGCGGATGACACGTCAGATGATCCGGCTTATCGCAGTCGCCGTGATTTTCCAGAGAGGCTCGTTTCGGGCACCCCCGCCCCCAGAGGGACGCGCGTCCCCCCCACCTCGGGTGACCAAGGGTCGACCGATAGTCACCGTAGAAGGCTCGACATGGGTATCAACAACCTATGGTGCGTGCCCCGACCTTGATATCCCGCCGAAACACCACCCCCCTCGCTCCCCCGTTCGATGCACCCCGTCATCAGTCAGAGAGATGCGAGGGGAACGTGACCAAAACGCTCGGAATCTCCGCTGACCGCATCCCCCCATCCCCGCCCTCCCCACCATCGCAGGAAGCTGCTGGACGAAGAGGGCGCCATCGTCAAGGTGGACGGGTCGGACGAGGAGGACCCGGACGCCCAGAGGATCATCCGCGAATCCGTCGACGGCAAGGCCCTGGCGGTCGACCTCAGCCTCTGGATCTTACAGGCGTGCACGCAACCGGCGTTGGACGAGGTGTTCAACGAGGACCTCGGCTTTGACGATCCCGACGCCTCCAAGACGGCGAAGATCGTGTTCGACCGCGCGCTCAACTACCTCCGACACGGTTGCGTCCCCGTCGGGGTCATCGACGGCCAAGCCCCGTGGGAAAAGCTCGGCGCGCTCAGGGCGAGATGGGGCGCCCAATGCACCGGCGGTGGAGGCGGAGCGTTTGGCAGATGCGGCGACGTGGCGCTGACCGTGCTTCGCGCGCTGGGGCTCCCCGGGGTGGAGGCCCCGGGCGAGGCGGAGGCCACGTGCGCGGCCATGGATCGCCTCGACATCGTCGACGGGTGCGTCACGAGCGACGGGGACTCCTTACTCTTCGGCGCGAGGACCGTGTTCAAGACGCTGAAGCTCTCCGCGGCGAACCAAAAGGATCTCGTGATGGAGCGGGTCGACGCCGCGGACCTCGCGACGCGGCTCATGCTGGGCGACAAGGTCGAGCACGTGGCCCCGGCGCTCACCGCGCTCGCGTTGTTGACGGGGGGCGACTACGACTTGCAGGGTGCGCGGAACGTGGGCGGCACCAAGGCGCTGTTAGTGGTCAGGGCGCTGGCCAAGAGCGAGGCGGTTCGGCGCCGACTCGCGGGAAAGGCCGGCGTACCCCGGCGGGACCGGACGTTACCCGAGCGCCTCGACGACTTCCTCGCGTCAGCTCCGGACCCGAGCATCGCGTCCCTGGATAAGTGCACGGGCTGCGCGCGGTGCAAGCACGACGGGTGCAGGAAGGGCAAGGTCAAGGCGCACGGGGCACGCGGGTGTACGGTGTGCGGCACGGAGACCGGGTGCGTGGAGCGGGAGGGCGAGTGCGAGTGCCCGTTTCACGCGAGGGAGGATGAGCGATGGCTCCACAAGGTTCGCGAGCGCGCGAACGCTACGGACGGGTACACGCGGAGCTTCAGGGACGCCGCTCGCGGGTACACACAGCAGGCGATCGACGCGGAGTACGCGCTTGAGGATGCCGAGGATGTCGAGTTTGTGAGCGTCGGGCCCGACGGTGCTGGAATCCCACAAAAGATGAAGTGGAGGCACAGGCCGGACGTTGAACAGCTCCAGGACCTGATGGAGACGTACTGCGGGTGGGAACCCCGGGTGACGCGCCAGAAGCTGCTCCCGCTGCTGGTGGAGTGGGACATGCGCGCCGCCGCGAGGGCTCTGCGCAAGGAGAACGAATCGGCAGTCACCCCGGAGCGGCGCTGGGAGTTGCTGGCCCCCAAGGGCGTGGAGTTCATCGTCGAGCGCATCGCGAAGGAATCGGGGAACAACAAGGCTCCCCCGTGGAGGTACCTCCTCGAGGTCAACTCCGCGGACCCGGCGCACTGGGCCCAGTGGCAGAGGCAGGTACAAAGGGTCGCCAACGAGCTGGGCGGCGCGGGCGTCGGCATCGGGGATGAGTACCTAGGCCGAGCGTTACCCCCACACTTCCACGAGCGGGGCGACGACCTCGCGTTCCTCAAGGCCCAGGCGCAGCGCAGGAGCGTGCGCATGTCGCTGGTGCGGAAGACGTGCCCGCACCTGGTGGCGAGGTTCGAGCATGGCGGTTCCAACGGAGCGAGCAAGTCTGCGCCGGTCACCCCGGCGAAGGCCAAGTCTAAATCCGCCGCGAATACGCCGAGGGGGAGGACGCCCAAGTCGGTCCGCGGGAGACCACCGCCCCGATCCCCCGATCAGCACGACATAACCTCCTTCTTCTCCAACCGCAAGCCACGAGCGGCGGTTCCGATCGGTGTCGCGGATGCCGGGCTGGCGTCCCCGCCGCCCGCCGCCCCGACACCGGCGTCGGCCGCGAGGACGCCGATACCGCACACCCCGGGATCTAAGAGGAAGCTGTCGTTTTCGGGGAAATCGGAAGACCGGGAAGGATCGCACGACTCAGCCTCGGACGACAGTCTATTAGCCGCGGGTCTCGACCCGGACCCGGCGGCGATGAAGAGGATCGATGCGAGGAAGAAACTGGCGTTCGCGGACGAGGGGCTGTCCTCCCCGGCGCGGCCCGTTAGGCCGGCGGAGGTTGTCGACCTTTGCACACCGCCGACGTCGCCGCCGATCCCGAAGCCGGGCCGGGTGTCCGCGACGAAGCAGCCCGGGGCCGCGCCGTCGTCCCCCGCGCCGAAGTCCCCGATGTTCTCACCGACCAAGAAGGCCAGGCAGGCGACCTTGTTCGAGTGCCTGAGCCCCAAGCCGTCGCAGCCGGAGCCGGAGACGGTGGACCTGTGTACGCCCCAGAAGTGAAAACGCGTACTTAACGATTGAACGTAACTCGCGTTGAACTCACATTACACGTAATAGACGGATGTGATACGACGTACCACTAATACGAAACACCGGCTCACGCTCCTCACACGTTGTCCATGGCCGCGTTGGCCTCGGCGCCGTCCTTGATCTCCTCCATGGAGAACCCGCCGCCGATGTCGATGGGCTCCTTGATCTCGCCGCCCTCGTCTTTCTTGACCTCGGGCTTGGGCGAGTCCTTGTACAAGCCGCCGAGCTTGGAGAACATGCCGCCGAACACCTTGGCGTCCTTCTTCGCCTGGATCTGGATGCCCCTCTTCACCTTCTGCAGCAGCGCCTTGGCCTCCTTGTGCGTGTCGTCCTTGTCGAGGAGCTCCTTCACGTCGCGTTCGGCTTCTTCGTATTCCTCGAGTTCGCAAGACGCCTGCGCTCGGCGGTACAACGCCTTCTCGTTACCCCGCTCGCTGTCGAGCGCCTTGGTGGAGTCGGTGACAGCCTTTGTCCAGTTCTTCTGCTTGATGGCCACGGCGGCGCCGTTGAGGTAGAGGGAGAGCTTGATCTTCTTGGTCTGCGCCTTTTCCTCGTCGGCGAAGCTCTGGTCGTACTCGACGTACTGGAGCGCCTTGAGGTACTTCTTGGCGGCGAGGCCGAGCCGCCCGCCCTTGTACGCGTCGTTACCCACGGACTTGACCTTCTCGGCCGCGGCGATCTTCTCCGCGGTGTCCATGCTCCAGCTCTCCTTCTCCTTCTCGAAGTCGTCGAGGGTGACCACGGCTTTGACCTTGGCGCCGTAGGTGTTCCAATCCGCCGGGATTTCGCACTCGCTCGTCTCAGCCTTCTTCATCTTGAGCACAACCTCCTCGAGCCCCTCGGACAGGATCTCGTTGCCGAGCTCGAACTCGAACTTCGTCTTGGTGTCGATCGCGTCACCGCCGTCCAACGGCGTGACGACGTAGGAAACCACGCACTTGCTCCCGTCGTTGGGGTGGTCGTATCCTTCGCCGTCGGTTGTGATCTTCTTGGAGCCGTCGCCGCCGCAGATGGCGTCGACGGGCTGGTGAATCTCCAGCGTCACGGTGACGTCGGCAGCCTGCACGCCACGTGGCAGGCCCTCGCAGTACTGGAACCCGCCGGGGACGTTCTTCATCTTGAACAGGCACGTCTCACCTTCCTTCATCTTGACCACCGCCTTTTCGAGACCCTGTTGACAACAAAACACGACGTCAGCACTGCAATTGCCCATACGAATATGAAAATAAACTAACCTTGAAGGGCGCGGCGTCGGCGCCGATGGCAAAGACGACTTCTGTGGCTGGGACGATCTCGTCTCCCGCGCCGGCGACGTCTTCGTCTGGGGCGGCCACGGCGTACTTGACGGTGACCTCGTGCTTGTCCATGGGGAAGCCGAACGCGCCGGACTTTTTGAGCGTCTTGGCTCGAATGCACCCGCCGTCTCCGTACTGATCTTTGTCTCCCTTCCACGAGAAGAGTTCAACTTCGAACTTGAGGGTGGAGTCGGCGGGGATGGTGGGCGGGGAGCCGCGTGCGCCGTAGGCGTAGTCGGGCTTGCATGTGAGGATGGCCTTCTCGCCCTTTTTCATGGACGCGACGCCCTGGTCCCAGCCCTTGATGACCTGGCCCAGGCCGAGGCGGAACTTGAAGGGATCGCCGCGATCGACGCTGCTGTCGAACTTGGTGCCGTCGAGGAGGGTGCCGGTGTAGTGGACCACGACCTCGTCGCCCTTCTCGGGGCGTTCATCGCCGAAGCCCTTGGCGAGGACCTTCTTGGTCACGCCGCCGTCCTTGGCTGTGGACACGTCCGCCTCCTCGTCGACGTCGAGATCGGGGTACTCAATCTCATCCTCGTCGTCGAACTGGATGCCACCCATGGGCATGCCGGCGTGCGGGTCCATCATCTCGTCCGCGTCTTGGGGGCCGGACATTGTGATACGAACGGTGGTGTTCGATGTGTGTGTTTGCTTTGGTGGGACGTCTGCGTGCCCCGGTGCGGTTTCCAACTGAGCGGCTGAAGATCTTCTAACCGCCGACGAAAGTTTTGGAAGCTCTTTCCGAAGACTACTTTTCTTGGCTCGCGTGGGCTTTTCAGCACAACACCCGCGCGTGCGGGTGTCGCTGGAAAAGTTGACATTTCACCGCCGCTCCTCCGAGGACTGGCGCGAGACGATCTTGTTAGTTAGGGTTGCCCCCTCCCCGTCGACCGGCACTCGGGTCGGGGCGCGCGGGGCGCGGGGTCGTTTCGAACCGGGGCAACATGTCGCTGGAGGGATTACCGCGGCACACCCGCACGGTGGGCCTATCGGAGCTCGTCGAGCGCGTCGTGCACGCGTCCTACACCGACCTGCGAAGGCTCGCCACGAACCTCCCAGGGCAGCCCGAGGCGGACAGGAAGCGCGAGCTGGCGCGCTACCTCCACAACCTGCGCCAGCGGCTGACGCGGCTGCACGTCCTCGCGGAGTGGGCGCCCAAGAACCGCGGCGCACAGATCGCGGTCAAGTGCGGGGACATGATGGGGCAGCTCAGGCAGCACCAGATGGCCTTCACCGACGCCGCGGATCGGCTGTACGGACTCCGGCAGCAGATGGACTGGGCGGCGGGGCCGCTCTACGACACCCCGGGCGCGCTGGACGTCCTCTGCAACGGCAGGTACTCCAACCTGCCGAAGGCCATCGCGGACGTCGCGCCCAAACCGGTTCCACTCGAGACGGACCCAGAGCTCATCGAGTTGCGCGACGAGCGATGCCGACGATTCGACGTCGAGATCCGCGGCTTGCTCGTCGACGAACGCAATCGAAAGACGATGCCGAAGGCCATGAGGGTCTTCTCCGTGCGTGACGGGGAGTGCGTCGTGGGCGTGCCCGGGGAGTACCGCGCGACGCTCACGCTGGGCGGCCCACCGCCGCTGCCGCCGCCCCCCGAGGACGACGAGGACGGAGCCGAGAATGAACCGAATCCCAAAAAAGATTCGGATCCCGCCCCGCCGCCGTCTCGGCTGGGCGGATGGCTCGTCGTGAAAATCGAGATGCTCGCGGGGGAGATGATGGACGCGGACGAGGAGGAGGGACGCGTGGCGCACACGCGGGTGTTCCCACTCACCAAGACGGAGGTTAAGATCCTGGGTGAACGGGCCACCGCGAGGATGGCGGGGATGTCGCCGCCGCCGCCAGCGCCGCCCGAACTCGTGGAAGGGGGCGCGCAAGGACTCGGAGGGTTGCACTACGTGTGCCACGACATCGCGCTGCGTCTGTGCGCGCTGACGGTGATGAACCAGTCCAAGAAGGTGGCGCGCGGGGGCGGCGCGTGGCACGGCGGCGCCATTCGCACAGAGCAAATCATGGGTAAAGCAGAAGCGAGGGCGGGCATCGATGAGGACGCGGGGGAACCCGGAGAAACGGAAGACGTCGAACAGGAACATAAAAAGCCGGCCCGCGGCGCCGGCGAGGGCATCCGCATGTGGTTCTGGCTCCCCGGTCTCGCGGCCGGGGAGGGACTCAAGGCGTCGACGGGCAATCGCATGGCCGGGGTTGACGTCGGGAGCGTGGAGGTTGGCGTCGGTAACGCCGCCGCCGTCGACGCCGCGGTGGCCGCGGGGACCCTCCCTCGGGTCGAGCTCACGTACGAGCGAGCCGACGACAAGGACAGCTCCTCCGGCGCGATCGCCGCGCGTGCGCTCATCCCGACCGATCGCGCCGGCGTCGTCGAGATCGAAACCTTCGACCTACCCTTCAGCACGGCGAGCGTGGACATCAAGGAGGTGCTCGCGGATGGCGTTCGCGCGGCGGCGGCGACGCGGCTCCGAGCCGCGCTGACGGATTTAGAGCCCGCGTGCCAAGCCGCCGGCATCGACGTACCTACCCTCGCCTTGGACGCCGTGAACACCGGGGACGCCAACGAGGACGGCTGGATGGCCACAAGGCGCCCCGCGATCACGCTGCGTCTCACCCGCGAGGGTACCTCCGCGCAGGTGACGTGCGGGAAGAGAGGGGGCGAGCTGTGCGTCTGCGGCGTCGGATCGTTCGCATCCTCCGGCGCCGCCGAACGCGTCGAGCACTCGGTCAGCGTCGGCGGGATCCCCGCGCTGCTCAAGGCGCTCCCGACGCTGAGGCGGCGGGCGACGGAGTGGGACCTGCGCGAGGCGTTAGGTTCGGCCGGGGTTCACACGCACCCGGCGCCGCACTCGATGAAGGGGTGGGTCGACGACGTCGCGCCCGCGGCGTTGGCGCTCGTGCCCCCCGCATCCGGCAACCTATTCGTGGCGTTGTACGTCTCCGAGGCGGCTGGAGAACAAACCGGAGGAACATCCGCGCTGAAGAAGTCCCCGAAAAAGGGCGCGAAGAAGGGGGCGGGCGGGGCAGTCAACGCGGGTTCCGGGGCGCTCGTCGCGAGGCTGGCGCTGGTGAGCGCGTCGCGGCGGCACCCGGCGTCGGCACCCGGCGTCGCCGCCGTCGCGCCGCTCGCGACAGACGGCGTCACCCTGCTGGACGCCAAGAAGCGCAAATCCGGCGAGATCGGCGTCTTCCCGTTTGACGTGAAATCCGCCGTCGAGGGAATCGCAAACGCGGTGCGGGGGCAAAAGGTCACGGCGCAGAGGTCGTGCGTGACGTCGTGGTGTAAGTCCCGCGGGTTGCGGTTCACCGACGCGCGGTTCAACGACGGGTCCCACCCAATCGTCGCGTTCTCGGCGAAGCTCGGGGATGACGAGTGGGGCGAAACACAAACAGTCTGCGCGACGTGCGAGGTGGAGCTCAAGGGCGCGGAAGGCGTGCGTCTCACCGTACGATGTCCCTCTCTGCACCCCGGCGCAAAGGCGACGGATCCAAAGCAGCGCCAAGGCGCGTCCGTCGCCAGTCGCGGGGGCGTCGCTTCGATCGAGCTCGAGGCCGACGGCTGGCGCGTCGTCGTGGATTACCCCGACTCTGAGTTTGCGGCCGGCGCGGCGTGCGGCGACGCGCACCGC
>Ga0115571_1002770_pt1 | contig 11368 bp, 8 predicted proteins | sample COGITO_mtgs_1205_FD_87293 | JGI IMG/M metagenome (GOLD analysis project Ga0115571, IMG submission 87293) | Pelagic marine microbial communities from North Sea - COGITO_mtgs_120531 | ecosystem: Environmental > Aquatic > Marine > Epipelagic | place: Germany:Helgoland, sampling site Kabeltonne...
AGGCGACGCTCGAGTCCTGCGGCGGCGCCGACGAATCCCCGTGGTCCTACACCATCGTCCGCGTCGGAGACCTCCGGGGAAACGGACCGACGTCCGTCACCTACGGGGACGCAATGCTAACCTTAGTGGACAACGCCTTCGACGTTCGCATGCAGGACATAGAGATGGAGGAAGGCGACGCGTTCGAGGGGTTCACCAAACGCCAGTCCGTCGCGGTGGTCTTGAACCGCATGCTCACCACGCAGTCCTACAGGGTCATCAATAAGACGTTCTCGTGCATCAGCACCGGGCCGGTTGATCGAGAACGGAGGAAGGGATGGGACGTGGCGAAAGGACGGTCGCCGCCGCCCATCGAGGACAAGGTGGTGGACGAGGAGCTCCAGCCAAAGGAGGAGGAGGAGAACGTCCCGGCGGGCGCACCCGTGCCCACGTGAGTGCCCAAAAAGAGAGGCTTAGCTCATCGCGTAGTGTCTCGTTGTGTATTTTTCGTCACAAAAGTGTGTTTCATTCCAGTAATCTTACGCGTGCGCTCTACTTTGTCTCAGCCTCGGCAGCTTTGAGCTCAGCCTCAAGCTTATCCACCGCGTCCGGCCTTAGCTCTTCAGGGAGCTGATCATCTTCCGCGGCGAGGTTGGCGAGGATCCCTTCATCGCCGTCGTCGTCGCCGTCCTCGTCGTCCGAGCCCCCGCCGCCGAGCCACCGCTTGTTCCTCTTCAACAAACCCACGAGCTCCTCCTCCTCCTCCTTGCTCAGACCGCCGTCGTTCGCCTCGCCGCCCTCAGCCTCGCGATCCGCGAGCTTCTCCGCGAGCTCCGCGGCGCGCGACGCCTCGCTCATGGCACCCGCCGGGGTCAGATCCACGAAGAAAGACTCTTTTCGTTCCGAGAGCATCTTTAACTCCTCTGGGTTCTCCGTGATGGAATCACCGAGTAGCCGGGCGGATGCAGCCTTAGCCTCCATCGCAGCCGCCCACAGGGCCCCGTCCGCCGCCGCGAGCTCCACGCTCGTCGCACGCGCCTCCGACACCTGCACGCTGCCGTCGTTCGGGAGGTTCATGAGCATCAAACTCGGCGCGGGCGCTCGCCCCGCGAATCGGCACAGATCCTCCGCGCCTCGCAAATCCCCCCCCGCCTTCTTCAACGCAGCCGCGCCGCGAACGACCCTTAAAAACGCGATGTAGTGGTCAAGGTGCCTCATCTCATCCTCATCCTCGTTAAACCCGTCCTTGTCCACGTCGCCCTCGTCGTCGCTATCCTCCATGAAGTCCCAATCGTCGCCCCGCAACGCCTTCTCGTACGCCATGCAAACGTCGGTGAGAGACGCCTCGGGTTTGCCAGCCTCGACGTCCGCCGCGGCGAGCGCGGGATCAAAGGTGAACGGGGGGAGGAGTGCCGGGCCGATCGCGCCGGTCACGCGCGCGGCGTTGACGTCCGCGAAGGTTGAGATACCCTCAGCCGTACACTGCGTCGATTGGGGGATCGGATCGGGGGTGAAATTAATACACGCGTTTTTTGGAAGGAAAAAGTAAGTTTCAACTCGTGAAACGCAAACGCCGACTGAGCAAAGACGGGTAAGGTGAATGTAGCCCCCAGGCACAACGACAGAAGACATTTTTGTTCACAACGTGCCAGTGTTTTGAGGGGGAAGGCTCCACAGTGTTTCGCGGAGGTGTCCTAAAAAAATCCAACGTTCGTCTCGCGCCTTGAAAAAACCAAGCTCGCGCACTGACAACAGCGCGGCTCGGGGGTAAGGGCGCATAGCAAACCGGGTTCCGGGTGGGTAAAAAGAAAAGTGTTCGTGTTCGTGCGGGCAAACAGTGCGGGTTCAACACCCACCTTCGCCTCAAACTCTTCGTCAAAGCCGGAGAGGCCCAGCGCCGCGTCGAAGAGCGCCTGGTCGTTGCAGCCGAATCGGCCGACGACGTTCCGCCGCGATTTTTTCCTTTTCCCCTCGCCGCCCGCTCCCGTCTCGACATCCGCGGGCTCTACGCCGACATCCTCGGGGATCTCCATCGCGAGCTGGTACACCAGCCTCCACCGCGTGTCCCCGCACAGCTGTGCCGCGTCGTGGCACGCGGTTCGGGTCCAGAAGCCGTTTTCCTTTGGCCGTTTTTCCTTCGGCGTCGCTCGACGAAACTTGTGTCGGATCAACACGACCCGCGCGGCGCACTCGTGCGTCTTCTCGGTGACGCACCGCCGTAACTCGGGGTCCTCAGCCTCGGTGCCCAGACGGACCCGCGCCGCGCAGTGCGTCGCGATCCGCTCCATCAGCTCGCTCAGTTCCTCAATTGCTTCCGGAGTCTTTCCGGAGTCATCCGGGGTTTTCGACTCGTCGCGCCATCGCTCGCAAGTCGCCCACGCGGCGTCGACGCACCGCTCTAACCGTCCCTCCTTTCCCTTCTCCCAGTTCAAACACTCCGTCGCGTCCCCGACGAACTGAACCGGGATCTCGCACCGCGCCTTGAGAAGGCACCGATCGGTCTCCTCGACGAGCTCCGCGAGGGACATGTTTCCAAAGTCGTCCCTGTACGGCTTTTTACGCTCGCGGAAATCGCGATCGTCGGGCCCTCCCGGTTCGCCGAGTCCGGGAAAATCGGTCGGTTCCGGGCGGAAGAACATCTCAACCGCGAGCGTGCGCAGGACGTCCAGGTGCGTCCGGAGGTGGTCGCGGACGGCGCCGGGCGGCATGTGCGTCACCGCGTCGTCGAATGCTCGCCCGATCCGCGCCTCGTCCCAGCCGAAGTCGTCGCCGCGTTTCTTGGCCACGTCCGAGGCTTCGCGGAGGTGCTGGGCGATGCGCTTGACGAATCGGTTGGACTCGTCGTCGGGCGCCGCGGGGCGCTTCTTGCTCGCCTTGGGGGGCATGACGCGCGTCGTTGTGTGTGCTAAAGTGTTGTTGTCGTTGTTGTTGTTTCCGATGGGATACCGAACGCGTGGTTAGTTATTGCGTCCAGCGACCCTGCCGGAGCGCTTGGATTTCTTGAGGTTCTTCGCCTGGATGTGCGTTGGGGGAGGAGGCGGGGGTTGGACGATCGGTCAGCGCGCGTTCGTCACGCGGGGCGGTCGCGTCATGCGCGCCTTAGGTTTAGGAAAGAAAACCGGCGGCGGGCGCTCACGGAAAAAATAAAATCGGCGCGGCGGGATGAACGGAGCGGCTTCTTTCGCTCGTACCTTCTCGAGGAACTTCTTGTGCTCCGGGTTGGCGGGGTTTCGCTCTCCGCGTCCTCCCTTCCTGTTCGCGAGCTTCTGCGCGATCTTCTTCTTCTTGCCCAGCGCCTGTTTCTTAGCCGCGGACTTCTCTTTATCGACCTTCTTGCTCGCCTGCTTCAGGTTCAGCAGCGACCACGACGGCTTGTTCTGGGGGATGTAGTACTTCTGCTTGTGGCAGTCGTATTTCTTCAGCTTGCCCATACTATGGCGGGGCGGATCCCGGGTCAGGCCCACGCGTCGCACCCGGACAGGGAGGACACGGAGAACGCCGGCGGTGTCGTGTGCAGTGCCGCCGGCAGTCGGGGAATTCCCGCAAAAATAACGGCGCAAGAATAAATCTTCAAACTGGTTGCCGGTGACTGGCAGACTGGGTTAGCACTACGCAGACCTGGGTTACTCTATGCGATCAAATCGGTATTCACACTGGAGGAGCCACACACACAAACTCTCACGTTCCCTCCCGCCCGGGCGCTCCACACACTCTCTCCTCACACCAATCACATGCCGAAGACGGGGGGGAAGGAGCCGGGCGCCTTGGACGCGCACACCTTGCCGTCGCGGGTACCCTCGCATTCCACAGCCTTGTCCGCTGAGAGGAAGGCGACGTCACCCTTGGAAGAGGCAATCTCGCATCCGAGCATGTTCTGGGGGAACTTGCAGATGCCGTCGGTGACGGTGCGGGAGCGCTCGAAGTTGGCGGAGGAGGTGGCGGCGCGCTTCTTGTCGTTGAGCTCCTTGTTCGCCTCGGTGCGGGCGAGGAGGTCGGCGGTGAGATCCGCCTTGGCGGCGGGCGCCATGGGGCCGGCGACGAGGACGGCGGCGGCGAGGGTGGCGGCGGCGGTCTTCTTGGCGTCGCCGAAGAAGCACACGGCGCCCTGGGCCTTGGAGGCCTTGGCGGCGGTGGCCTTGGCCTTGATGCCGGTGCTCACCTTGGAGGAGAGCATAGCCTGAGGGACAAAAATCGGGTTGGGGTTTGTTCGTCAGCGAGAGGGGAAGAACACTGGCGTGATGGGGAGGGATGATCGCGCGGCGACGATGGCGTCGCGGGCCGATCGACGAGGCGTCGAGAGACGAGAGCGCGTTAACGAACGTATCGATCGATGCGCCGCATCGCGCGTTCGAGTCGTGTCCGCTCGCGCGCGACGCGCGGACGTCGCTCCCACCGGGCCCCTCCTGCAATTTGTAGCAGGGGAGCAGCAGGGAAGCTTCGCCCGCGAGGACCGCTGATTGATCGGGGAAAGGTCGAGTCGGGTCCGGGGCGGTCGGGACGAGCGACGCACCGGAGCGCAGACGGTCATGGCAGCCATTTTATGAATTAGTTTGTGACGTTAAGGAACGTGACGTGTGCTAGTATGACGCGCGGCAGCGGCCGGAGCCCTGGGAAATCGCGTGGACGAGAACTAAAGAACGAATCCTATTGGCTATCGCGAGATTTGCCGATGAGGATAACTGGTGTCCAGTCACAGTCGGGGTCGATATCGGTATTTGGTTTTCAAATTCAAACCAGCGAACGTGGTGGTTAGATTAGGCTTAACCATAAACACACCAAAATGAGACTGCTCCACAGTCGCAGAGTGGATTTCGGGTCAAATCACCTCGGCACCTTCATTTCGAGAAAAACCCGCAGAGAATTGCGTGACGAAACAAACAGGGGCGACGCGTTCGGGCGTTCGTGCGGAAGGGGTGAAGAGGGGTCCATCGATCGCGATGCCTCCGCCGTTGATACCACCGCCCACGCCGCGCGTGAACCTCGGCATGCGGAGCAAGCTCGCGGTCGGCGTCTACGTGCACGCGTTTCAGAACCTGGATCTGCTGACGCAGGGTTGGTACGCGCTGCGATGCTACGTTCGGCGCGCGCGGGATCAGGAGAGCGGGCTGATGGACGGCGTGATCGAGGTGCCGGTGCCCATGGCCTCCGCGACGGAGAGGACCCCCGCGGATCCGTCGCTGGACTGGCACGCCATCAGGGCGCCGCCGCTGACGATCAAGGACCGGCGGCGACGCGAAGCGCGTCAGAGGTACAAGATGAATAGGCACTCAAAGGCGAAGGGATGCTTGGAGCGCGTGCTGGAGGATGGCGACACCTCAGATTCCTCCGACGACGAGGACGAACCGGGGTACACCACGCGGGCTTTCAATATCCAGTGGGCGTGCGAGAAATTCTGCGTCGAGCACTTCACGCAGTTCGTCCTTCCCATCAATCTTAACGCGCGCGATGAAAACAACGAAGACGACGAAAAGAACAATGGCTACTCCTCGGACTCGAGCGCCGACTCCGAGTTCGACGAGGACGCCGCCGCGGACGACGTCTACGTCGTCTTCGAGCTCCTCCACGTCAAGGCCTCCCCGGACGAGAACGATAAGGATAAAGATGCGATACCGGACAGGGCCAAGCTCATGAAGTCGGTGGTGGCTTCGCAGAGGGTGCGCATCGCCAACGCGAGCGCGGGTGTGCACGAGTACTTCCCCGTTCACTTCGACGAGCGGCACCTGACGCTGTGCGACGTCACCGTGCACGCGCACTTACTGGAGCACGACCCGGTGCAGAGCGAGGACAGCGTGACGTTCGACACGCACAGGCGATACGACGCGAGGGCGATTCGAACCTTCGCCAAGGCTTTTCAGAAGGGCGTGGAGGCTGACGCCGTCGAGGTGGACACGCTGGAGGAGGCGCTGGCGGACGCGCACTACACGTACGTCGCGCCGTTGGTGGCGAGCGCACACGCGGCGAGGCGATGTAGGCGCCTCGCGGTAGTTAACGACACGGGGCTGAACGGGCTCGGAGGCAGGGGAGGAGGCGGGGGGGTCGGACGGGCGTCGTCACCGCGGCGCTCGATGCAAACGCAAGGGCCCTTCGGCGCCGACGCCGAAGAATCGAATCGAATCGAGACGGACGACGCGAACGACTTTCTGTCGCACCCGAACGATACGTACGACCACGCGTTGGAAGCGCGCGAACCCAAGACGCCGTCGAAGATCAAGACACGGGGCAATCCGAAGATGAACGCGGGCGCCGAGGTAAACGCTACGGGCGTTTACCACGATCCGCGCGCGGTGTCCGAGACGTGGCGGCGTTTCATGGATGCGCACGTCGCCGGCGTCGGCGTCGGGACGATGGACGACTCGCGCGATTGGGCCTCCACCGCGTTGACGCGTCTACGGGAAGAGGAGGATGAGAACACGCGTCGGATGGACGCGGTGGTCACCGCCGACGGCCGCGACGCCAACGGCGACATCGTCTTTCCGGTTCGAAGGGATAACTCCTTCGTGGACCTGTTGGCCGTCGCCCGGGACGACGAGGCGAGTCGATGCGCGGTGTTACTGGCGCTGGCGTTGGAAGCGGCGGAAACCGAGGCGAGGGTGGCGTGGAACAAGCTGCGAACGGAGCTGCGGTGGAGGTTCAGCTCGGCGGAGAACCTCGCGGCGATGGACGTTCAAGCCGCAGACGATCCCGTTAATCGCAGACTTAATCTCAGGCGGGGTTCCTCCGGCGCCGCGGACCTCGACGACATCATCATCGAATCCCCAGGCGATTTCGCAGGTCGCACTCCGGGCAGCGTCGTGCGCAGGAGCAGCGTCTCGCACACGTGGGACCAGCCCGGCATCGGGCACGGCCGCGGCGGCGCTTGGCTCCTCGAGCCACTCCGCGATCGATGGGAGCATCGGCGGGTCACGGAGTGGGCGCCGTGGGTCGTGCGCGAGGCGTCCTCCGGCGCCGCCGGCGAGATCGCCATCCTCGCCGGCGATGCGCCAGCGGAGGATAACCCAGAGGGCGGGGTGTCGGACAAAACGGTGTCGGACACCGCTTTGTACGACGGTGCCGTCGTGGGACTGCGGGGCGCCAAAGATGAAGTCGCGAGGCGTAGAGCCGCGATGGCCGAGTCACCCAACTACGTCCTCACCACCACGCCCACGCAGCGCGCGTTCGACTACACCGCCCTCACGCCGCCGTCCACGGTGCCGCAGGTGTCCATCCAGGAGGTCGTCGGGTTGGATGGGGGACACGTGTCGCGCGGTGATTCGTCGCCGAGTGCGAGTTCGCCGCCCGGGTCGCCGACGAAGGGGGTCGAATCCGTCGCCGCGGAAGCCGATTCAAATTTCAAAGGTCAGATCGAACCCGGCTCGCCGGTCAAATCGATCAAATCCGTCGCCTCCGACGCGTCGAGCCTCCCGATCGGAGTGACAGACACCCTCGGAGCGGACCTTCCAGGCGGCGAGCACATGGTGTTCCTCGTACACGGCTTCGCGGGATCGCTCCAGGACCTGCGGCTGCTCAGAGCGCACCTCCAAGTCGCGTGCCCCAACGTTCACACCCGCGTATCCGCCGCGAACCACGAGCGCACCGGCGTCGATTCCATCGAGGCCATGGGCGCTCGGCTCGCGGAGGAGGTCGCGGAGGTGATGGAGGACCTGGATTCCGGCGCGTTGGTCCCACGCGGCGGCGGACGCGAGCCGAGGTCCCCGGCCGTCGCGGGTGCGGAACTCGCGGCTCGATTCGGATCGCCCCCGCGGGTCTCATTCGCCGCGCATTCCGTCGGCGTTCTCATCGTCCGCGCGGCTCTGACGCACCCGGCGATGGCGCCGTACCTGCCGAGCCTGCACCTGTTTCTGTCAATCTCCGGTCCCCACCTCGGGTACGTCGGCGGTGAGATGACCGTCGCGGACTCTTCCAAGAGCCGGAACCGATTCGGGCTCGGGAAATCCGCCGCGTTTCAACTCGGGCTGTGCTGCACCCGCGCGATCAACCCGAAGGCCAAGTGCCTTTCCGAGATTACCTTTCGGGACTGCGCGAAGATCGAGGACTGCTACCTGTACAGGCTGGCGCACCACCCCAACGGGCTCGGGCTGTTCAGGCACGTGGTGTTGGTATCGTCGCCGCAGGATAAGTACGTGCCCCGGCACAGCGCCAGGGTTCAGCTGGAGGGGTTTCGTATCAAGGAAGGATCGCGACGCGCGCGGGCGACGATGGAGATGGCGCGCGCGATGCTCACGCCCGTGCTCGAGAAGGCGATGAGGCGGGAACGGGGAGGAGGAGAGATCGGTGGTGGTGGTCAGGGAGGAGGAGGAGGAGGCCAAGAGGAGGGGGACGAAGAGGCGAAGTCAACGGGTCATGTGACGACGTTGACCCGCGCCGACGTTCACTTCGCGCCCTACGGCGGCGTGGACTTCAACCAGCTCATCGGACGCAAGGCGCACATAGACTTTCTGGAGACTGACGAGTACGTCAGGTTCCTGATCTGGAGGCTGCGCCACGCGTTCCTGTAGGCGTCCGGATAGTGCGATGATAGAGACGAATGTTTGTTCGAGACGACGTCGATCCAATCACATGAAGTGAGCTAAAAGGCTCGTGGTGGTACAGTTACCGGATCTCAGACCATCGTGTGTGTGTGTTTCCCTCCCCAACCTCTCTCCCCGTCGCATCGTTCGTCGAGACATTCTCCTCGTAGTCCGCGAGTCTCCTCGTCGATGAAGTTCTTTTACCCCCTCACGCGCGAAGCATGGACGCGAAGGAAGCCATACCCGCCCAAGCGTTGGACGGCGTGGGCGCAGCCACATCCTCCGTCTCCATCTCCGCCGCCCAGTCCTCCTCATCGTCGGCATCCATCGCGTCGACGGGCGCCTCCGTAACGACGGGCATGACAACGGGCTTCACGGCAGCCGCCTTGGTCGCGAGCTTAGCCTGAGCGGCTTTGTAGGCGGCGATCTTGCGAGCCTCGACAACCTTGGCCTGGGCGGCAGCCTCAGTCTCCGCGGCTGCGCGCGCGCGCTGCGCCCAGGATCCGCCTTTGTTCGCGTTGGCGTCGACATCGGGGGTGACGACGCCGAAAGGTGTCGCGGGCGTCGCGGGCTTCGCGACGACGACGGCGGGTTTGGCAACGGCGGCGATGCGCTTAGCGGGGGTCTTCGCCGCGGACGCGAGAACGGACGCGGGCGCCGAGTTGGCGCGCGCGAACGAGCCCTGCATGCCCCCCGCCTTGGCGCGCGCCGCCCAGGACCCGGCCGGGGTGGAGCCAGCTGGCACGGTCTCGCGGAGCTTGCTCGTCATCGTCGCGCGGGCGGGGGCGTCGGCGGATAGTTTGGAAAGCGCGTTTGAAAGCGCCGGGGTCTTCAGGGATGCAAAGCCGCCGCCGCTCTTGAAGGTGGGTGATCCCGCGAGGGACGCGGCGGCGGACGCGGCGCGACGCCTGCGCCTGCACCGCTCGCGCTGTACCTCCTTCTCCTCGGCGAAGATATCGGCCCACTCCTCCTTGGTCACGCGTTCTTTGAGCAACGCCCAGAAGACGCCGCCCGGGGTTCTGCGCCTGACGCCGTCGCGGGTCATCTGTCCGCCGTCGCCCTCGATGCGGTACACCTGGATGGCGATGTCGTTAGCCTCGACGACGCCGATGCAGTCGAGCGCGCGGCGCATTAAGGATTCCTTGGGCTCGCCGAGGTCGCCGCAGAGGTCTCGGGCTGCTCTCGCGACGTTGATGCCGAGGCCGTCGTCGTTCTTCACTCGGACGTTCTTCATGGGTGGGGAGACGATGTGCGAGCGCTTGAACCCGGCGCGGGGCGCGGGGGTCTTGTGTGCGGGGATGTTCGCGGAGAGGGTGGAGAGCACGGGGCGGAGCTCGTCGCCGCCGCGGCCGGCGGCGACGGACGCGACCGCAGCCTCGGCGGCAGCGGCAGCGGCGAGGCCGCCCTCGACGTGCGCGGCGCGGGCCGCGAGGCGGGCGCGCGCGGCGGCGCGCGCGTCGTCCGTGGGGCTGTCGCCGCTCAGCATCTCCTGGATTGGGTGAATTGGGGGTTGGATACGGCGTGGGTCAGTCACCGGGGCGTGGAATGCGTGGGGCGCGGAACCGCGGCGCGTCGCGGCGAACCGTCGGGTTATTGAATTGGCACACCGGGTAATTTTGAAATGGTGAGGGCGACGGGAGGGACGTTCGCGCGCGTATCGCGATGAGAACACGGGGGATGGGAACACGCACCGGTGGGGACGTGAGGTAGCTATCGAGCTCCTCCATGTCGATGTCGCTGAAACTGTCCTCAAAGTTGCAGGCTCTCTCGGTGGCCATCTCGAACGTAGCTCGCGTTGCTTTCTGTCGTTGCTCCGTTTCAAATTGATTTGAGCAGGAACCGGTGGGTGCCTCGTCGTGTGTTCGCGGGTGTAACTGCGGACTATTCGCGAGCGCGCTGCGTGGCACACTGCGTGAGGATACTAGTCACTAGGGTACTAAACCACGCGAGTCACTCTATGCGACGCGCGGGCGGGTGTGTGGCCTCTCCCCCGAGTTGGCACACCCGAGAGAAAGCAACGACGATTCTGCGTTTTTGATTTTCAAACGTTAGCGGTCGGTGGTCGCAGAGTGGTCGGCAAACACAGCGTGGTCGGCGAACACACGCTAATTGCGTGGTAATTATCTATTTCAAGACGCACACTAACTAATAGACATAGACACACTCGAAAAAGCCCGGGAAAAAGAATATCTCAACTTTTTTCGATCCGACTCGGACGGGACGACCTCCACCTCCCCAGACATCCCCGCAGCGCGCAGAACTCTCACTACTCTGACTAAAAATGGAGCCGGAACAGCTCGAGCGCTACGCGAAGCTCGCGCCGTGCTTCTTCGCCGTCATGGGCACCGTCTTCATGGCCAAGTGCAAGAACGCGTGGCACCCGATCCTCAACAAGACGGGATGGAAAAAGGACGGCGTCTTCGCCTGCTCACAGGACGCCGTGTTCCTCCGCTGGGCGAGCCTCGCGTCGCACATGTTCTTCATCCTCGGTGCCGTCATCTTCGCCAACGGGCTCCTCGCCATCGCAAACGTCCTCGAACTTCCCCCAGTCCTCGGCTTCTGGGTCATGAGCAGCACCGTCGTCAACCAAATCACATACATGGGAATGTTCAAGCAGTCGCCGATGGGCACGCCGGACATCGACGGCCCGCCAATCCCCGCGCGTCTCATCATCGCCGCCGTCTGGATCGCCACCACCGCTAACTACATCGTCAACCGCGCGACGCTCTACAAGGACGTCGACGAGGTCAAGCTCTTCGGTCTCATGGCTGCGGGTATTCTCGTCCCGAGCCTCATCGGAGCCAAGCACCGAGGCGTCCACTGGCGCATCCAGGACACGAGCGACCTCCCTAGCCGCGAGACCGCGAAGACGTACTGATAAA
>Ga0115571_1002777_pt1 | contig 11355 bp, 13 predicted proteins | sample COGITO_mtgs_1205_FD_87293 | JGI IMG/M metagenome (GOLD analysis project Ga0115571, IMG submission 87293) | Pelagic marine microbial communities from North Sea - COGITO_mtgs_120531 | ecosystem: Environmental > Aquatic > Marine > Epipelagic | place: Germany:Helgoland, sampling site Kabeltonne...
CTACTATTGACTCCTCTATAGATTTATCCAGTGCATCAAATTCAATGGAAACTGCTTCTGGAGACCTTAGTGTAAAAGCCCCTACTGGTTCAAGTGGGTCTTTAGTTATTACTTCTGGTGATATGCCTTATTGGTTTACACCAACTAGGACATTAACTTGCAGTGGGTTTAATCCCACTATACTACCTATAAAAGTTAGACCAATAATAATATATCCGTTCGAAGGTGCTAAAATAAGTATAGATGGCGGGTTCAATGTTTACTTCGCGGAAAACGGACATGAAGGGTTATTAATAAGCATTGACTTTACAGTATCTGATGCACTTGGAAGTGTGATAGGTTCTGTTGCTACTGGTGGCGCAGACATAACTAATGGATATACATTCATACCAATGGAGTTACATGACGATACTTATTATAAGATATCTTCTAGAATGTTATATTCCACATCGTCTGGAGGAGCACAGGAACAATTCACAACATCATATATAAACTTTAAAGTTATTCCTGATGCTGAAATAAAAACAGATGATAGGATATATCCTAGTTTAGAAATAGGAGGTACGATGAAATATATACAGACATCTCCAGAAAGCGCTGAATTCCCATTGTCTATTACTACTAAATATAGACCATATGAATTAGACAAAGATATGTTTGTTGTTGTTACGTCTGATACCACATCTATAAAATTAGGACAACCTATATTAATGATTGGAGATGAACTGAAGGTTAAGGTAATCCCCAAGACATCCGCTATTTCATTTAAACACCCACTTTCAGTTAGATATGTAACTGTGTTAGAACCAGATGGTAGATACTCCATGTTATCTGAATCTACATTTACAACCGCTGAAATGGGAGAAGAAATAGGGTTCACAAATAAAAGTTTATCTTCAGGTACAGTAACGTGGATAATTGATGTTGAGATAGTTGGAGATTCTGTTACTGTTGAAATACCAGTTACTATTATTAAAACTGATAGTGGTGAAACGGATACATATATGATATCTTCTGAACCACTTGAATTGCCTTATGAAGTTAGTAGGTGGAAGATAACAGGTAGAGGAGGTACTTATCTTGATACAATTATTAGAGGTTTTGATGGAACAACATTAGTGTTCCCTATGGGTGAAGGAGGTAGCCTAGGAGACTTAGTTGAATATGAGTATACTAACGTGGGACATAAAAACCATGTTGTAGTTTCCAATAACACTGATGGCTGGGCTATGGCTGTTAAGGTTGAATAAAAAAATAGTTAGATTATAATTACTTTGAATAATAGGGAGATAATAATGTCGGATAAAAAATATTTAGACGTATATAAATTTAGAGGTCGTTATTTACTGACCAAAGGTAACATAGGCGTTACATTTGGTTTATCTGGAAATAAGGTAAATTCTTTAATTGAAGATGGTACCATTGAGTCAATTCAATTGGAAATACCTTACGGGTATGATAGTGAGTTACATGAATTGAAATTCGTAGTAAGGAACAATGTCCCAAGATATGAATTAGAGAATGCAAAAACTTTAATTATATTAGTTGATGGGAGACTTTTAATAGGCACTGGTACATCAGTGGAGGATAGAAATGGAACAACAGTATCACCAGTTGCTGTTGACAAATATCTAATACCATTTATAACTACAAGTTGGAGCATTGTAGGTCGGGATGTAATTCCATCTAACTTACCTGAAGTATCTAAAAGAATGGAAGAAGTTCTATTGGATGGATTAGAAACAAAAAGGTTAAGTATAATTTCAAGTATATCAATAGAAGAAAGAATGAATTATCCCCTTTACGCTGAAGCTGCACTTAGAGTGGTTAATGGTCGTCCTTATAAACAAGATTTAGAATTGTTTAAGGTTGAAGCTGATATAAGACAAGATGTAACTTGGTCAGAGTTAGCTGAAAGGACCCATGAAAAATATACTAAAGATATAATGACAAATAGAAAAATACAAGGAATAAAGAGTAGGGTAAAATCCACGTTTAAAAAGGAGTATGTTAATTTTGACGAACTTAAACAAGCATACTTATCTATTAGAACACTAATCAATAAAACTTTAAATTAGGTAACGGTAAATGTCAATTCAAACTAATAATAGAACAGTTGCAGCAAATGAAATAACAGAATGTCTAAGAATACCCACAACGTCAGAACATGCTTATGTAGACGTTATTTTAACAAACGGTACATCGGCAGATATTCTAGTTAAGATTTATATCTCCAGCGCTTCTAATCCATCAACTGAAGATATGATATGGCCAGAAATAAAAGTAGAACCACGGTCAGTTTACCCATTGACATATGTTTTACTTGGCAGTGGTGAAGCTATATTTACAACTACCACTTCTTCTGATTTAAATGTTAGATGTGCGTCAATAGAAAGATCAGCAATTTAAGATAACTCCTACCCTATCTCCTAGGAGATAGGGTAGGTTTATATTTTACTCTACTTTTAACATTAAAGTGTTTATTGTATTTATATATGAAGATATATTTTTTTGATATTCGTAATTTATCAATGCTACAAATTCTACGTTCTCTGCAAATTTACCCAGAGAAGAACTTACTTCCATTAAATTCTTTTTAGCTAAAGATTCAGAGTTTAACGTTCCTATTTTATCACTTATTTTATTTACCGTGTTTAATGTAACATCTATAAATTCAGCATTGGCTAAAGGAACCTCATTCCGTAATACGCCAAATGCTTTAACTATATCACCTGAATTATCAAAAGCATCTATTAATGCAATGTATTCGTTTATAGAATCATTATGGAAGAATTTACTTCTCTCTTTATAATATTCCTTTTTAATCTTATTTAATTCTTTTACATAAGAGTTTATAGAAACAATTCCCTCAGCTCCATTTCCACTAACTATTGAAGATGATACTTCATCTACTATCTTAAGAGACTCCACAAAACTAGAATGATATTTATTCATATGTCCTTCTAACATAATTGAATAATTAGTAACATCTCCTTTTAACCCTGCCGGTACTGGAAATACAGGTTTAACATAAGATGCAAATACAATCAAATTAACTGCCCTTATTAATCTCACCCTGATATCAGGAGTTAAATTTTTGTGCAACCCAACAGCAAAATCACCCCCCTTTAATTTATTAACAACACTTTTTAACTTGTCCCTTAATGAAAAGAATGAATTCTTAATAAGTGCAATTATATTAGAAAAAATTCCCTCCATTACAATTACATCTTTCTCATCACATCTGTCTAGCAGTTCTATTTGTTCATTTATTAAAATTACATTATTCGAAATAGTTTCCATTTTTTATACTCCTAATTAAGTTGGTAATCATATTATCACCACGTAATAATATAAATTTAGCTATACTCTAAATACAATGTACAGAACTGGACATAAGAGGATTAGAAATGATATCATCAGAATTAATGAATATCGACATTGAAGAAGCTCCACATATGAAAATATTACAGCCCATAGGAGGTGTATTCGATATAATATCGGGAGATTATATATTGGGTCATGCTAATAATTGGGTGTTAAATGGGGGTTTCCCATTAACTGGCGGGATGGCTATTGTAGGTAGTGGTAATTCATTCAAGAGCACATTGTTACATGGATTAACATTAGCATCTATGTCACTCACATTAGAGTCAACGTACACTAATATACTAACGTATGACACTGAAACAAATATACAACAAGCTCACCTTCACACATTTACACAGCAACATAAAAACTTAAAAGGTGAAGACATACTATTTGATAAGAGATGGAAGATAACTGATAAAAGAACTATGATGGGTAACACTTTTTATAAGTCGGTTCAAAATTACGTTAAACAAAAAATTAAACATAAGAAAAAGTTAATGGTTACAACACCATATTTTGCAGAGGATGGCAAAAGCATCTATAAGCAAATAGCACATACATATATGGGTATAGATAGTTTTACTGATTTTGAAACAGATGATGTACAAGATATTCATGATAAAATAGAATTGGGTGATTCTAAAGGCAGAATGGTATTCATGAATCAAGGTCTATCTAAATACAGATTACTTTCATCGTTACCTAAATTAATTGCTGATGGTTCTATATATATGGGTATGACAGCACATGTAGGTAAAGAAAATGCTGTTTCCGCTGGACCTTCACATTTGCCTCCCCCGAAAGCAATGAACACAATGAAAGCTGGAGATAAGATAAAAGGCGTTACAGAAAGATTTTTCTTCTCCTTAGGGTTAGTATATCAATGTGGTAGAGTAGCTGTGAAGTTAGCACCAGATAAATCTCCATTGTACCCATTCGATAAAGTGGAGCAACATACAGAGTCTGCGGATTTAAACGAAGTAACATTAAAAGTACTTAGATCAAAATCCTCCCAATCTGGTTTAATGTTTAAGGTAATGGTTTCCCAACGACAAGGATTATTACTACCACTTACAAACTTCCATATTTGTAAGGATGATGGTAAATTTGGATTCTTTGGCAATGATGTTAGTTACTGCTGTGAGTTCATGCCAACTTTAACTTTAAGAAGAACAACCATAAGAAAACATTTAGATGAGAATCCTCTATTAGTTAGAGCAGTTGAAATAAACTGTGATCTTTATTATATAACTAAATTGAGAAAGATGCCAGATTTATCTGTCCCCCCAACACCAAAGGAATTATACGAAGGCTTAAAGGAGATGGGTTATTGTTGGGATAAGATACTTTCAACTAGAGGTAGACATGTAATTAACGAGGAATACTGTAAAATTATAGCTGTCTCTACAATGGATTTAATATATGAACTAAAGGGGAAAGGTAGATTTAAACAACTAATGGTCGACAGTAAACAAACAATTGAACAGAAGAAGGTGAAAAAATGAGTAATATTATTTCTAAGATTGGCGAAGGGTTAATTGATTTAGGCGTTAGTGAGAATGTTGTCGATATTATAAAAATCGACCTTATGGATTTATCCGAAGGTAGTAATAGTAACTTTGCTATCAAGAATGAATTGACAAACCATTTTACTAAAGAAATCCAAGGGACAAAAATAGAGTTCCCTGAAGGGCCCATGCAACAATCAGATTGGGTTGAATTTGTTTGTAGTGGGGTACTGCAACACGTTTACGGAGTATAACTTTAATGAGTAGGAAAAAGACGGAAGAGTACCTTTATAAGGTACTCGATTATGTAACCCTATCTAAGAATGGGAATAACGCGCAATGGTATAGAAATTACTTATCTGGATTATCAGATAAAGAATTTAAACAATGGTTGGATAGTGTCGTTAAAGGTGACATTAAAATATCATTTACCATTCCAAATAATAATAAAGAAAGGGTTTCCTTAGAAGCTATAATTGAATTATGTAAAAAGATAAAGACAAATTTATTTACAAAACTTATTTATGAAACAAAGGAGGGAAAATATATATCTCCAACAGAGGTTTTAGTTATAGACCTACCAATACGAATAATGTCTCAGATGTTATCTAAGAAAAGGTCAATAGCTAAAGATGATAGTAAAATAGATAATTTAACAGGGCAAGCGACTGGTATAAGTAAAACTTCTTCTTTATCATCAGCCGAATTAAATGTATTGGTAGGTCTGGGTTTAAACGTCTCATCTAAGGAACTACTTAAGTATAGAGGTGGTGATTTGGGTGGATACGCTGCATTGAAGGCATATGGTGTTAATACAGGTAGAATATCTCAAAACGAAATAAAAAGATATGCCACTGGTGTAGAATCTGCTAAGTCTATGAAAATTTACCTAGCAGGGAAACATATAGGAACTAACTTTTAGAGGTATAAGATGGAAAGAGTTTATGGGTTTTTTACTAATTTAGATACAATATTGGATACTCATTTTTCAATTGCTTTATCAATGTCAGATGCTACAGAAACATTATGTCTATTAAATGACTATAAAGATAGACTATCAACAAGGTTCATAGGTGAGGATAAATACGATGAGTATGAAAGGAGGTATAAAGAAAGGGACAAAGAAACATTGGAAGAAGCACATATAACTCATGTACTATCTCTCATAGATGAACTATGTTTGAAGAATAGCAGAGAGTCTGCTATTTTAGGGATGGATATAAAGAATATGATATATGTTAATACGTATCCATATAAATTAAATGACAGCGAACTTGAAATCATTTACGAATCAATATACCATTCTGAGAAGTTCTATTATGGTGATTTAGAATTAGTTAATCTACCACCATCTTCAATAACTCCTAAATGGATAAAAGAAAAAGGTGTAGATTTTATTTTCGATGTAGACGGTGAACCTTGGTTAGAGGAACAGGGGAAACTTGAAGGGTTTAAGGATATAGCACTGCCATCAGTTCAATTGTTTGTACCAATGTTAGCGTCAGTTATAACCAAAGATCCACATAAAGCTCTATCTACTAGGGACCCAAATATAAAAAAGACTCCAATGGAGTGTATAACTTTTTTATTGAGTCCACTTATAGATATAGAATTTGTATCCCCTAAAATTTTTACACCTAAGTTCCTTGTCCCTCATCTCGAGTTTGAATAGAGGTGATCTCTGTTTCTCCCTCCACTAACTGATTTGATTCTAATTCACTAGGAAGGGAGAAACCTTTACTATTCCCTTCAGCCTTAATTTCATCTGGCTTTATTGTTTTTAATAATGAATTTAATATTTCATTATGTTCACTGTCAGCCTCAGTTGCTTTCTCACCTATTCTTATCTTAGCTTTTGTGAAAACAGTTTTCTCATCATCACTAAGTGCTTTTAATAAAACAGTTAGTTCTTTATGGTCAGTTGGTATATTATTATCTTCTGTTAGTTTATTTATTATTATTTTTCTTTTGCTCCTAGTGAACTCTATGTCTTCTAGGTCTTTTTTAGATAAAATTTCATCATTCATGAGGGTATCTCCAATGTTTAAAATGATTAAAGAAATGTTCAATACTGATTTGTATTCATTGAATGTATTGAAAACATCAATTAATGACTGTAATAAAGTTATTACTGGTGGTTTTATTTTTGAAGATGTTGTTTCTTCAGGAGTGGATATTAACACAAGTATTCGTAATTTAATAAAGTTAACAAAAGTTGACCCAGTTACACATATAGATATAGAAGGATGCAGTGAAGTTGCCGTTATGGATTGGTTTCTTCAAAATGGCAATATTGTTATAAGTAGTAAAGAAATAGTAATGTGGATAGAAAAAGCAAAAGAGTTTACAGACAAGTACCATCATTCACTTCTCGAGGATAGAGGTGTTAACGATAAGATAATTCTAGACAATATGAAACACATAGAATCTATAAGTAAATTATTAAGTGATTGTTATTTACCTAAAAAGAAAGATTCGTGGCTTAAAAGACTGTTTAAACGTCAAAGATAATTAAAATCACATATACTCTTAATGAATACTAAAATTGATAGGATAATATAATGGGAAAGAAGTTTCACGACGGTATTTATTTAAAAGAAATAATAGATGAGTCTGTTAAAGAATATGATATGAACCCTAAAGTATTTCGGAGGGCGCAAAGAGTCATATTTAATAATACAGACTTAAACACAAATAGAAAAAACAGAAGACATAATGTCGGAAATCTTATAAGTAGTTTTAAGAAAGATGCTGTTTCATGGAAACGGTTACTTGATTACTTTGTAACTATAGGTGGAAGTGAACTTGACGTAAAATTCATAATTAATAGATCAACTGCAAATCCAATAGAAGTTGAATTAAATCAATGTTTAATTCTAAGAGAATATTACATGGATGGAATTAAACTAAAGTGTATAGTTGACACTATAAATAAAAGATTAAATATACCTCCAAAGTTATTAGTATCTAGACTTAGATCAATTGCCATTAAAAGGAATAGGCAAGCCAAGACAGAAGAGATAACACATTTTGTAGGAAATGTAACAAGTAGCTTGTCTAAGAAATCTATATCGTGGAAAAGATTACTAGATTATTTTAGTGCTCTTGGTGGAATTAGTGTTACGTTAGTTATACATGTACATACAGCAGTTAAAGAAAATGATTTTCATATAGAGAAGACAATTAATTTAGAGGAAAGGGAATGAGTATATCAAGTGATTTAGATAACCAATTAAATTTAGAAATAAAGTATAAAAAATTAGTTACTACGAAGTTAGATATTCTATTAGTTAATGGGGGGAATTGGGGTAACATATTACCACACGTTGTTGATATGGCATTTGGTACAAAAAGATTAACAATGTTATCTAAATTGAAAATGAAACAAATTAAATCTATGCCAACGCCAGTTCACCATTTAATGATGTCCTTGTATATAGAGATAGATGTTATATTTTCCGGGTTCTTTTCTATAATCATACCCGATATAATAGAGAACATAAGAACTAATGGGAATTACCTATTGGCCAATGACAATAAGAACAATATGTTAACCATAGATTCAAAAACACTAAAAGAATCTCCTTGGCTTTATGCATATATTCTCATTGCCTTATATTATACCCCAGAGTACAGTAAAATGCACATAACTAAAGAAGGTGATTTCATAATGGTGAATAGTGAATCTGTCAGGAAACTTAATAAGTCTTCTGAACCAATTAGTTCTGTGTTCTGTAAATAAACATACATGGTGGTCATAGACCACCATTATTTTCACTATTATTTTTTTTTTGATGGAGATAAAATTATGACAGCTAGGAGATTTGAATGGGATGATGCTGATTCTTTAAAGAAAGAAAGTTTCTTTGATTCATCTCCAGTACAAAGTAATAAGACACCAGATACATCAGAAGGAGCAACTAACAATCCAAGTAATGTAATTGATGCAGAGAATCCTTTAGATGGTTTAAATAAAGTATCCGAACTATTAGACGAGACTAAAGACAATTTATTAGATGTTGCTAAATTGTCTTTATCTGGTGTAGAAAGTATGTTGGATCAAATAAAGTCGTCAATTGGAGAGATAGATACAGATTTTAGTTTTCCAAGTAATTTCGCTTCCACTATGATAAATTCAATATCTAATTATTCCAGTGGTTTTATGGATAAACTTAATGTCTATTTAGATGATGTATCCGATTACATTAAAGATTGTGGCGGTACAATACAAGACTTTAAAGGAGGGTCACTCGATTTAAATGTAGTTATATTAGCTGGTATAGAACTAGTATATTGTTCATCGTCAAAGGGCAATGCTACAGTTGTAGCTACATACATGGATACATTAACATCCGATGGTATAAAGAAACTGGTAGTTAAGTCAGTAATTGAAAGGTCACTTGAAGAAAATGAACCCGCTGTTACATTAGAAATGATAGACTATATAGATGAGTCTGATTTAGTTGCCGCCATTCCAGATTTACCATTTAGAATATTAAATGCTCCTTCCCCAGAAGCATCCACTATTAAATTAACACCACCTACTATAGTGTATCCTTCTACAGTAACAAATACTTCTGGAGTAAAATCTGTAACAGAGATAATTGATTCTACTGGTAAAACAACTGTAACTAAAACAACTGATAAAATAGGTACTAAAATAGTGACAGAAAAGATTGATCCAGAAAATCCAGTTAGGAAGGTTACGCCGGTGGTGCAGAAAGTAACCAAAACAGATATAGATATCATAAGAGAACTACAACCTATAGTTAATGATATATATACTGATTGGGGCGGTCAATGTGTAGTCAATAGTTTTGATACACATGTAACCCAAATTGACAGGGAAAAAATACTAGATACATTAGATAAAGTTTTAGATGTGACATTAGTTGAAGAAACTGAAATACCTGTAATAAAAGATATACAAATAGTCAAATGTATATTAGGGGAAGAAAAGAAAGTACTTAAAACACAAGAAGAAATACTTGAACTTGAAGAAGCAGGTTTACCAGTACCATTGTGTTAATTTTATGAATAAATGGCTTACTTTATATTTAATGCCTTATATAAACCAAGAAGGAAAAAAGAAATGAAAACTTTTGCAACAAAACTATTTACAACTGAATCAGCTAACTTTGGACGTTATGGTCTAACTTCAGAAGAAATTGATCTAGAAACAATCTCACTAGAGAACCTAGCTCTATCTATTGAAAGTGACTTCCAAGTTATTGAAGATGGTAACCAAGCTATGGATAATCTTATAACATTGGAAAAAATGATGTTGGAAGACGAGAACTTAAGTCAGGCTGCTGTTAGAGTAACTTTCGAATCTTCTCTTTTCCTAGTTGGATTGTCTCTAGAAGAAGACGGAGAAGAAGGTGAGCCAGTTGAAGCAAAATCAATTGGACAAAAGATTAAATCAATTGCATCTTCTATAGTTGGAGCAGTTAAAGGTCTAGTTAGTAAAGTATCGAGTTACCTAAAGCGTCTATTTGGTAGCGTAGGAGAGCGGATCAAATATATTAAAGGTAAGGTAGAGACAGTTGATTGGGATGCTACAATGGAAGCTTTCGATGGCAGTTCTAAAACACTTAAATTTAAAGGTAGTCGCGATGGATTAAAGACTATTCTTAAAGAATTGAAAAGTGCTGCAAATGGCTTATCTGTAAATAGTGATCTAACATTAAAAATGACTGAAGAAACATCTTTCAAAGTTGGTAATCTAAATGCAAACTTTACTTTCAATAAGAAGGGAATTCCATCAGCTAAATATTCAAAAGACCCAGCTATTAAAGTTAAGTTAACTGACATGTCAAGAGATGAAGTTAAAGGTGCCATAATGGACGTTAACGATTTCGACATGGAAACATTCTCTGAAGCATTTAGTTCTTTTAAAGAAGGCATGGCTGACGGCCAGATTAGTTCAGATGCGGATAAAGCAGAAACTAAGAAGATCGTTAAATCTATCAAGGTAGTTACTAAGTCAGTATTCAAAATGAGCAACGCTGTTTCTGATACTGTTACAGATACATATAATTTATCTAAGAAATTAATCAAAGTTAAGTAAGATAACATCACACCTATCCATATGGATAGGTGTGATATATTTTGTTGTTTAATTTTTCGTTATCTGACTTGAAGCGTTGAACCAAGATAAAAATTCACCAACTGGGGTGTTTCTTGCCCATAATGCATAAGTTGCGGGGTTATCGTATTTTCCTAGTTCCCTCAGTTTAAAAGCTATTCTTTTCTTAAGTTTACCAAGACTATAAATCTGATCATGGACTGATACTCCAGAAAGGGCAAGTAAATACTCATGTATTGCTGAATCCATAGGTACATCACTTTGTATGTTAAGAAAACCACCTACTGAAACAGGTGCAGATAAAGCAGGTTGTAGGTCAGCTATGGTTAGACTGACATTTATAGCCAATGCATTTCCATTCACATCGAAAGGTAAATTTGAAACACC
>Ga0115571_1002796_pt1 | contig 11324 bp, 7 predicted proteins | sample COGITO_mtgs_1205_FD_87293 | JGI IMG/M metagenome (GOLD analysis project Ga0115571, IMG submission 87293) | Pelagic marine microbial communities from North Sea - COGITO_mtgs_120531 | ecosystem: Environmental > Aquatic > Marine > Epipelagic | place: Germany:Helgoland, sampling site Kabeltonne...
AAGCTATTTCGCGGTCTTAAAAGAATACCATGTTGAGTGGGGCAGCGTATTTTCGGATATTGGCTCGTTTTAGTGTCCGTTGATTATCAAGCTGCCCTAATATATGAGGAATGATGCAGGTGATGCTTGCTCTGTATATGTTTTTCGGGTGATATTAAGGATTAGGTAAGTGTGTATTTGCGCGTAGCAAAACTTTTTGCGCGTAGGTTAAATAAGGAGAGTGTGGTGGATACAAGCTTTCTGTCGGGGGCTAATGCAACCTTTATCGCTGACATGCAGCGTGAATGGATACAAAACCCCCACTCGGTCGCGCCTGAATGGGCAGAATGGTTCTCATCAATCGGCGTGCTGTCTGACCAGATAGAAGTTCGCCCAGATTGGGGTAACGCGCCCACGCAAGTGGTTGGTGCTCATGATGTGCAAGCCTCTATTAAGGCTGTGGCCAAGGGTATAGCTGGCAATCGTGACCTGATGGCAGATGATGTCCGTTCAGCAACTCTTGATAGTCTGAGGGCTATCATGTTGATAAGGGCCTACCGGATAAGAGGCCATCTGCTGGCTCATCTGGACCCACTTGATTTACAGGAAAAAGAAATCCATCCAGAACTGGATCCCGCCAGTTATGGTTTTACTGATGAAGATATGGACCGCCCGATTTTTATTAATCATGTGCTGGGCCTTGAAACAGCGACACTGAATGAAATTCTGGAAGTCGTGCGTAACACCTATTGTTCGACCATTGGTGTTGAATTTATGCATATTCAGGATCCGGCCCAGAAAGCCTGGGTTCAGGAGCGTATTGAAGCCATTGGCAACCGCACCGAATTTACCGAACGCGGTAAGGCAGCAATTTATGAGAAGCTTGTTGCAACCGAGAATTTCGAGCGGTTCCTGCATAAAAAATATGTTGGCACAAAGCGCTTCGGTCTTGATGGCGGTGAAGCACTGATTCCGGGAATCGAGCAGATTCTAAAAAGAGGTGGTCAGCTTGGCCTAAAAGAAGTTGTTATCGGCATGCCCCATAGAGGCCGGTTAAACGTGCTTAATAACGTTATGGACAAGCCGTTTAGAGCTATTATATCAGAATTTTTAGGCAATCCTGCTAATCCAGAAGAAGCAGGTGGTTCTGGCGATGTAAAATATCATATGGGCGTGTCTTCAGACCGCGTTTTTGATGATAATGAAATTCATCTTTCGCTTGCGCCAAATCCCTCTCACCTTGAAATTGTTGACCCTATTGTAATTGGCCGTGTGCGGGCAAAACAGGATCAGCTTGGCGATATAGAACGCACAGAAGTTCTTGGTATTCTGCTCCATGGTGATGCTGCTTTTGCTGGTCAGGGCGTTGTTGCTGAAACATTTGATTTCTCGGCGTTGCGCGGCTATCGCACGGGCGGTACGATCCATATCATCGTGAATAATCAGATTGGCTTTACAACAAGCCCAGCCTATTCACGTTCATCACCCTATCCGACTGATGTGGCAAAAATGGTCATGGCGCCTATTTTCCACGTGAATGGTGACGATCCTGAGGCCGTTGTTCATGCGGCGCGAATTGCAGTGGAATTCAAACAGCAATTCCATGCTGACGTTATTATCGACATGTTCTGTTATCGGCGGTTTGGTCATAATGAAGGCGATGAGCCGTCCTTTACGCAGCCCTTAATGTATAAAAAAATCAAGGAGCACCCAACGACCAGAGAAATCTATGCACAACAGCTGGTCTCAGAAGGTGTTTTTACAGCCGACCAAGCCAATAATATTGTCGAGGAACATCTTAAATTCCTAGATGAAGAATTTGAAGCTGGCACAACCTTTAAGCAAAATAAAGCTGATTGGCTCGAAGGGAAATGGACCGGCCTTAACAAAGCGCATGGTGATGACTGGCGCGGTGAGACATCTAGTGCGCTCGAAGATTTGAAAAAAATTGGTGATGTCATGACAACGATTCCTGCAAATATGCAGGTGAATGGCAAACTCCAACGGGTTGTTGATAACCGGAAAAAAGCGATCGAATCAGGTGAGGGCCTTGACTGGGCAACAGCTGAGCATCTGGCTTTTGGCACACTCCTGCTGGAAGGATATGCGGTACGCTTGTCTGGGCAGGATAGTGGTAGAGGAACATTCAGTCAGAGGCATTCTGTGTTTGTTGACCAGAATTCTGAAGAGCGGTTCATCCCACTGGCAAATATCAATGATGAACAGGCGCGATTTGAAGTTATTGACTCGCCACTGTCAGAAGTTGCCGTCATGGGGTTTGAATATGGCTATGCAATGGCAGAGCCAAATGCGCTTGTCATGTGGGAAGCTCAGTTTGGTGATTTTGCCAACGGCGCTCAGGTTGTTATTGACCAATTCATTAGCTCGGGCGAAGCAAAATGGCTTCGGATGAACGGTTTGGTTCTGCTTCTGCCGCATGGCTATGAAGGCCAAGGACCAGAACATTCATCTGCTCGTCTGGAACGCTATCTTCAACTCTGTGCTGAAGATAATATGCAGGTTGTAAATTGTACAACACCTGCGAATTATTTCCATGTTCTACGCCGCCAGCTCAACCGGGATTTCCGGAAGCCGCTGATCGTCATGACACCCAAAAGCCTGCTCCGTCATAAGAAGTGTATTTCGTCATTGTCAGACATGGCTGAGGGAACAAGCTTCCACCGGGTGCTTGATGAAGCAGATGGCTCTATCAAGGCCAAGAATGTCCGCCGGGTCGTGATCTGTAGTGGTAAAGTCTATTATGATATCCTTGAAGAGCGTCAAACCCGCAAAAGTGAAGATGTAAAGATTGTTCGCCTAGAGCAAATTTATCCCTTCCCGGCAAAAAGGATGGCATCTATTTTGGCAGAAACGCCGCAAGCAGATGTTGTCTGGTGTCAGGAAGAGCCGCAAAATATGGGAAGCTGGACATTTGTTCGTGACTACCTAGAAGATGCAATGAGCGCTGCTGGCATGAGCCAGTCACGCCCAGCTTATGCAGGCCGAAAGGCAGCCGCCTCTCCTGCAACGGGTAGTGCTAGCCGGCATGCAGCAGAACAGGCAGCCCTTGTGGATGCCGCACTTGACCTACAGAAGCAGAATATAGCAGCAGAATAACGCTACTAGCCCCCATGCACCATCTGGTGCATCATTACCAAAGTGATATCAAAAGGAGATATCGAACATCATGGCTATCGAAATTAAAGTCCCTGTTTTGGGCGAATCAGTTGTCGAAGCAACAATCGCACGCTGGATAAAGCAAAAAGGCGATGCCGTCGCCGCTGACGAAGCTATTGTTGAGCTGGAAACAGACAAGGTAACACTGGAAGTGCCGTCACCGGTCGCAGGTGTTATCGAAGACATTGTTGCAGCAGAAGGCGCTGTTGTTGGTGTTGACGCCCTTCTGGGACTTGTCACTGAAGGCGCTGTTGCAAGTGCAAAGCCGCCGCAGCCAAAACCTGCTGCTACACCTGCTGCGCCAAAAGCAGCGGCACCTGCCGCTCCCGCGCCAGTGGCTGCAACGTCGCACACGCTCTCACCTGCTGTGCGGAAGCTTGTCGAAGAAAATAATCTGAACCCAAGCGCTATTCCGGCGACCGGCAAGGATGGCCGCCTGACAAAAGCCGATGTTCAGGATGCGATTACCAAAGGTATTGGCAAAGCCTCAGCGCCTGCCGCATCAGCTCCGGCAGCTCTTGGACCGCGTTCAAGTGATGTTCGCGAAGAACGTGTGCCAATGTCACGCTTGCGCCGGATTATTGCCCAGCGCCTGAAAGAGGCACAAAATACCGCAGCCATGCTGACCACCTTTAATGAAGTAGATATGACAGAAGTCATGAAGCTACGGGCTGCTTATAAAGATGATTTTGAGAAGAATCACGGCGTACGGCTTGGCTTTATGGGCTTTTTTGTTCGGGCTGTTATCAATGCCTTAAACGAATTTCCGGCCGTTAATGCTGAAATTTATGGCGATGAAATTATTTATAAGAACTTTTCAAATATCGGTGTTGCTGTTGGAACACCGCAAGGTCTGGTTGTTCCTGTGATTAAAGATGCGCAGGAAATGACACTGGCTGGGATTGAAAAGACTGTAACAGATTTTGGCTTGCGGGCTCGTGATGGCAAGCTTGGCCCTGCTGATATGTCTGGCGGTACCTTTACTATCTCGAACGGTGGTGTGTATGGCTCATTGATGTCAACGCCCATTCTAAACCCACCACAAAGCGCTATTCTGGGAATGCATAAAATTCAGAAACGTCCGGTGGCAATTGGTAATAATGTCGAAATCCGCCCGATGATGTATCTTGCTCTGTCTTATGATCACCGCATTATTGATGGACGCGAAGCTGTGTCATTCCTTGTTCGGGTAAAGGATTCAATTGAAGATCCGCGCCGGTTACTTCTGGGTGTATAAGCCCCAAACAGTTCTGCTAACTCTCTGACAGGAGACACTTACACAATGTCTGAAGCTTCTTTTGATCTGATTGTTATTGGCGGTGGTCCGGCTGGATATGTTGCAGCGATTCGGGCCTCCCAGTTAGGAATGACTGTTGCTTGTATTGATAAACGCGACACTCTTGGCGGTACCTGCCTTAATGTTGGCTGTATTCCCTCGAAGGCACTTTTGAATGCCTCTGAGAAGTTTGCTGAAGCTTCATCAGGTGCATTGGAGGGGTTAGGCGTTAAAATCTCCTCCGTCAAACTTGATCTTGATGCCATGATGGAGAGTAAAGACAATATTGTATCAGGGCTAACATCAGGTATTGCTCATCTCTTCAAAAAGAACAAAATCACTCGTTTGACAGGCAGTGCCACGATTACCGCGCCAGGGACGGTTGAGCTTACCGACGGGCCAGATAAAGGGGTGTTCAGTGCTGAGCGCATTCTGATTGCAACAGGGTCTGTTCCAACATCTCTGCCCGGAATTGAGATTGACGAGAAGAAAATCGTTTCATCAACAGGCGCTCTGGCGCTTGAAAAATTGCCAAAGAAACTGGTTGTTATTGGGGCTGGCTATATCGGACTTGAAATGGGGACGGTGTGGTCACGGCTTGGCACTGAGGTTGAGGTGGTTGAGTATCTGCCGCGTATCCTGCCTGGCATGGATTTAGAGGTCGCAAATAAATTCAAGGCGATGCTGACGAAGCAGGGTCTGAAATTCCATCTTGGTACAGCTGTGAAATCAGCAAAATCCTCGCGTTCGGGTGTGACCTTAACAGTTGCTGATGCAAAAACGGGCGAAGAGCAGGATATAAGCTGTGACATCGCGCTTGTCTCTGTTGGGCGCAAGCCGAACACAGATAATCTTGGGCTTGAAGCGCTTGGTGTTGAAATGACCGACAGGGGTCAGATAGCTGTTGATGCAGATTTTGAAACGAATATCGAAGGTATCTTTGCTGTTGGTGACGTCATTCCAGGACCAATGCTGGCCCATAAGGCCGAAGAAGATGCTGTCGCAGCGGTGGAAATCATGGCAGGGCAGGCCGGTCATGTTGATTATGACCTTGTGCCGGGCATTGTGTATACCGCTCCTGAAATTGCAACATTAGGCGCAACCGAAGAGATGCTGAAAGAGGCCGGCACTGACTATAAAAAAGGTGTTTTCCCCTTCCTTGCTAACTCGCGCGCCAAAGCGACAGGTCATACTGAGGGGTTTGTGAAGATTCTGGCTGATGCAAAAACAGACAAGGTTTTGGGCTGTCACATCATCGCGCATGAAGCTGGTACGCTTATCCATGAAGTGGCAACAGCAATGGCATTCGGTGCGTCGTCTGAAGATATCGCCCGCACCTGTCATGGGCATCCAACAATGAATGAGGCTGTTAAAGAAGCCGCTCTTGCTGTTGATGGCCGCGCAATTCATATCTAATCAAAGATACCCTAAGGCATATGATAATGGGCTGAACCTGATATCTGGTTCAGCCTTTTTTTGCAGAACGAGGATGTATCTGGCGGTGTAATTCGCGCAGATGTTCAACATCAACACTTGTATAGCGCTGTGTTGTGGACAGGCTTGCATGGCCGAGTAACTCCTGAATAGCGCGCAAATCGCCGCCATTGCCGAGCAGGTGTGTTGCAAAAGCATGCCGCAGGGCGTGGGGTGTTGTTGTCTCATCAAGGCCAAGTGATAGCCGCAATTGTTCTGTCATGCGCTGAACAGCGCGTGCATTCAGTGCGCTGCCGCGCGATGAGCGAAACAGCACATCATCTCGTTCAGGCCGGAACGGACAGCTCTCGCGTGCCGCCTCAACAGCACGGGCAACCGCTGGCAGGACAGGAACATCGCGGGCCTTATCACCTTTTCCAGTAATACGAAGCCAGTCTATAAGCGGCGTCTGGGATACAGTAATGGAGAGCACTTCTGAAATACGCAGACCACAGCCATACATCAGCATTAATACCGCAAAGTCGCGTTTATTCTGCCAGTCAGCTAACGGGCGTTTGAAAACAGCGTCCAACAGGCTACTCATTTCTTGTTTCGTCGGAGCTTTGGGAATGGTGTGAGGCCGTTTGGGTGCTTTCATCCATGAAATATCAGGAAGATGCTCAGGGCTCCGACGATGATAGAAACGATAGAAGCTGCGAATCGCAGATATTCTCCGGGCGATGGTAGCGTGTGAATGGGCGCTTTGCTGGGTTGCAAGCCATTGCCGGAACATCAGACGGTTTGGCGGATAAACGCGCGCTTTCTGTTCTGAAAGAAAGCTGAGATAAAAGGATAAGTCCCGTCCATAAGCATCGCACGTATGGTCTGAAAACCGTTTCTCGGCGCTCAGCCAGCTCTGCCAGTCAGCAAGCCACGGCGCTGTATCTGAGGGTGGCCCCGCATCTGAACGCATAGCGGGTTCTGTCATCGTGCCTCAAGACGGGCCAGCAGACAGACCCCTATAATTTCAGCCAGATTGGTGAGAAGTGTTTTGCCATGACCGGGCTGAAAGCTTTCTTCGGTTCGGCCAGCAAGAATCAGCGCCGAGCCACATATTGGCGCTGGAAGCTGGTCGGGCAGTGCAATCGCCGCCATGCTAGCAGCAGGTGTTGAGAACAGAACAGGACCCGTTTTTTCAGCTGGCCCCAGATAAATAGACTGCGCGGCTAGTATTTGGTTAATTTCTGCCGCCGGAAGCACCAAAAACCCTAATTCTTCGGCGTTATCAAGGGCTGTTTCTGCCGGCATGATGAGCCGCGCACCGGCAAGCGAGAAGATAATAGGGAGCTCTTCATCAACCATCTGGGCAAAGCCCGTAAGATTAGTACAGGCAAGAAATCCTAATGTGGCATGATGAAGTTCCTGCCAATGAAGCATGTTTGATGCAGCAGCATCCATAAGCGACTGATTTCTAGCAGCAAGCCTGCGGGCTTCTGTGCGGGCCTTTGCCGCAATCGTGCCGGTAAGATCAACGATAGTGGCGCCAGCATTGCTGACGCTGTTGGTCTTTTCATCTTCTTTGCTGAGCTTCTCTAAGATATCAGGTCGTGCCTTTAAATAGGCAATCACATCTTCTTCGGAAAACGAAAAATCTGTGTCAGCCATAATAATATCCGTCCTGTTTCATTGCTAAGATCATTATAATATGGACTGACCTGTTTTGTCCCAGTCAGCCAGAAAGTCCGCTAGGCCTTTGTCCGTCAGGGGGTGTTTATAAAGTTGAGCCAAGATTTTTGGCGGGATCGTGACAACATCTGCGCCAATCAAGGCGGCATCTGTTACATGCTGTGGCCCGCGTATAGAGGCAACCAGAATTTCAGTTTCAAAGGCGTAATTTGCATAGACATCGTAAATATCGCGAATCAAGTTCATGCCGTCCTGACCTAAATCATCAAGGCGTCCAACAAAAGGCGAGATAAAGCTTGCGCCGGCCTTTGCTGCCATCAAAGCCTGCACCGGTGAAAAGCACAAGGTGACATTGGTCATAACATCCTGAGCCGACAGCTGTTTACAGACCGTCAGGCCTGCTTGGGTAAGCGGTAATTTTACCGTTACGTTCGGTGCAATTGCCGCAAGAACATCAGCTTCTTTCCGCATGGTTTTAACATCTGTTGCTGTTACTTCAGCGCTTACAGGACCGCTAACCATTTCGCAAATCGCAGCAATTGTCTTTTTGATATCAGCCCCGCTTTTGGCAATCAGAGAGGGGTTTGTTGTCACACCATCAATCATACCAGTTGGCAGAAGCTGTTCGATTTCAGCTAAGTCAGCTGTATCAAGAAAAATTTTCATTAAAAGACCTCAGACAAAATGAATAGTGGTAACGAGCTCGCTTTTTGACGCAAACAGCTATTTTTAACTTCCTGCGCATCACTCTACTGGTTAGAAAGAGGTTCAGGCAACGAGAAAAGCCATGATAGTGCGCCTTTTGGAGGTGTTGATGTTATGGCAAGAGAGATAATGGCTAGCACTGACGCCCCCGCTTTTTTTGCAGATGGTCCGGTAGATACTGTTCTTCAGGTGGCTGTTCCTGTGCCTCTGGGGCGCGGCGATGTGCTTGTCTATGACTATTATCCGCCGCAGCCTGCCGTGAATGAACAAGCGCATCAGACAGCCCCTCCACCTGTCCAAAGGGGGACAATTATCAAAGTTCCGCTTGGCAGCCGGTCTGTCTGGGGTATTGTCATGGGGTTTACACAGACGCCGCAGACACCGCCAGACAAGCTAAAACATGCTCTGTGCTGTGCCGATAGCCCGCCTCTTGCAGATGATGTTCTCAGCTTTCTTACCCATGTATCACGTTGGACGTTGGCGCCTTTTGGGGCGGCAATGAAGCTGGTCTTAAATACGCCTTCTGCGCTTGAGCCACAGGCGCTTCAGACGCATTTTTTCTGGCAAGGGCGTGGGCCAGATGAGGCTCGCAACTTAAGCCAGCAACGCAAACGTGTTCACCAAGTTGCAGCAGACCTGCCACCCTTGCTCGCATCAGATTTGGCGCGTGAGGCGGCGGTATCTCCTGCTATTATTCGGGCGATGGCAGCAGCTGGTCAGTTGCAGACCACAGAGCTACCACGCGCCGAGCTCGTGCATGCGGTTAGTCCTGAGCGTATGGCAGCAGCCCGGGAAAACCTTGTTCTCTCCGAGGCGCAAGGCAAGATTGCACAAGGTATTGCAGAAACCGGATTTGAGGGGTTCCAGGCGCATCTTTTGGATGGGGTGACAGGGTCGGGGAAAACAGAAGTTTATTTTGACCTGGTGGCACGTTGTGTGGCGGCATCGAAACAATGTCTTATTCTGCTGCCCGAAATTGCGCTTACCAGAGGCTGGCAGGAACGCTTTGAGCGCTGGTTTGGGTTTCAGCCCGCTATTTGGCATTCTTCGGTCACGCCAGCGCGCCGGCGCGGTCTATGGCGGGCAGCAGTGTCCGGCCAACCCCTTATCGTAGCAGGCGCGCGCTCAGCCTTATTTCTGCCCTTCTCAGATTTAGGCCTTATCATTGTGGATGAAGAACATGATGGTAGCTTCAAACAGGAAGATTATGTTGCCTATCACGGGCGGGATATGGCGATTCTGCGGGCAAAAACTCAAAATATCCCAATTGTACTTGCCAGCGCGACACCGTCATTGGAGAGCTGGGTGAATGCAGGCGCGCATAAAAGGGCTAATGCGGCATCAACACTGCCAGTGCTAGAACCATTGCCGCACTGGCATTACTGGCAATTAACAGCCCGTTATGGTTCGGCAACCCTGCCGAAGGTATCGCTTATTGATATGCGTTTGAACCGCACGCCTGCTGGAAAATGGCTGTCTGATCCGCTGATAACAGCAATATCAGAACGGCTAAAGGCCCAAGAACAGTCGCTTTTATTTCTGAATAGGCGGGGTTATGCCCCGATGAGCCTGTGTAATGCATGCGGGCATCGGCGCGCGTGTCATCAATGTGACAGTCTGCTTGTTACCCATAAACAGAGAGGCAAGGTGCAATGTCATATTTGCGGCATCAGCCAGCCGCTCTTGGCGGCTTGCGAGGCATGCGGCGTTGAAGGTGAGATAAAAAGCATTGGCCCGGGTGTCGAGCGACTTGCTGAAGAAGTAAGCTTATCATTTCCGGATGCCCGTGTTGCTGTCCTGTCTAGTGATATGGTGGCTAGCCCAGAAGCTGCTGCTGTGTTTTTTGCTGCTGTAGAAGCTGGCGAGATTGATATTATCATCGGCACGCAGATGGCAGCAAAAGGGCACCATTTCCCGTTACTTACACTTGCCGCTGTTATAGATGCTGATTTAGGTCTTGATGGCGGTGATTTACGCGCAGCAGAGCGCACCTACCAGCTATTATGGCAGGTTGCAGGGCGGGCAGGGCGCGGCACATTGCCAGGCGAGGTTCTGATTCAGACTTTTCAGCCAGATAATCCTGTCATGCAGGCACTTAGTGCGCAGTCTGCTCCGACAGCAGGTGCTGCCGAAAAAGCGATTGGGGCGCGTGATATCTTTATGACAGCTGAAGCCACTGCGCGGCGGGAGGCTGGCATGCCGCCTTTTGGCCGGCTTGCCTCTGTGACCCTGACAGGCCCTGATATCACCCGTCTGGACGCGGCGGCGGCGGCGCTAGGGGCGACAAAGCCGTCTTTTGCCAAGGTTGATGTATTTGGCCCGGCACAACCACCCCTCGGGCGAATTCGGGGCCAGTTTCGGGTACGCTACCTCATCCGCGCCGATAAAGATGTCCATTTACAGAAAATCTTGAAAGACTGGCTTGATGGGGTAAAGTTGCCGCCGCAGATACGGATTAATTGTGACATTGATCCCTATAGTTTTATGTAGTCGGCCTATAAGGCAGAATTTTTGCGACATTTTCACGCGGAAAGCACTTTTTTGCCTCTGCAATGCTTGTCTTTATGATGGGGGTATGATAGCACCCGAACTGGTGGAATTTGGGTAGCCGCAAATAGGTCGTATTAGACCTGAAGTCGGCCGTTTGTTTGTGAAGCGTTTTGCTACCAACAACCCTGATGCCGCCCTGGCCAGCCCGACGGGCTGGTGGTAACGTCTTTTTCTGAGGGCAGACAAAGTGAGTTCAAACGCAAAAGGTCTTGCTGGTCGTTACGCTGGCGCATTATACGACCTCACTGTTGAGGCTAAATCTACGGATGCCGTGTCAGCTGACCTTGCAGCCGTTAAATCTCTTATTGCCGAAAATGATGATATGGCGATGCTCGTATCTTCTCCTGCTTACTCGCGCACTGAGCAGTCAAGGGCTATTCAGGCTGTGCTTGCAGCTGCGAAGGCAAACCCGCTGACAATCAAGTTTGTTGGCGCTATTGCTGAAAATGGTAGATTGTTTGTGCTACCCCAAATCATTCAAGCATTTATTGATGAAGTTGCACGTCGCAATGGTCAGGTATCTGCTGAAGTCGTTTCT
>Ga0115571_1002800_pt1 | contig 11314 bp, 9 predicted proteins | sample COGITO_mtgs_1205_FD_87293 | JGI IMG/M metagenome (GOLD analysis project Ga0115571, IMG submission 87293) | Pelagic marine microbial communities from North Sea - COGITO_mtgs_120531 | ecosystem: Environmental > Aquatic > Marine > Epipelagic | place: Germany:Helgoland, sampling site Kabeltonne...
ATTTCAACACCTATCTCGGCAAACCAAGTGTGCATAGCTGTAACATATGCAGACATAAAACCTTCACTAGATACATCTGTATCTGAATTTTGACCACCAGAAATATAATCAGATGTCTTGTATCTTGAATCAAGCCTGCCTACAGAATAACCCTCGTCTCTGAGAAGCTCTTTTCTAAAACTTGACGGATCGATTCTTAGATTAAAATCTTCAACAAATCTTTTAGATAGACCAGTAAAAGATACATATTCATTAATTAAATTTTCTTTTTCTTTGGCATCTAGACGAGATCCTTTAAGCAAGGCTGGACCATAAACATTTAAACTAAAGTTTTTTGAATCTTTATAAAATTCCTTTAGCGATTTTTTTGTATTTACTTTTCCATGGTAAAACGCAGTTGCAGCATATGATGGAAAGAATCCATAATGAGGACTATTATTTCCTGGATGAAATACCAAATATTGATAATCTGAAGCAGGAGCAACCATTAGCAATCCATTTACCTCTATTGGAGTAATATCACCTGATCTTAATTCAGAGACAAGCAAAGGCCCTCTTATACCTCCATAGCTCTCACCTAATATATATTTAGGAGAGTTCCAGCGTTTATTATCTGTAATCCAACGTCTTATAAATTCTGCAATAATTTTTGGATCTTCATTTACACCCCAAAATTCTGAACCTTCATGACAGCCAGCCGCCCTGCTATAACCAGTTCCAACTGGGTCAATAAAGACCATATCTGTTTCACTTAAAGGAGAAAGTTTGTTATCTACGATGTTATAAGGCGCCGAACCATCATCTGACGCATCACTTGGCACTTTAACTACTTTTGGTCCAAGCACACCCATATGTAACCATAATGATGCTGAACCAGGACCTCCGTTAAATACAAACATGACAGGTCTGTTTTCTTTACTATCAACAATATATTCTGAATAAAAAAATGAAGCTAAGGGTGCACTGGAATCTTCTTTTTCATAAAGAATTTTTTCTTTAAGACTGGCGCTATAGTTAAGTTTTTTTCCATTAAATATACCTTCAAAATCTTTTGTAAAACTTTTTTCATTAATGATTGTATTTTCTTCACAAGCATTAGTATCTTCATCAGATGTGACAGCATCTAAAGAAAATAAAACCGATGCAAATATAAGGGCAAATAGATATGCATTCTTCATAAATAACTCCATAAATTTTTAAATATAGCTTATCACTTATTCTATATTTTATTTTTAAATAGCTCTTTGTAATAATCTCTTGCAATATCAGCAAAATCAATAATATTTTGGCTATAAACTTTTATTTTTCCTGATTCAGGCCTAAATGAACTTGAAAGCATGACAGATGGATACCAATGTTTTGCCCAAACACCATCATAGTCTTTAAGACCAGTTGTCCAACAAAGCATTAAAGGATCCCAATCAATATTAAGTGCAAAGCAAAGTTTCTTTAATGTTGTTTCACTGTTATTTCTTAAATCACTTGCATCTACAACCACAGGAGCTTCGCCACCTTTATCTAAAAGGTAGTTATAAAGACCAAATTGTTCCTTGAAACCAAAGTCTTCAAATGTTGCTTCCGGCCATTTATCAAGGAAGCTAGAAATCACTTCTTCAGGTTTTCTTATTAAGAAACAGTTTGTACAAGATAAAATCCATTTTTTACTGTGGTTGGGATGTAAATGGTGAACCATGTGTTTTTGATAGCAAATACCATTGCCAGCACTCTTAGTGCAGGCTTTAACAACTTGATTATAATCATTCTCTTGGGATTCTATAACTTCATCAAACATTGGATGTTTCTTTTTAGTTGTTATCAAATATGATGCATAGAATGGCTCATCATATACAGCAGTAACATCTCTTCTGTTCCCAAAACTCCTCATTAAAGCTGTGGATAGATTGCGTGGTCCTGACCAGATTGCAATGTTTTGCCTTTTAGACACTATGAGTTAAGTCGTTGTATAGATGAAGGAGTTGTTGAGTCATTGAGTAATTAGCATTGTTTTCAATCAATCTACCATCTATAGATTCCACAGAAACTAATGAGCCTAGAGTTCCAGTTATAAACGCCTCATCGGCTGAATATACATCTACTAAAGAAAAGTTCTTCTCAAATATAGGTATGTTATTAGATATACAAATCTCAATAATTTTTTTTCTAGTAATGCCGTTCATGCAATAGTCACCAGTACTAGTCCAAACCTGGCCATTTTTTACTATAAAGAAATTACAAGAATTAGTTGTACTGACAAAACCATGAGGGTCTAGCATTAAAGCCTCATCAGCTCCTGCTTTTTCTGCTTGTATGCAGGCCAATATACAATTAAGTTTGGAATGACTATTAAGCTTAGGATCTTGTACCATGGGGTTTCCTCTTACTTGAGAAACTGTAGCTAATTTTATTGGTGGATTGTCCGTAGCATCTTCAGAATGCTCCATGATGATTACTATTGTTGGTCCGTTAAGAGAATAGGATGGTCGTTGAAACGGTTTACTTTTTACCCCACGAGTAACCATAAGTCTTGCGTGGGCTTTGTCAGTCATTTTATTAGCTTCTTGAGTTTTAAATAGCTCCTTTTTTATATCATTTTTAGTCAATCCAATATCAAGATCTATAGCCTTAGCACCCTCGAACAACCTATCAATATGATCATCTAAAAACAGCCATTTTTTATTAACTAGTCGTATACCCTCCCATATGCCGTCTCCCATCATAAAACCACTATCATAAACAGAAACACTGGCATCAGCTTTTGAAATCAATTCACCATCTATGTAAATTATGATGTTTTCATTTAGTTTAATATGAGACTCAAGGTTATTTTTCATACAGCTTAAAGTAATTTTATATTACGTAAGATACTAATATAAATGATAGCAAGATTGCAATTACCCATAAAATTAATGCATGGAGAACAATCCCTTTGCTCAAAGTTAACATAGATTCTTTATCTATAGATGTCCCGATGCAAAACAGACCAGTAAAAAGAAAAATATTACTAGTTTGATCAATAAATAAGGCTGTCATATTACTAATATCAAGATAGGTATTTAAAAATAATACAGCTATAAAAATAAGAACAAAAATAGGCATTTTAAAGGTTGTTTTTTTATCATAAAAAATTGAAAGAACTATCATGAGAGGAATCAACCAAAGCGTTCTAGTTAATTTGATTGTAGTAGCAACATCAACAGACTCTTCGCCGAAAGAAAGTGCTGCTCCTAAAACTGAAGCAGTATCATGAATTGAAAGAGCAACCCAAGCTCCAAAAAACTCCTGCGACAATCCAAAATAAGTACCTATAAAAGGAAAAAAAACTAGCGCAAATGCATTTAATATAAAAACTAATGAGATAGAGGTCACTAGTGACTTAGGGCTAGCTTTAACAATAGGTGCAATGGCTGCGATTGCTGTAGCACCACATATTGCTGTGCCGCTAGATATGAGAATAATTTGGTTACGTTTTAAATTAAAAAATTTACCAATAATGAATCAAAACAATAAAATCAAAAGAACAAATATTGAGATGAAAGGAATAAAGGTCTTTGTTAACTCATATGCATCATAAATAGGTATTGAAAATGCTAATAAAATAATACCAATTTGAATAAACTTTGAGCCAACTTTTTTAGTGAAAAAACTTTCGAGCAAGTCAAAATAATATGCAAAAATAATGCCCAATAATAACGACATAAATGCAGAACCTATATAAACAGAAACTGATATAAATATTAGGGCTATTAAATGAGACATTACGATTTGTTACCTTATTAATATGTAATAATTATTTAATTAACTTTATAGATAATAACGTATAAAAACTATGATGCAGGCACCAAAACCAAAAAAAATACCATACATTCTGGAACAACATAATCACTCAAGAACAGATAATTATTATTGGTTAAGAGATGACTCAAGAACTAATAAAGAAATGCTTTCATATCTGGAATCTGAAAATGAATATGCAGATCAATGGTTTAGTTCTAGAAAACCATATTCTGATGAAATAGCCGCTGAGCTAATACAACAAATACCAGATGAAGAAACCTCTTTTGGATTTACTAATAATAGAATTAAGTATTTCAATAAAATTAAAAAAAATGACCAATTGCCTCGTTACTTCAGAATGGTAAATGGAAAAGAAGAGTTGCTAATAGATGCAAACGAAAACCTAAAAAATCAGGAATATTATTCAATCCAATCTATATCCCCTTCTCCTAGTAACAAATATGTTGCTTTTAGTGAGGACAATACAGGAAGGCGAGAATTTACTATTAAAGTTCTTGATACTGAAACCATGGAGGTTCTTGCAGATTGCTTAGAATTGACATCAGGAGCTCCTATATGGTCAAAAGACAATAACTACCTAATATATTCAAAAAAAGACCCAATAACACTTATATCGGATTCAGTCTTTGTACATAAAATTGGAACAAATAGCACAGAAGATAAACTACTCTTTAAAGAGGAAGACTTAAAATTTAATATCTTCTTATCACTATCTAAATCTAAAGATTACATATATATAAATATTGATTCAACAGATGAAAATGAAATTAGATTAATAGATACAATGGAGCCTCTCGAGTCACCATTGGTCTTTATGGCTAGAACAAATAATCATTTGTACTACTTAGATCATGTCGAAGATGATAAATTTTTTGTCTTATCAAATCATAAGGCTCCAAATTTCCATGTCTTACTTTCGGACATGAAGACAAAAAATATTAAAGATATGAATGTGATAGTTCCTCACAATGATTTAATTTTTATAAATAATATTTATACGATTAGTGATCATTTAATACTTGAAGTTAGAAAAAATGGGTTGCCAGAAATTACTATTCTAGACCTTCTAACTGACTCACAATCAGATATTAAATTTGAAGATCACGCATACGATGTAGCTTTATCATCTAATAATGAGAAACAGAATTTAAAATTTAACTACACATACTCTAGTCTTACTTCTCCTGAATCAATATATAGCTATGACCTAAAAGAAAATAAATCAAATTTATTATGGCAAAAGGATATAGTTGGCTTTGATGCAACTAATTATATTGATAAGCGTCTTTTTGTAGAAGTTAGAGATGGAACCAATGTTCCTGTAATTTTTTTATCTAGGCTTGATACCAACCTTAAAGAAGCACCTATTTTATTTTATGGTTATGGTTCTTATGGTATCAATATAGATGCAACTTTTAGATCTTCGTTATTGCCGCTTATAGATAGAGGTTTTGTGTTCGCTATTATTAATATACGTGGTGGCGGAGAGATGGGCAAACATTGGTATGAAGAAGGTAGATTATTAAATAAATTGAATACCTTTAATGATTTCAATGACGTTGTAAAGTCTGTTCTTAATCAGAATATTGGGAATTCTAAAAAAGTATTTGCACGTGGAGGAAGTGCTGGCGGTCTTTTGATGGGCGCTATTATTAATTTTGAACCTACCCTTTATAGAGGAATCTTGTCCGGCGTCCCATTTGTAGATGTGCTGACTACTATGTCTGATCCAACAATACCTCTTACAACTTTTGAATATGGTGAATGGGGTAATCCAGCAAATTTAGATGAATATAATTACATCAAACAATATTCACCATATGACAATATTAACGATTACAACTATCCTTCTGTTTTTGTTACATCTAGTTTATATGACTCACAGGTTCAATATTTTGAGCCAGCAAAATATATTGCAAAATTAAGAGATCATAACCAATCAGCTAACAATATTATTATGAAGATGAATCTTATTGGTGGTCACGGGGGGTTGAGTGGAAGATTGAATCAATTCAACGAAATCTCTATGGAATATAGTTTTATTCTAAACTTAGCTGATGAAGATACCAAATATTAACGACTGTGATAAACTCAATTTTTTTATAAATAATTAGCATGAAATTTAATAGTATTTTAGAAACCGTTGGTAATACACCAAGCATCAAGATAAATAATTTAGCACCAGAAGGTATTGAGCTTTATGTTAAAGCGGAATACTTTAACCCTGCGAGCTCTGTAAAAGATAGACTTGCTTTGAGTATAATTAATGAAGCTGAAGCTAATGGCACCTTAAAACCTGGACAAACTGTAGTTGAAGCCACTAGTGGTAATACAGGTATAGGCTTAGCATTTGTTTGTGCTTCTAAGAATTATCCTTGTGTTATTACAATGCCAGAAAGTGCATCAATAGAAAGAAGAAAAATGATGCGTTTCTTAGGAGCAAAAGTGTTATTAACTCCTGCTGCTGAGGCTGGCTCTGGTGCATATAACAAAGCAAAAAAACTTGCTGATGAAAATGGTTGGTTTTATGCAAGGCAATTTGAAAATAAAGCTAATGCAAATATTCATGAAAAAACTACCGGAAATGAAATAGTTAATGATTTTAAAGATTCCGGTTTAGATTATTGGGTTTCTGGCTATGGAACTGGTGGTACATTCAGTGGTGTTGCAAGAACGCTTAGAAAAGAAATGCCTCATACTAAACTTATAATGGCTGAGCCTGATGTTGCACCTCTTCTAGTAAATGGAAATATTCAGGAAAGAACAGATGATGGAGCTCCTGCTCAATCCCACCCTGATTGGCAACCACACCCAATCCAAGGATGGACAACTGATTTTATTCCTCTCGTGCTACAAGAGTCTATTAATGAAGATTTTATAGATGAGATAGTTCCTGTTGCAGGAGCCAACGGTATTCAATGGTCTCAAAAATTAGCTGCTCATGAAGGCATCCTTACTGGTATCTCTGGTGGATCAACTTTTGCTGTTGCTATGGAAGTTGCTAACAAAGCCCCAAAAGGCTCAAAAATACTTTGTATGTTAGCTGATACTGCAGAAAGATATTTATCTAGTCTCTTGTTTGAAGATATTGAAGCCGAAATGAATGATGAGGAATTAAATCTTTTAAATTCAACGTCCTAATAAAAAGGGAGCATAGCTCCCTTTTATGATAACTTTTACTATATCAATTTGCGGTGTATATAACTTCACATTTTTCCATAGTATCGGTAACAACTTCATCTACATACTTTAGAGATTCTCTCCAAATATCTCCCCATTTTGCACCTGCATAATAGTCATCTAGAGCAGCGCCACTTTCTGCAGCAGTATTACTTACGGCTCTTACATGATACATCCCAGTCTCTTCCTTACCACCAGCTATAGGAGCAAAAACACCTATTCTCATATCATGACCTGCTTTATTCATTGCCATTTCTAATTCTGTTACCTTTTGAACATAGGCTCTAGGATTATTAAGCTTTAGTCTCCATAGTCTTTCTGATCCTGGTTTGAGATCAAATTCCTTAATGGGCTTAAAAGTAGCAGAATACATGACCTTTCTAAGTTTATTAAAGCTAGCAGATGCATTCATTGGATCATATAAGTCAGAGGCAGCTAATGCCTTTTCAACAGATGGAAAGGCGTTCCAAACAAACATTTGGCCTTTATAATCATTGCCTGACCGAGTAACGCAAACACCAGCCATATCAGCACCAATTGCTTCAAATGGACCAGTATTGTTTCTCATATAATCTACATAAGCATCTACATTTTTAGCTTTAACCATAAGAGTATTAAAGGCCCCTTCTGGTGCCCCATTTATATTAAAAGCAAAAACTAATACAAAAAATAGTTTTAATTTATTCATAATTTTTCCCTATTATTAAATTAACAATCTTTAAATATATACGTTTATGTTTATATTTAACTCACTGAAGTATATATTTTATGTATATATAAAATTTCTATAGTTATAAAAAGTTACATATAATCTAAATATGAAAAAAAATATTAATGTTTGGCAAAACTTTATAGATCTCTCAGAAAGATCTATATTAATGATAATTGCAATAGCTACTTTGTATGCAACTGGAATTGAAATCTATAGATTAATTATCGAACAAGTAGTCACATTAAGTGACCTATTTCTTTTATTTATCTACGCAGAGGTACTGGGTATGGTTGGATCTTTTTATGCAAGTAATAGACTTCCAGTCACTCTTCCGATAATTATTGCAATGACAGCTTTAACTAGAATGATTATTCTTCAAAGCAAAGAACTTGACTCATTGAATATAATTTATGAAGCTTCAGGAATATTAATTCTTGCAGGTGCGGCCTATATCATGACTTTAAAGGATCAAATAAGCTTAGAAAAATTAAAGATTAGAAAAGATATCGAAGATTAAAAAAGGGAGCACAGGCTCCCTTTTTGTTTAAATAGTTTTGTCTTAAAAACTATAATTTACCATTAGACCATAGCTCTTATAGTTATTAGGATATCCAAAAAATGTTGTTGAAGATGGATCAGCAACAGCTGGGAAAGCAGATGTAATCCATTTGTCATCATTAATGTTTTTACCATAGAACATTAGTGATAAAACACCTCCACCAACGCCCTCCTTTTCTATACCTGCAGAAATGTTTAATGTATCTTGCTCTTTAATACCATTTCCATTAGATTCAAGAATTGCTTGCCATGTTGGATTTTCAAGTAATTTAACTTCACTTGCATAAAGATGACTTAATCTAACATAACCATCAAAACCATTTCTTTCCCAATTCCAAGTAATATTTGAAGAGATTGTATCTTCAGGTATATTTGTTGGTGTTGTTCCTGTTAAGTCGCCAGAGGCTGAATTAGGGAATGAGTCATACACCGGATCAATAAATAAACCACTTACAGCTAAGTCAATATTATCAGTAGGTGAAAATACTAAATCAAACTCATAACCATCAGCTGACTGAGATCCAGCATTTGCTAGTACAAAACCTGTTCCAATAAATGTATTTGATTGAAAGCCCTTAATTTCTTGATCAAACATAGCTATATTTAGATAACCGGAAGGGAGATAAATTTTTGCTCCTAATTCAAATACTTCAGCTTCTTCTGGGTCAGCATACCTTTGACCAAGACCTGTATTTGGACCGACTGGTGTTCCTGCAGAAGCAAGTGCAGCAGTTTCAGTCGCATTTGGAAGTGAGTTTCTTGATATGTTCCAAGCAGTTGCTTTAAATCCAGTTGAAACACCACCATAAAGAGTTACTGCATCATTTAATGCATAAGATAATTTAGCTGTATAGTCGACATTATCATCACTGCTTTTACCATCTTGTGCAGCATTTGGAAAATTAACAAATTGAGGAATAAATTGAAGTCCTCTTAGAGGTAATAAAGGGTTGTAAGCAGGATCTGTTGCAAGAACTACAGCCTGTGATGGTGGAATGCCTGCTGCTATTAATCCCATTGCTCCAGCACCTACAAAATCAAGATTTGAAAATACAGCAGTATTGATTTGATTATATGAAACAGACTTTTCATCTTCCATATAACTAGCGCCGATAATAGCATTAAGCTTTTCAGTAAGTTGAATGTCAAATTGTGCAAAGATAGATTTAGTTGAATTATCTTGAGTGGCTGTTTCTGTATTGCCCTGACCAGCTGCAAACATTAAGCTATCTGGAAGACCAAAAGCAGCTGCAACACCAGCAATTGTTCCTGCAGGTAGAAATGCATCTAGATAAGTTCTCCATAAAGGTCCGTAGTAAATAGATTCATTAAAATCCATATCTTCTTGATAATAAAAACCACCAAATAACCAATTAACTTTTTCATTGTCTTCAGAGTAGATTCTTAATTCTTGTGTAACACCATTTAGATCTTTTTCAATTGGACTTGGAGCAATTACATTAACAGCATCAAAGTCAACATCCTGAACTTCAAAGTTATATGATTTTCTGTATGAGGTAATACTTTCAATCGTTGCATTTTCTAGATTCTTTTCTATGTGAATAGATAGACCAGAATTATCGCCTTTTGAAGTAGGATCAAAGTCATAGAATGCTTTTTCTGTATAAGGATCATTAGGGATTATTTGCCCACCTAACATTGCAGTTACTTGGTTTCCAACTCCATATGAAGTACTTCCAACAGCACAACATATTTCGTCATAATCATCGTAATCAGCAGTAACCCTAACTGATAAATCATCAGATGGTACATATAAGAGCTCTGCTCTATAGCCTACTCTATCTCTATCGTTAGTAGCATTCCCAGTGATAGGATTTTCTGAATGACCATCTCTTTTATTAAAGTTAGCACTAAAACTATAGGCAAGATTCTCATTTAGAGGGCCTGTATAATAAACCTTACCAACTCTTGAATTATATTTACCTATTCCAAAAGAAACATTTCCAGACTTTTCAAAGGATGGTTTTTTAGTAACAATATTTATAACACCAGCAGAAGCATTTTTGCCAAATAAAGTACTTTGTGGTCCTCTTAGAACCTCAATTCTCTCGACCATTGGTAAATCAGATATCTGACTTTGGGTTTTAGATCTGTAAACACCATCAATAAAAACAGCGACAGAGGGTTCAATACCGGGATTATTTGATCCATTGCCGAATCCTCTAATAAAAAAAGTTGTATTAACAGATGATTGGTATTGTCTTGTATCAAGTGATGGTACAACTGACTTAAGATCAAATATATCAACAACGTTAGCTTTTTCAATAACATCAGCAGTTACAACTGATACCGCTATTGGAACCTCTTGAAGTGTTTTTTCAGTTTTGGTTGCCGTAACAATAACTTCTTCAACATCTTGAGCATCTAAAAATATAGACATTGAAAGCAGAACAGATAGTGTAAAAATAGAATTTTTCATTCTAATCCCCTATTAATAAAATAAATAATACACAAAATTATATATGAGCTTTGCAATAAGAAAAAGAAAGAATTATGTGTAAAAAATACGTATTTAAAAAAGATTCTTTGATAGATTTAAACAGACTTGATTATATTCACTTATAGTTTCATCAATAATATTTTTAACTGACTTAATTTCATTAATTAAACCTGATGATTGTCCTGCTAAAGCTGGTGCAGCATTCATATCGCCACCAAAATAAAGATCTTTAATTTTTGCCAGATCTCCCATGTTCATTGAACCTTTCTCATAAATATCTTTAGTAAAATCTGTTTTTAATGCTCTTATGACTGGCTTAGAGGATTTATTAAGAATATATGTTCCATCTGTTCCTGCACTTTTAATCGAATCTTTAAAATTATCATGAACAGGGCTTTCTATTGAAGAAACAAAGCGTGTTCCCATTTGAATAGCCTCAGCTCCTGCAGCAAAGGCTGATGCCATTCCTATACCATTTACTATTCCACCAGCTGCAATGATTAGTAAATCTATTTCTTTTTTAATAGCTTGTATTAGAACCGCTAAGCCGATTTCTTCATAACCCTTAAATCCACCCCCCTCGGTTCCTTCAACAACAAGACCATCAA
>Ga0115571_1002806_pt1 | contig 11305 bp, 10 predicted proteins | sample COGITO_mtgs_1205_FD_87293 | JGI IMG/M metagenome (GOLD analysis project Ga0115571, IMG submission 87293) | Pelagic marine microbial communities from North Sea - COGITO_mtgs_120531 | ecosystem: Environmental > Aquatic > Marine > Epipelagic | place: Germany:Helgoland, sampling site Kabeltonne...
GGCGGTTGGGAATCGGGGCTGGGCAGTTGGGCGCGGGCTGGGCGTGCTCTCACCCGCTGGGTGTTGGTTGCTGCTCCTTGGGCGTCGATCGACAGGCGATCGGGCGCCTCGTCGATCGACACACCCCCCCCTTCGCCCTCCCACGCTTCCCGCCAACCCGATTTGAAAAAGGGATTCAAATTCCCGAAGTCGAACGAACATTCTTCAGAATCGAATCTACACACGGAACATTCTACGAACCACCAAAGGTACGAAACCGAACACCCCCCTACACCTCGAACCCCAAGGTACATTGCACATCTGTGCCACGTGTGTGTGTGTGTTCACATCTCCTCGTCGCACTCGCCGCACTCGCCAAACAGGTCCTCGTCGATCGGCGCCGCCGAAGCGCCCGCCGAAGAGGGCCCGGCCTCGCCGACGGCGGGCGCCGTCACCGCGGCGCGCCACGTGGCGTACGCGTCCTCGCCCATCAACTCAATCAGCTTGGCCTCCTGCTGATCGACGAACTTGGCGTTGAAGGCGTCGGTCGCGGCCTTCTCCTTGCGGCCGGCGGCGCGCGCCTTCTTGGCGCTCTGCTTGCTTTCCCACGCCTCGAGCCCCTCGTCGGCGATCACGTCGGCCTTGCGCTTGCGCGACGGCGCCTTCTTGTTGCGCTCGTCGCGGTCCTTGGCGCGAATCTCGGCCGAGATGGCCTCGTGCAGCTCGTACTCGCACGCCTTGCGCGCGGCGATCGCCAGCGCGGAGTACTTGGCCTCGAAGACCGGCTTGTCGAGCGCCTCGCCGGTGCAGCCGGCGACGGGGCAGCGCTTGTGATCGCCCCGGCGATCGCTGACGGTCTTGAACCACTTGGACTTGTCGCGGCTGCAGCAGTTGCCGAGGTGGTGGTGGCGGTGGCCGCAGATCGAGTAGAAGGCGGTGGGCTCCTTGTTGCCACACCCGTCGCAGCCGTTGGACGAGACGGCGCTGCTGAGCTCGTCCATGGGCTTGGAGAGGTACTTGGCCTTCTCGGAGTCGTGGAGGGTGAGGGTGGTGCAGGCGTTGGAGTCGTCGATCTCCATCTGGGTCTGCTGCTGCTGCTGCTCGATGGAAGACATGTTGGTTGCTGTTGCTCGCTGTTGGTTCCTGCCAAGAGAGAGGTGGCGATCGACAGAGGTGAGGGCGGACTGGCGATCGACACCCCCCCCCATCGCTCCCACTCGCGCGGCAGTTGGGCGCGGGCTGGGCAGTTGGGCGCGGGCTGGGCAGTTGGGCAGGGCTGGGCGGTTGGGCAGTTGGGCGGGCTGGGCGTGCTCTCACCCGCGGGAGTGTTGGTTGCTGCTCCCTGGGCGGCGATCGACAGGCGGTCGGTCGGCTCGTCGATCGACACCCCCCCCCTCTCCGCTCTCCCAAGCTTCCCGCCAACCCGATTTGAAAAAGGAAATCCGAATCCCATGAAGTCGAACGAATATTCTTCAGAGTCGAATCTACAATCGGAACACTCTACAAGCTACCAAAAAAGGTACGAACCCGGACACTTCCAAGACCTCGAACCCCCCCACCCTCCTCATCCGTTCCCGCCAACCGCAGGCTCACATCTCGTCGTCGCAATCCTCGCACTCCTCGCGCTCCTCGCGGCCAGCGGCCGAAGACGAGCCCGCGTCGGCGGGCGCGGGCGGTGCGAGGTGCTCGGAAAGGTACTCCTCGTAGGCCGACTGCCCCATCAGGCGCACGCACAAGGGCGGGAGAATCTGGGCGAGCTTGCCGTTGTGGCGGTTGAGCTCGGCCTCCTCCTTGCGCTCGGTGGCGCGCGCCTTCTTGGCGCTCTGCATCTCCTCCCACGCCTCGAGCCCGTCCTCGGCGATCACCTCCGCCTTGCGCTTGTACTTGCGAGCGGGCGCGGCAGCAGCGGCGGGCGCTGCCGCCGCCGCCGCCGCCGCCGTTGCCGCCGCCGCCTCGGCCTGCGCAGCGGCGGCGATCGCCTCGGCCTGCTGGCGAGCGGCCTCGGCGGCCGCCACGCGCGCATCGGCGCGGTTGAGCACGATGGCGCGCTCCTTGTCGCACTCCTTCTCGAAGTCCTTGGTCGCCTGCGCGGCGTCCTTGACGTCGATCAGCGTGTCGTAGACCTGCTGGTTCATGGTGCACGTGCTCTTGTCGAGACGCTCGGTCGGCCAGAGCGCGTCGGCCTTGCAGCAGGGGTGCGCGCATTTGAGCGCGGTGTGCCCGCCGCGGACCTCGACGAGCTTGGCGACGAGCTCCTTCTTGTTGTGGTGGACTTGGCACACGTGGTGCTGGCCGCAGCACTTGTAGAGCGTGAAGCTCTGGGGCTTGCCATCGCCCTCCTTGGCGCAGACGAAGCACTCCAGGAGGGTGCCCTCGAGCCTCTTGATGGATTGGTCGGCCTTCTGCGTGGCGCCGCGGTACTTGGCGATCGCAGTGGTGTTCGCGTTGAAGAGCATGACTGTGGTTGCTTGGTTGGTTGGTTCCTGCCAAGAGAGGTGGCGATCGACAGAGGTGAGACCCGGCTGGCGATCGACACCACCCCCCCACTCGCGTGCGCGGCAGTTGGGCGCGGGCTGGGCGGTTGGGCAGTTGGGCGGACTGGGTGTGCTCTCACCCGCGGGAGTGTTGCTTGCTACTCCTTGGGCGGCGATCGACAGGCGGTCGGTCGGCTCGTCGATCGACACCCCCCCCCCTCTCCGCTCTCCCAAGCTTCCCGCCAACCCGATTTGAAAATACAAGGCGCGGAATTCAAAAAGGAATATTCTTCAGAATCGAATCAACACTCGGAACACTCTACAAGCTACCAAAGAAGGTACGAACCCGGACACTTCCCAAGACCTCGAACCCCCCCACCCGTTCCCGCCACCCTACGAGCCAATCGCACGGGTGACCGCTTTGCGACCAACTCCATGGCGCAGCGTGGTCTTGGACGGGCACATCCAATCCCCTCCAACGGCAGTGTGTGAAAACGCATACACATCTCCGTGGTGGAGCTCGATTGGGATCTCGTCTGAGACGGGCTTGCTTTTGTGATACCACTGAAAGCGAATCGGCAAAGAAGCTTCTCCCAAGCGCACGCCGACGACGACGTTGCGCTCGCCGTCACCTGCTCACAAAATAGGCACATGCAATATGAATGTGAAGCAATTGCATCGACACTCCTACATGTGAGAGGTTACAAGGGGGTTGGCGTACCGTGAAATCCGATTCCTACTTCACGGCGGCGCACGTCCTTATAGTAGTTGGTTTCTGCGTAGAGGCGTTCGGTTTCGGTGCCGAGCAGGGTGGGTATCTTGGCACGCAACTCCTTCATCTTGGGGGCACTGTCAAAGTTAATCACGGTGCCCTTTCCTTGCGGAATGTCGGGGTCTTGGGACATGTCCGCATAGCAATTGTTCAATCGGCCATGTTTGTTTTGGATAACGTTACGGCGGACGTTGAGAAACTGCGTGTCAAACTGCTGCGCCTTAGATTCCGCAAACAGGTCATCTGCACCACCATTGCCGAGAAGATAGTTCACGCCACCACGAAACACAACCACAACCGCCTTTTGGTCATTCATCTCCAACATGTAAACAACTGCCATCCACGGAAACTTGACTGCGGACTCGGAGAGCGCCGACGCTGAAAGCCCAACGGCTCGCTTCATTCCAAGCGTTTGCATGCCAGCGTGATTCTCCACACACTCCGAGAACGTGTGAGTGATGAATGAGTTTTCATCAATCTCCCCCTGCTTGGACTGTTCGGTGCGCTTGCGTTTGCCCATTGCTGTTTGCTATTCGTGTGTTCTGTCTTCGGAAGTCTGACAATGTATACTGAATTGGCCTCGTCGATCGACATCCCCCCCTTCCAACCACGCCACAAACGGTTTGTGGTAGGGAGGGGGGGGGGGTGTCGATCGAAATGCTCGTCCAGCACACTATCGCTACGATTCCAGAGTCAGAAAACAGTTCTCAGACACACACACACGATGTCTCTCTACACCACCATCTTCCCAAGCGTCGACACCACGCCCAAGGAGATGCTACCCCCGCACAAGCGCTTCACCAAGGGCGCGCAACAAATGAGCGACCCTTCACAGCCACAGTGCGGCGACATGATTGTGGTGCACTTCGCGGGAACGAAGCACACCGGGGTAGTGGTCAAGGCGGTGATCACCGAGGATGGCAAGGCTCTGTACAGCGTCAACTACAAGTCTGGCCTCTTCACGCGCGACGACGTCCTCGACGGCTACAAGTGGCGCTTTCACAGCTCGTCTCCCAAGGCGCCCAAGTCGGAGCGCAAAGTGCGCCGCAAATGGGGCGGCCCTGCTGTGAGCACAGGCCGCATTCGCAAAAACGTGACGCTGTTCAAGGCAGAGAGTGCGACGGCCGACAACAAGGGTCTGTTGCCCAAAAACTCATCCGGAAAGAAGAAGGAGGTTCCGATCTCCGTTTGTGTCGATTCCGACTCGGACTGTGAAGTTGTCGAAGCCTATGAAGTTGTTGCCGAGTCCGACGACGACTACGGCACAGAGTACGTCGAGTGCGAGCTGGTGGGAATGTGATAGTGATGCTGGGAATGAAAATAGTGGGGTTCGAGGGCAGGTAGCACCGGTTGGGACTGTGTATGAATGTGTACACGTTGCGTACACCGCGGTACACGGTGCGTACAGCACCGATCCAACGGACAAAGGTGTAGGTGGTGTACGACCTTAAGGGTGCACGTACCCCCTGCGAACCATTCATAATTATTTTGACTGATTAATTAAGCCTGATGAAGAAGGGTGTACGCCCCCCCCTGTGCCATCCAGCGCATCTGGAAACGTGTACACCAAAAGGTGGTTTGGTGTACGAGGTGTGTACTGGATTGTACGTGTACGAGGCGTGTACCACTTTGCAAAGCTGTACACTTCCTATGCATGTGCATGCTGCATAGACATACAAGAGAGACGGGGGTGGTGAAGGGGGGGGGTGTCGTACGACGGCTTGTTACCACGTGTGCGCCATGGGACACAGAAAGCTAAAGGATCCGAATAGGAAGCCTAGAGTATACAAACAGAGAAAATGGCAGTCACATTAACCCGTGCCATTGACAAATCTGGTGTTTTCAGGCAAGTTTCCAAAATGCTGTCCAAGCTCAACAAGTGCGGATTCGAGCTGATTTTAAGCTCTCATGCCTCGTGCGAAGTTGCATGGGAGAAGCAGGAGAATTTCATCGCGTGTTTGGTAGACAAATCCGACAAAAGTAAAATGATTGCCGTGATGTGGAATCGTGATACAGTCGCCCATGTGAAAGACATCCGTTTCCTGTGCAAAGGTCTCGCTGTGGGCATGCGAACGCTTGACTATGACGCCGATGAGGACTTGCAGGATACATACGACTTCGAAGGAGTACACGCGTTTGTATTTTGTACTCGCAGCAGCAAACTGGCGCGGAAGGCGGCAGTCCAAATCTGTTCCGAACTAGATTTTTTGGAGAAGGTCACTTTTTGCAAAGCGCGTGAAATCTTTGCAAAAATTGTGTGAATGTGGACAATTGATTGATTAATTAGTGTTGATTAACAAGGGTGTACGCCCCCCCTTGTACCATCCAGCGCATCTGGAAACGTGTACACCAAAAGGTGGTTTGGTGTACGAGGTGTGTACTGGATTGTACGTGTACGAGGTGTGTACCACTTTGCAAAGCTGTACACTTAGTATGCATGTGCATGCTGCATAGACATGCACATGTACCCGAAGTGTACGCGTTTTGAAAAGTGGTACACTCCTCGTCCAGTACACGTCCAGTACACCAAACCACCCTTTGGTGTACCAACCCCTGAAGGTGTACCCCCCCCCCTCCCTCTGGCACGCTTCCTAATTTGGAAAGTGACGTGTACTGTACGAGTGATGTACAGGAAATTGAAAAATCGTTCAAATACTCCAACAGCTCGACCGGTGGACGCGCTGCAAGAAAAGAGGCCATGTCGGACGACCTGCATCTTGTGTGTTCGAATAGCCCACAATTCGACGAACTTTCGACGCTCGCTGCAAAGTACAAGGAGGACGTTCGCAACTTTGGCGAGTTGGAAGGCGTACTGAACTCAAGCACTACCGATCGCGGTGGTGGTAACATGCCGATAGACCTTGGTGCCGAACTATTCCGGTGCCGAGTCTTGAATCGTCAGTGGTTGGAGCGTTGCATTTCTAATCCAGTGGCCAAAGAAACCGACGATTTCGTCAGACGTGTCTGCTCGGCGTTGCGTCAAACCGAACAGCCGTGCCATGCTGGCCAAAACGAGGCACGTCATGGAATACATGAGTTTCGATTGATACCAGAAGTTTCCGGTATCATCGCCCGTGGAGTGACCGAGGCGGTGCTGCTTGCTGGCGGGGACGCAAGGGGTGCGATTGCCACTCGCGTCGTCAGAGAGCTCGACATTGTGTGGGCCGACGTGTGTGTGCCCATCATCGACGGCGAACGGAAATCTCTAGAATACGACCTCCCGGCAATCAGGAAGCTTGGTGCCTTTGTCCTTCGCCTCATGCAGATGAATTCCAACTCAAAGGGCGCCGCTACTCTGCACGCGACCGCATCTTGTGAGTTCAGCAGCGTCGTACACACGTTCCACAGAGTTTATAGAGAAGATTGGTACACTGCATCGCGTGTTCCCTCGTCGGATCTTTTAGACGCATGCACTAAAGAGTTCGACGACGCAACGGGCCAGCGGTTGTGTGAGTGGCTTTCGACAAATGGTCGTGCATTCCACAACGCTCTTGTCGTCGATTGTATCAGCATTGAGGAACTCAGGGGCAAGAGCGAGTTTGCAGAGGAATGGCACGGGCTAGTTGTGCAGGATTCTTCTCTGGACCCTTCTGCGGACGCTCTGATTACACCGCCTTCTTACCTTAAATCATTTCAAAGTGACACCGGTCGGATTTACGCGTGCGCGAGGACCGCGCACGGCGGAAGCCTGCGGGTTCTCGGAGTCGTGCGCTGTCTGTTCGTTCTGCGCCACATGATCGCCAACGGACTGTTCTCACTTGGAAAATTCGACTGTGAATATGCAAAGACGCTGGTCGGTCTCGAGAAGCAACGAATCGCTTACAAAACGACCGATGTCATCTCCAAGTTGCTTCTAATTTGCCAGGACTTCGAGTTTGCCACCGATGCGGCAACTATCGACAAGTTTGTAGACTCAATTGTCGAGCAGCGAACTTCGAAACCAGCTAGTACCGTGGGGCATCACCAGCTGCGCAACCCGGGCGTGGCTGCGTCGGCCGTCTGTGCCATTCCCTCGTCCTCGTCGCTTTCTGGCGACCCTTACTCGGTGCACACGCCACAACGCGGTCGTCATGGATTGGACTATCTCGTGAAACCCTACGCAAAATTAAAGTCGATCGATTTCAAGCCAAGTCGCGTGGCCAGGGCCTCCTTGGTCGAGTACGTCGTCGTGGTCAGCCTCGCAAGCGCCGTAAACGAAGTCCTCTCCCACCGCACTCTCAGCATCGTTGCCATCGGCATTTCCAATTCGGCGTTGGTCGACCGGGTAGCTTCCAACATAACGAGCTTGAGATTTGCAAAAGGGTCGGCGATGGGCAGGGTAATAGACAACGGAAACGGCGTGAATCGAGCCGCATTGACTCAAATGATTTCACAGACGGTACGAAAGCTATTGAAAGCGGGCTCGGAGGCAGTCGACGTTGCGCATAGGGCAGGCGCACCCGGCACAATCGCGTGGAATTGCACATACAAGCCCACGCGGTCGACCAATGAGTTGCTGCTTCACATCGGCATTGGCGTGACCGATCCATGTTGCTACGTGTTCCTGGACGCATGCTTACGGGTCAAGAGCTATTTGGATGAAAGTTGGCCGCTCCCCTGCGGTTTTACGTGGGCGCGTGTGCAGCCGCGTCGCGGCAAAGCCCGCCGTGCTGGTCCAAAGGAGGCGGAGGACGCGGCGTCCGACGGTGGGGACGCGACCGCGGAGACCAGTGTGGCTTGATATGTCGGGTTTTGTGGTGCTCTAAAGCGAGAGGGTGGGGGCGAGGCGGAAGCAGAAAACACACACGCGCGCGTGCAAATGGCGACGCCGCCGGGTCTACCTAACCTGGCTAACCTGAAGCATCCGCGCTGGCGCGAACCGCCGTCGCCCAGTGCCTTTGGACCGGAAACGAAAATTATCAAGGTGAAAGCTCCATGGTCTGATGCTCTGGTTACTGGAAAGAAGGACGTCGAGAACCGCACGTGGCCCATTACTGCGGGGTGTGGTCCCGATTCACCCGTTTGGTTCGTGGTGGCTTCGTCCAAGGCGCGTCCAACAAAAGCACTCATGGACGATTATGAGCGACGTCTTAAGCTTCAGTATCCGCACGGGCGTCCTTACGCGGAGAACCCGAACGATTACGTCTATGGACAGATTATCGGTGTCGTCAAGCTGAAAGGATGCTATCCGTCATGGCCTAGCGTATGGTACAACGCTCCTGACGTCGCCTGGGTCGTAGACGACGCATGGGAATTCGATACACCAATCCCAATGAACGACACGGACGGGATGCAGACGCAAGGCTCGCTCGGGGCCGGGGACCGGGCTCGATTTGGGTACGTCGAAAAGGTTCGGGCCGAAGTTGCAAAATTGGTCGCGGGGTTCACATAGAGAGATGCGTATCGGTAGCCTGTGTATGAAGTAGAGTGACCGATACGCGCGTTTTGCGTATGTGTGTGGTCAATTCCGTTTCATAAGCACTTTCTAAAAAGACTCAAGCAGGGGCCCCACGCTAAACACTCAGAGACTGAGTCTCTCTCTCTGCCACAAAGCAAACCGCCGTCACACACAGTCTAGAAAAGATGATGTCCACCAGGTGTGTATCAACGACTCAGATGCGGCCTCCATACTTCCGTATCCGTTTTCGCTCTATACTGACAGAATAATGTTGCGTTTCTGTGTGTTTTCGCAGCATGCTTCAAGCTTATCAGGGACCGAGTAAGCGTTGCAAGATTCAAAATTGGCACATCCATGCAATCGAATTCTTGTCTCACATTGTCTTTTGTTGTTGCTTTTAGGTGATCCGATGCTTCGAAGCAACGCGATTGAGGGCTACACACAGGTTTCTCGCGTCGGGGAGGTGCGAATCGACTAATTTGAACCCCCCCCCAATGCCTTTGTCAATTTCCGATTCTTACAGATTCGGGCGCTGCTGAGTTTCATGCGTTCGACTCTCGTACCAAAAACAGCAAGTCGTGAATTGTTTCGGTGCGCGCATTCGCCCACCACCCGCCACTTGCATTCCTGTCTCTACACAAATGTAACCCTTGGCTCACCATTCCAATGTGTCTGTATCCTCGCAGTCGACACGTACGAGGTGCGTGCGCTCGACGTTTAGAACCCTCACTCTAACCACACGTGCGTGTGCGTACGATAAGATTGGCGTTCTTTCGTTCGCAGTTCGGAGTCGTTCCGGACACGTTTTCACAGGCCGAGCTTCTCGGACAGGCGTTCAACGACGGAGGTACCGTTCTCAAGACCCCGGCTGGGGTTGAGGTAACGGCCGCAACCGTGGCGGCCGGCGCAGTGACCCAAGACGTCCTAGACGGAAGCGGGAAAATGGTCGAGACCAAGCCCCACTTTTACGCGTGGGCCACTGCGACAACTGGAATGCTCGCCGTCGCGCGCAAGCAGCGCTCCACGTTCCGTACGTAATTACTTACACGAACCTCTACATACAGACGAATAAAGTCCAATACTACAGTCTTAACAGACTTCAATATGTCTTGTCTCGCATGAACAGGTAACTACGTGGCCGCCGAGACTGCCGCCCCCGTCATCGCGTGCGCTGCGGGCAAGGGGCCGTTGGACGAGCTCGACTTCCAGTTCGCCGGCGTCGTCCGGTCCAACTCCGTGCGCACGATGGACGACGGCGTCGGCCCTACTACGGACGAATACTTCACGTTTGACAGCGCTATGGTCGAACCACTGCATGCCCATCAAAAATACACTCGCGTGTGCTCCTTGCTCACATCCAGCTTTTTTTAACGCAGTCTCACGATCGGAGGCCCGGCGACGATCCTCAACAACTCGCCCGAAGTGATCCACGCCGGAGACACAATAGCGTGGGTAAGAAAGAGGGGTGTGAGAACTCACAAAGAAGACGCCATTTACTTGTTACGTGTGCTTTGCTGATCATTGCTACTTTTGTACATGTTTGACAGACCTTTTACTCCGAGAGCGAGAAGACCTCCGGCGCTCGCCGCGCCGCCCACGGCTCCGTGCGACGCATCGGAATCCGTGAGATTGCAAAGAATCGAACCATTGGGAAATTCCTACCAGAGCACGTTTGTTTCGCGCGTTTGCTGATTCGTCGCATATTTTGTTCGTTTTCACAGGTATCGCCGACTTGTGAGTTCTTTCAGCGCTCGAACCAATGCTTCTGTGCAATGTACCCATTTTGATATTCTCACGCATGTTATTTCGATTTCGTGCCATTTTTTCAGCCACGACGAATGCAAGATTGGAAAGGCCATCAACTTTGCGAAGCGTAATTTAAATGGGGGCCACGAACCCACCCCTTCACGTGCTCTCTCAAAATGCTCACTCGCCCCCCAATTCGCTCGACTCTCGATTCGTGTACAGCTGGCCAGACTTTCGATGTAAGTATTCAGAGATTCCAACAAACACCCCTGACCATTCACAACTTCTCAAACGTTCTGACAGCTCTTTTACTCCTTGTGTTGGCAGGTTCTCGTGCAGATCTAGAAGGCACATCTACTCGGCTGCAGTCTCCTTTTCCGATACTGGCAGCGGCAGGAGCGGTAGCGCCTCGCGCGCCCGGAGTTGGTGAAACCTAAGCTCGAAGCCTATACCGGTCGTCACTGTGATGCAAACCGCAGCGCCCATTAAAACTAAAAACAGTACGGCCACTACTGTGAGCCCAGTGCCGTAGTAATTGGACGTGGTAGCATGGAAGGCACATTTTGTACAGCACGATCTCACAATAGATGAGTTTTTGAAATCAATGTGCATGCTGGTACTCCCTTGCCAGTTCATGCCGTAAACGTTGATGAGACCGACTTCGGGTAGCTGTTGCAATTGCGAAAGCGCGACCGCGCCAGTCGACGCGCCCGCAAACGTCCCCGACTGAAGACAGCTCCGTCCGCAGTTGCAGCCGGGAAAGACGGCACTGTCCGAACCGGCCGCGTTGCGGGAGCCGTATTGTTGTTCGTAAGTGGGAGTAAAGAGCGCACCATTTGGTACCATCGAGGCGACCGGCGCCACGTACCATTTAGGGGCATGTATAGCGTACTTTGGACTAAGCGCACTCGGCTTACGAACGACGTGAAGGGTCGTCCGGTCCGTACTTTCCATGAA
>Ga0115571_1002809_pt1 | contig 11296 bp, 9 predicted proteins | sample COGITO_mtgs_1205_FD_87293 | JGI IMG/M metagenome (GOLD analysis project Ga0115571, IMG submission 87293) | Pelagic marine microbial communities from North Sea - COGITO_mtgs_120531 | ecosystem: Environmental > Aquatic > Marine > Epipelagic | place: Germany:Helgoland, sampling site Kabeltonne...
ACAATTGTTACCTCGTCTTTCGGACACATCATTGATCTTCCTAAAGAACAGATTTCTATCGATATCAAAGACAATTTTAAACCAACTTATAAAACAATGCCAGGAAAAAGTAAAGTTGTCAACACCCTTAGGAATTATAATAAAGGTTATCGTGTATTATTGGCTGCTGATGATGACAGAGAAGGTGATGCGATCGCGTGGCACTGTGGAAAAACAATGAATTTAGATTTCAATGATAAAAATAGAATTATCTTCCATGAAATATCAAAAAGATCAATTCAAGAATCAATAGAAAATGTTCATCATTTAAATATGAATTCAGTAAATGCTCAACAAGGGCGAAGAATCCTTGACAGATTAGTTGGGTATAGTCTCTCACCGCTTTTATGGAAACACATTCAAACAGATAAAAAGGGATTATCAGCTGGAAGAGTTCAGAGCACACTATTATTAATACTCAAAAATCATGAAGACAATATCAATGAACATGTATCAGAAGACAAATATGAATATTTGGGAAAATTTACTGATTCATTAAAATGTGATTTAATATTAAATACTTCTGAAAAGCCTGAAAGTATATTAAATCTTCTTAAATCTGATAAATCTTACAAGATAGTGAAGCAAGATCATAAAGAAGAAAAGAAATATTCTCCAAATCCATTAATTACATCTACATTACAGCGAGTAGCGCAAGCTGAATTAGGATTCAAAGTGAAAAAAACTATGGATATCGCTCAAAAATTATATGAAAATGGTAAGATTACATATATGAGAACAGACTCTACTAATATTAGCAGCGATTTTCAAGGTTATCTATGTAATCATATTAAAGGGAATTATGGTAAGGAATATTATTTACCAAAGAATAGTAATCGGAAGGTGAAGGGGGCACAAGAGGCACATGAGTGTATTCGCGTGACTAGTTTAGATTACAAACCCAATGAGAAATATAGTGAAGACGATCGCAAATTATATGAATTAATTAAGAAATATACAATCATTTCACATATGAAATATGCTATCTATGATAATCATACTATTATACTAAACAATAGTAATCTTAAAGACAAAGGATATTTCCAAGGTGTAATAAAATCACTTCTATTTGATGGATATTTACGATATAAGGATGATTCATTAAAAATTATTTCAGAGGTGAAAGATTTTGAAGATAAAGTTTATAAATTAAAATCATGTAATTGCGAACAAGTGTTTAGTAATCCGCCTGGATATTTAAATGAATCGTCTATTGTTAAAAAATTAGAGACTTCTGGAATAGGAAGACCTAGCACTTATGCATCATTAATAGCAACTCTTTATAATAGAAATTATACCGAAGTAAAAAATATCAAAGGTGAAACGAGAGAGATTCAAACTTATTCATTAAATGCTAAAAATGAAATAAAGAGTAAATCGGTAAAAAAGAAGTTACCCGATCAAAAATTTAGAATACTCTTAACTGATTTAGGAAAACAGGTATTAGAATATTTAATGAATCATTTCTCTATGATTATTAATATTGAATTTACATCATTGGTTGAGTGTGATTTAGATCGCGTATCAAATGGTGAGTTAGAATGGCAAACAGTTGTAGGGAAAGTTTATGATTCATTTAAGGATATTTTAACGATTCAGAGTTCATTAAAAACGACTAAGAGTAGTAATAATATTGTTACTAAAGATAGAAATTTGGGAGAATATAAAGGAGAAGTAGTTATCCTAAAGAATGGGAGATATGGTCCATATCTATCATACAAGACTAAAAATTTCACATTACAATATTTATTAGAAAAGAAACCTTGCGCCCACGAAGAGATAAGTTTAGAACATGTAGTAGATGTTATTCGGTATCCATTAAATTTGGGAAAACATGAGGGATATAAAGTTGAAATATATATGGGTCCTTATGGGAAATATATGAAATACAAAGGTAAGAATTTTAGAATTCCCCAGAAGGAAGAATATTCAATTGAGGAATGCGTTCGTAAAATTGTATAAATTATGAATATTAAATCATCTCATAAATTTTTTTTGTTTGTTCATAAATTTTTTTTGTTTGTTCATAAATTTGATTTGATGAATATCTTGTTTCATTAGATACAAACAATAACTGACTGGTAAACTAGTTAACACAGCTTTCAACCACTTTCAACCACTTTCAACCACTTTCAACCACTTTCAACCACTTTCAACCACTTTCAACCACACAGAACATGTCTCGCGGGATGTCCCAGACTATCGGCAACCAGACTTCTTCTCGGCGCAATTCCAGACCCGGTTATCATCGGCCACCTAAAGCATCGCGTGGCGAGACTTCGCGAAAGATGGGTATCCACGTCACGGGTATCCCATTGACTCCGAAGATCGCTCGGATGGAGGCATTCATGATGGGTGGTGGGGCCCCGCATCGGCGTATAGGATGCGATGCGGAATTTCATCTTCATTACTACCAGTGGTCCGGGACGGGTAACGAAACGACTGGCGAAGGTGTGTATACCTGCCCCGAAGGCGTAGACTTGAAGGAGTTTTCAGACAAGATGAATGGAAAACGCATTGACAAGAAGCACGCTCCGATTCAAACGTGCGTAGCTCCCATCTGCTTCAACTGCCATTTTCCTCTAGACTGCGAAGATACACCTGGTCATCTTTCTAAGGGTAACCTTGAAAAGGCGTCTACCCTGAACAGGCACGTCTGTGAGATGTGTCTCCCGAGTCCCATCCATTGTTGTTGCTGCGATACAATCCTCCCCGATGAGGACAGTCATTCCGGATACACGAGGTCTTCGAGAGATATACACGCTTGCTCTTCTTGCTGGAAGGATAGAGATATTCAAGAGAAGTGGAGATACAACGACAAGAACAAGCTCACCAATGCTACTACATCCTCTTACGTTGAAGAACCCTACCTTTCGGATGAAGCCATTGAACGTGAGAAGGAGTTGATGGGTGGGGTCCCACCGAAACCTTGTCAGGATATCACCCCTTTCATGGAGAGTTGTCGTATTCGCGGCCTGATAGACCCCAATTCTCGCGATTACTGGCCCTTCGGGATGAATTCTCAACAATATCTGGAACACAGGGAGCTGATGAGGTTCAATAACCCCATAGAAGAAACACCAGACGAATCATGGAGAGAGGTAGAAGTTACAGAGGAGGTCCTCGCACAGTATAGTCAAGATCTACAGTCTGCATATGAGATTTTCAATTACTCAAGTGAAGATAGGGGTTCCCTTCCAGCCGAGATAGTTTCTGCGGAGTGTAAGTATCGTCTTGTAGACCAATGCCACGGGTTCACTTGCGATAGTCCAGTATGTCAGGCCGTCTTTCAGAATCAACAAGAAGGAGATGGTGGTGCTTTCGCTGCTCTTGTTGCCACGGGTATTCCGATTTTCACCTCGCGACCCGGTGATATCCATGGTACACCGAGAGAAGCTGGATTCGGTCAAGAGAGATGTATTGCCTGTGTCGCTAAAGCCTGTCCGAACTACAAAGGCGGTCATGACTCCCTTAAGAAACGTTACTGGGACAACAAGAATTTACTTAAGGTTCAACGTTTTACTACAGATAGAAAAATATAAAAAACACAAAAAATCATAAAATACAAAAGACAAAAAAATATAGATAGTTTTTTATCAAGGGTTATTATTTTCACAATCATAAACTATTTTCATTTTTTTCTTGCCACAGCATGTTGAGAGATATTTATCTTTTGGTGTCTTCTTGAATTTTCTATAAAATGTTGTAGGATATCTTACATGAGAAGCATCCTTTTCTTCGTTATTAGGATCTGAAATAAGATCTCCATACCAGGGCCACATTTTATTATCTTCGCTGTCGTCAATATTTAAGAGTTCGGGGTAATCTAATGTTATTTCTCTGATACACTTTTTCCATTCAAAGGGTGGTATGATAGGATTAGTTGTTAAATATTGGGTCATTCTTGGAATGTATGCTTTTTTGAAATCTTCATATTCTAATCTATCTGTGTTTAACAATGATAATTGTATCTCCAAATCCTCACATAGAGCATTTAATTCATATAAATATTTATCTATTTCATTTATTTTTTCAATAAACATTTGTTTCTTTATCCAGGCAGCTATCAAGCTTGTACTCATACTTGACACGGTTAACATAATGTTAACATATGTTTTGTAATTATCAAAAGGAGCATTAGTTTGTTCTACATTATTAGCGACAGTTAATCCTGAAGTCATAGTAGATATAACAATTATCATCCATGACCATTTATGTTCTTTATTCTTGAGATTATTCAGGTAAAATGAAGAAATAATTCTATTATATTTTAATTTCCATAAGCATTTCTGAAATCTATATCTTTTGATATCGGTCCATTCTTTGTTTCCTTCTTCCGTTTCATCGAATATATTTGAATAAATATATTTAATTTTCCTAGGCGTTGAGGGATTGCTATCATTCGTCGTATTTATTTCTTTTTTCTTTTTTAAATTAGCTATTTCTGATGAGTTCTTATTGATTACTCTTTGAAGTTCTTCTTTTACACCCTGAATATCAATTTCATCAATTTCATCAATTTGAATATCTTCTTTGGGTATTAATTCTTCAATTGTTTTACTTTTTTCTACGTCATTTTGTTGTCCTTTCTCTTCTGACATAGTAATTATAATAATAATATAATATAATATATTAAAGATAATCGTTACATTATATTCTAAGTTAATCATGTTTCAATTCATTTTGTCCCTCGTTGCAATAACAAATATGTATAATGTTTTATTTGACGGAAACACGTCGTCCAATAAGTATATGAAAGAGTTTATTGAGAATCAACAATATAGAGAAGATCAATTGCGATATCAATGTAATTTGGGTAATTATATTATAGAACCGAAAGAAAACTCATATGGGAAATTTTATGATAATTTTAAATATTATCTGTCTAATAACATACCGCGATTCGTATATCCCGAAATAATGGATTCACCGATTGTTAGTGAATCTCATGAAGAATTTATTAAAAATAGTCAGATAAATTCTAATATAAATAGAAGATTAAAATATAAAGATATTGATTTCGTATTGAAGAATAATAATCCGATTATTTGGGAATTTAAAACAGACGAATTAACACTGAATGTATGTGGTGTAAAAATTTGATAATTTCTTATCTATTTGTTAAATAATAACAATTTTATATATAAAATGGAAGAACAAAAAATTTTTCCATGGTTAAAGGATATTCATAAAAATATGATTAATGAATATCAAGTAGAAGAAGTAGAACGATACTCTGTTCACGAGATAGATACTCTGAGAGAAGAGATAAAAGCGATACACCAAACATATAAAAAAGAGATCAATAAACTAGAAATTGGATACGAAAACCTTAGGAAATTAAACATTGAAAATATTCAAAAACTAATAGAGAATCGCGTAGATATGGAAAATTTGAATGAAGATAATAAATTATTGATATTAAAATGTAGTTTACTAATTAACAGCAGAGAAGAATGGATTGGCCGAACATTGAAATTACAGTTTCTTTTCAAGGAAATAGAGAAGATTGGATTAAAACAGTCTGAGCTTATATTTGAATCTTATAAGGATGTAGATATTCCGGATAGTGAAGTGCCATTGTCTCTCAAAGAAAGATTTATACCAACAATATTAACGAATAGTGTAGAAGATATATATGATGAAGATCCAAATGAAGATCCAAATGAAGATGCTTTTTAAGATAATTAATTATAGATAGTATTAACCTGATTATTAACTCTGTAAAATACGGTATTATTAGGTAATTCTTCTATATTTTTTGCGTTTACATAAGTACATGTAGACCTAATTCCACCTAATAGATTTTTTATTGTATTTATCACTGGTCCTTTATATTCAATCTTAACACATTTCCCTTCACTAGAACGATAACTATTAACACCACCGTAATGTTTATCCATTGCTTCTTTTGAACTCATTCCATAAAAAATTTTATAAAGTTTGTCTCCTTCTTTAACAACCTCCCCACCAGATTCTTCGTGCCCCGCCAACATAGAACCCATCATTACAAAATCTGATCCAGCACCAAATGCTTTACTTGCGTCACCTGGACATGTAATTCCACCATCGCAAATTATATAACCGCCAACACTGTGAGCTGCTTCCGAGCATTCAATTAACGCCGATAATTGTGGCATCCCAACACCTGTTTGTAATCTCGTTGTGCAAACCGACCCATTCCCAATACCAACCTTCACAATATCAACTTTACCATCTACTATAAGTTCCTTAGTTCTATCACCTGTTACAACATTACCGGCAATAAGAATACAGTGTGGTATTAATTCTCTAACTCTCTGACAAAAAATGATCAAAGAATCCATATAACCATTCGCTACATCAACGCATACAATATTACATTTTTCTGGTGATAATTCATATAAATTTTTTAGTTTATTATAATCTTCATCTCTGATACCAATTGAAACTATATATTTATTTCTATCATTTTCTGGATAATCTGTCAAAAATTTATGAAAGCATGTTAGGATTTGATGTGTTTTTAATGAATGATACATTTCAGGTGTTCCCACTGTATCCATATTCGATGCTATAAGCGGAACACCTTTCCATTTTTGATCTGTATTTCTAAATATAAATTCCCTTTCTAAATTCACCTGAGATCTTGATTGTAATTCGGTGTTTTGTGGTTTAATTAATACATCACTGAAATCTAATTTAATATCTGGAATAAGGTACATATTGTATAAAAAAAATATGTATATAATGTTTAAATAAAAAATTTTTTTTGTCTTTATTCTAACTAATTTTCTTTTTTTGTTTGGTTTTCATTTTTGTGAGCAGTATACGCTACGCGAGGCTTGTCTAACTAGATTAGATGGTGTAGATTTCCCGTAACTCGTTTTACCTTTCATTTTCGACTCTTCTAGAAGGCGATTGAGTTCTTTTTTCGCATCAGCAAGCTTTATGCGGTTGTCTTTGGGCATGGGTGGTGGTGGAGGAGAAGGAAAGTCCAGGGGGGGCAATCCTGTGATATACCTGAAAAGGACGTAAGAAGACTTGATGACGTTGATAGAACCAGGTGTTGATCTCAGTCTAAGGGAAGAACAGTTGTTGAAGTGATAATTTTTTCCCTCTTCAAGAGTCTCTAGTATCTCTTCTATGATGAGATCCATGGCTGTGACTTTGAACTTGTCGTTGATGTGTGCTACAATGGGCCAAATCGGTTTCTTACCGACAGCCGCCTCTACTAGTTTCACGACCGAGCAGAGGGGTTTGTCTCCTCTCTCAAAGAAGTCGGTGTTTTCTCTGAGATCCTTGTCTGTTTCATCGCGCACGAATGCGGAGGTGTTGAAAGAGATTTTGGTGGCGCCTTCTCTTGTACATTCTTCACTCGCCTTCTTCCAGAAAGGATGAAGATAGTTGAGTTCTTCTGTATCGCAGTGATAACCCGCGTTCAAGTTCGCTTCTTGAAACGCATTATTCTGCGCCAAAAGCGAATGAAATCTTGAACGCGCGATGATCCCGCGCCAAACACGCTGGATATCCGTAGCAGCAAGTCCGGTGTCGCCCTTATCCTCGCTGTCTATTTGGTATATCACCCGTTGAACGGTCTTGGTACACTGAGTGCATCCGGGCATAGAACCCGATACTCGGCATCTCCAGCAAGTAGTCATGCTGTAGTTGCTGTAGTTGTTGTAAGCTTAGAAGATCCGAAGTTAATGGAGGCGTCGAAAGTGTTGTAAGTAACGAGACTAGTTTACCCAGCCAATAGTTGTTATGTGTTATGAAACATTATATTCATTAAATCAAATTTATGAACAAACAAAAAAAAATTATGATGAATACGAGACTTTAATCTTCTTCAAACGCAAGCCATTCTTCGGTGAAAGTATTACCTTGACAAATAAGATTAAATCCATCTACCTCGAGATATTCAAAATAGTAATCAAATAAGCGCTTATCATGATTATTAATAAATTGTATACGCTCCATACCCTCAAGCGATTCTAAATACTCTCTACAACGAATTATTCTTGGTTTTAATAGGAAATGATAATCCCCATACATTTTAATTTGTTGATGAATAATATCCATGGGTTTCAGTTTGTCATAATAACCGTAATACATTATATTTTCTACTCTACTTGAATCTGATTTTATGAGCCACTCATTCCCCCTACCGAGAGGATATCTATACTGAAATGGGTTATTCAGAGTAAGGGGTTCATCTATATCTTGTGTCGATGATGGACCACAGAAATGAGAAGAAAGGATATTTTTGTGAAAGTTGATTTGTAAATCCCTATCATGTTTGATGCTATTCATCAAAACTTGATATAGATAAATGATTAATTCTTTGGGTAAGTTGAAGCGATTACCCAATTCTAAAAAGATCTTCTTCTTCTCCTGTTCTCTCGATAAGAGAGAAATTCCTCCCATAACAAGACTCTTATTTCGTTTTAATAAAGATAAAAAACAATAAAATCAAATTTTACATTATAGGATAACTAAATTCAAATTTTCCACCTTCTCTTAATCTTTTACTTGTATAATTTTCTTTATATGAACCACATAATGGATCAAAAACTTTTTTCAGTATTTTATCTTCATCTAAAGGATGAGGAGAAATCGGTACTAAATATTCATTCCAATCACTAGAACTTTCTTTTTCTATATAATTATCGGGGAAATAATATGGATTTCTATACTGTATTAAATAATGAATATGCTTTTCTACGAAATCAACTTCATCGTCGTTTTTACAAAATTCACATTGACATCCCATGATCCATTTCTTATTTTCGGGAAGAGTATTGAATGGCAAATGTAAAAAATGAATGTTGTTTAATTGTGCTTCCCATAATGTATTTTTTACATAGTTTGAATGTGATAACCATGAAGGTGTTTTGGCAGTTATGGGGACATACCCTCTCCAAAAATTGCGAAAAGATAAAATATATATTTTATTTTGAATTACATATGGAAGAGATTTAATAAAAAAATTCAAATCTGTTTGAATCATTTTTTGATATTTTTGAATTCTAAGTTTTCTTTTTTTGTCTATTTGTTTTCTTTTCTTTGATTTTTGTATATTTTGAATGCGTTTTTTATGATTCATATTATATTCGTTAATCAATATTTTTCATAATTATTTAAATAAAAATTAATATTTAAGATTCAATTTATATTTTAGTTAATTTGCTTCCTAGTTTGGGATTGTTTTCTTCAATTATCTTACACTTTTCAGACTTGTAGTCATAAGAGCAGTTATGACTATGTGGATTTTGATGAGCTACACAGAATTTTAATTCACATTTACATGTGAAACTCATCATTTTTAGTTTCTTGTTACATTGGTTGCATCTTTCGGATTTTGATTTTTTAGGTTTTTCATCATTCGTTTTTGGATGTTCCATGATGAGAAGTATTTGTTAATTTATAATAGATTTATAAATCAAATTTAGTTTGTTAGAATCCTGGGACCAATACTCATTGTCATTAATTCTTGAATGAGAAGCTTACAAGCGTATGGGATATAAACTTTTGTAAAATCTCCATAGTTATTACACTTTTTACATTCATAAATTCCCTCTTTGCTGTTACCGGTTGATATCATGTTACAATCATTACATACATAAATACTATATTTATCTGAAACATCCATTAATCTTTCTTTAAGGAATGAAGATGCTCCGTGAGCAATCATACAATCCCTTTCCATTTCTCCGAAACGAAGACCACCATGTGCCATTCTGCCTTCGGCGGGTTGTCTTGTCATAGATACAATAGGACCACTTGCTCTGCTATGAACCTTATCTGCTGACATGTGTTTTAATCGTTGGTAATAAGTAGGACCAATAAAGATAGATGTTTTTAGCTGATCTCCAGTAAATCCATTGTATAATATTTCATTACCAGTGCCTTCGTAACCACATGATTCTAATTTATTTATGATATCATTAACATCTGTATCGTTAAATCCGGTACCGTCTCCTTGATAACCTAATTCGGAGCATGTTTTACCTAAGATACATTCTAAGAGTTGAGCAATAGTCATCCTGCTAGGTACAGCATGTGGATTCATTATGATATCCGGGACAATACCATCTTTTGTTCGAGGCATGTCTTCTTGTCTGTAAGTCATCCCAACTGTTCCCTTTTGTCCGTGCCTACTTGAAAATTTATCTCCAATTTGGGGAACTTTGATTTGTCTGACCCGAACATTACAAAATCGGTATCCGTCGCTATTAATATCAACATAATTTTTATCTATGATACCGCGTTCATTTACCCGAGGTGTTGTACTACAATCTCTGTAATTATAATCCTTATTTTTAATAGGGATAACTTTACCTATAATGATATCTTCGGGAGATATATGAGTATTTTCATTCACAAAACCATCACTATTTAGTTTATCATAATTGGCTGGTTTGGGATATAATAATTTACTAATATCAGGTTTGCAAAATCGGTCCTCATCTCCAGTCAATTGATTTTTTTGTTCTTCATCTTTGTATGTTCTATAGAATGTTGATGAGAATAGCCCTCTGTCAATGGCAGACTGATTAATGATAACACTATCCTCTTGATTATATCCACTGTATGTGGCGATTGCTACAATTATATTATTTCCATTTGGAAGACAATTAAAATTAAGATATTTCATTATCTTTGTGTTTATCATAGGTTTCTGCGAATAATGTAATATATGGGCGAATGTATCAAATCTTTCGTTATAATTAGTGCAATGAACTCCTACCGCTTGTTTACCCATAGCAGACTGATAGGTATTCCTTGGAGCTTGATTATGATTTAAGAAAGGAATAGTATTAGCAATACTTCCTAAGATTAATGTCGGATTCATTTCATAATGAGAGTAATTTTTATCAATGTCTTTAAAAGAATTACCTATAAGAGTATTATTAACTTCATGAATATCAATATATTCAATAAAATCATTGTTTAGTAAGATAGATTCCCAGTTACCCCATTTTATATCTTTTTGATCAATATTGCGAATATTATTTTTGAACAATGGTCTAATACAACGACCTCTATCAGAGAATATATAAATTGAGTTATCTATGTTTGAATATGTTACAGATATATAAGAATGTATAATACATTCTTTTCTTAGAATTTTTACTGTTTGAATTAACTCAGAAGTGCTTTCAGTGTATCCAATCCATTCTCCGTTAATAAATACCTTAGTTAGTAAACTCTTGTTTATCTTATAAATATCTATGTTACTCAAGTTGATGATGTATTCTTCTATATATGAAATATA
>Ga0115571_1002812_pt1 | contig 11289 bp, 11 predicted proteins | sample COGITO_mtgs_1205_FD_87293 | JGI IMG/M metagenome (GOLD analysis project Ga0115571, IMG submission 87293) | Pelagic marine microbial communities from North Sea - COGITO_mtgs_120531 | ecosystem: Environmental > Aquatic > Marine > Epipelagic | place: Germany:Helgoland, sampling site Kabeltonne...
CAACCAAAAACCAAAGCTATAAAGACTATCATATAGTTAATATACAATGCAAAAAACAAATAAGCAAACGAATAGATACTATTAACTCCTATTTGTAAAAAGTACCTTATAGACATCGCACTTTTTTCTATCTCTTTTGTAAAAATATTATTCAGAATATCTGTACCTAGTTTGTTATATTCTATAAAGTTCATCACATAAAGCTTGTTCATAATAGCCTTTTTAATTTGATACATAAAGTCATAGCTAGCTTTATAGATATAAAAGTTTTGAATATTCATAATGACAAACTTTACTAAAAATATAATGATGATTAATATAGCTATATTAAGATGCGTGTATTCTAAAGAAATCATAGAAAAAAATGACTTTATACCATCAATAAATCTAGACTCAGTCTCACCACTTAAAAGTGGTATAAAAAGCCCAATCCCTACTACCTCAAAAAGTGCTCCTATCATCATAATAGAAAAAAGAAATGTCAAGGAAATTGGAATATTGTCTCTAAAATAGTTTAAAATGTTTTTATTCATGTTCTATTGAAACCTATTTGCAAACTCAAAGTCCATAGTATATTTACGATTAAGTGCTTCTTTAAGTTGATTTTCATTTATCACGGCTAAACCATTTTCATAGTGACAATCTACAAAAGAAACTCTATTTTTTAGACTTTCTTTTGCTTCACTTGAAAGTAATTCTTCTTGATTTTCACTTATAACGATTGCTGGTTTATCTGTACTCATTACTTCATTGAAAGCTGTAGAGTCAACCATTTTAAATATAAAAATATCATTATCATCATTGATAACTTCATCCACAGTTTTATTTTCTACTATTTTAAGATTTTTAAATTTAGCTTTTAGGAGATTATAATTCTGTCTAACACCTTTTGGATGAGTTTTGTATAAAACTTTATACCCTGATTTTTCTAAAAATTCGAAAAGTCTATTTTCGTAACATACTTTTCTCATATCATCATCTACACCAAAAAACTGAAAACCACCTGGTGTAGTTGTTGCCATATATATAATATTTTTTATATTTTTTGCATCAAAGCTTCTAAATTCACTATCAATCTTTTTTACTTTTATATTCATAGAATTCAATTTTGTACTTAAATTATATGTATCTAACCTTTTTTGAATTATAGGAATATCATTACTATTAAAAAGAAAAAAGTTATCAGGAATTTCATACTCTATATAAAGTCTTGGGTCAAAAGTATAGTTTATATGAGAAATTGCTCCTGAGTGCATAAATGCATTAGTTTTTACACCCTTTTCTTTTAAAACTTCAAAAACTATTCGTGTAAAGTAACTTCCACAAGTTCCTGAGTATATCTCATTAAAAAAGACATTTTTAGTTTCAATATAATTTTTACAATTTATATAGTCAGTATAAGTTTGTTTTAGTATCTTTTGAAGTATTTTGAAAAGCTTCTCTTCTTCTATTTTATTTACAATTTCAAATTTTTTCGATAAAAGAGTATGTAAATCTTCAATAATATTATTTACTTTCTGTGTTTCCTTAGTTTTTTTAACTATATTTGGATCTTCACTCATTTTCCAAAAGAATGTGTTATAAAGTTTTGTATAATTTATACCTTGCTCTTTTAGATAATCTTCCACCCATTTATTTCCGTTGAATATGACAACATTATTTTTCTCTGGAAATGTAGATAATAGCTTTTTAATATACTCTTTTTTCTTATCATACCAATACCCTTTTAAAAATGGTTGTATCATAGGCATAGAATTTTTAGCAAAAAAATCAGCAATATATCCTTGCCCCATATTTCTTTCACCTGCTAAAGTGTTAAACTCTTCTTTAGTAGTATATCTTATCTCAAACTTATCTTTTAGTCTTCTATTAACTATACTAAGTCGTATAAAATTTGATATATTTCCTATTAAAGTTGCTTTAGCAATTCGAATAACTTTAAGCATTTCTTTATCAGAATCATAACTTGTAAATAATCTATAAAGTTCTTCAACTATACAATTAAACTCTTCTAGTTCAAGAGGAAAACCTATACCTATCTTTTCTTGATAATTTATCTCTGGGAGTGAATATATATCTAAAAAGTATTTTTCCATAACTATTTTAATTCCTTTATTATTTTTGCTGGGTTCCCGGCAACAACTGAATAACTTGGTATATTTTTAGTCACTACACTTCCTCCCCCCACGACACTATTTTCACCTATAGTTACTCCAGGTAAAATTATACAATTCGCACCAATCCAACAACCTTTTTTAAGAACTACATTCTTTGATATATAATGTCCTTGATTAATAATTGGTTTACTTGTATTATCAAATCGATGATTTGCAACATATATATGAACTCCAGAACCTAACATTACATTTTCTTCAATTATTATACTCCCTTGTACCCCTTCTCTAGGATCAGCAAAAAGCATTGTACTAGGTCTAATAATTACATTATTTCCTAAACTTATTTTTGAGCATGTAATCGCATATGCACCCGCTCTAAATTCAGTATTTTTACCAAAATATTTAAATTTTGATTGAGAAAGTTTTCTCATAGATGATTTAAAATACAATTTCCAATGTGTAAATGGACAATCAGGTCCTAATCTATCACTTGATAAATCAAATTTTCTTTTTTTAAAAATTTCTCTGATCATAAACTAAACCCATCATCAACAACTATATTCTGTCCATTTACATATTTACTCATATCACTAAGTAAATAGATTAAACTACCTTTTAGATCACTTTTATCAAGCATTCCCTTGCTTAAGCATTTGTCTTGATAGTTTTTCAAAAATGATTCTGGTTGACTATCAAATATCCCACCTGGTGTTAGAGTATTTACTTTTATGTTCAAACCTTTAAAATACTTTGCCATATATTTTGTAAGATGAATAAGTCCAGATTTTATAGCTGCATATTCTACAGGAGTAGTCATAGCGGTACCATCATATATCTCAAATCTTGGTGCAACCACGCCATATATTGAAGATATATTAATTATATTACCATAACCTTGTTTTTGAAAGTATTTTGCAAACTGTTGTGATGTTGTGAAATAACCACCAAGATTTAATCCTAAGTTTTCTTTAAAATCATCATACTCTACATCAAAAAAATGTTTGCCATAGTTTTTATTTCTTGGATATGCATTGTTAACAATAGCATCTATTTTTCCATATTTTTTATCTAGATAAGCTATACACTTAAGCAATGAATCTTTTGAGGTAATATCAAGTTTTACAAAATCTATATTTATTGTATTTAATTCTTTATTTAATATATCTTTTACTTCAAGTCCTATCTCTTCATTTATATCAGCAATTATTGCAATACCATTATTTTCTACAACAGCCTTTACAAATTCTTTTCCTATAAGTCCAGCTCCCCCTGTAATAACTACTACTTTATCCTTAATCATTATTATTTTCCTTCATTAAAAACTCAACAAACTTATAATCTAATTTAGTATCTATATCAATAGATCTTTCTTCTGGCATTACATATAGTCCAGTGTTCTCTAAAAACAGTGAATTTTTATTTAATATAATATCTCTTTTCCATATATAAATTGAAGCGTTCATATCATAACTTTTTGGAGCATCTTGGCGTCTTACAATGGCATTATCTAATTTTTTAGATAGATATACTTTACCATTTTTATCTTGTTCCACAAGATTGAAATAGGGACTTCTTCTACTTGGCATTGCAGTTATTAAGTTGTCATTACTATTTTCTTTAAATTGACTAAAAGAGTTGATTATATCCTCTACTTCTCTAAGAGGAGCTGTTGCATCTAAGTCAATTAAATAATCAAAAGTTTTATTGTAGTATTCTTCACTTCTTTTAAAAGCATCTCTTATTACATCTAGTTTTCCTGCTGTATCACTTGCCATTTCTTCACTTCTTTTAAAAAATACTTCAGCTCCATACTCTTTTGATATATTAGCTATATCATCGCTATCTGTACTTATAACAATATGCTCAAAAAGTCCTGAAGCTTTCGCTTGCTCAATAGTATATGTAATAAGAGGCTTACCATGAAGTTTTTTGATATTTTTATTTTTTACACCTTTACTTCCACCTCTTGCACAAATAGTACATAAAATATTATTCATAGTTTTGCTCCTGAATTGTAGATATTGTATTCATTACTTCTAGACCTTCTTGAAAGGTACAAATATTTTTTTGTTGATTTAATAAATCTAAATGCATTTTTTCAAACATTTCATTTCTTTCTAAATTTGAGAAACTATATATTTCTTCAAGTCCTAATTTATTTTTTTTGATTAATCTATTTACTATAAAATCTAATTCATAAGTATTTTCTAAAGTTTCTATAATAAGTCTTCTATGAGTTATTTTACTTATATAATCTATAGATATATTAACCAATATATTTCTATTAGTTTTACCTATCAACATAGTTAAATCATCAGAATTTATCTCTAAATCTGAAACTTTAACTTGATAACTCTTAATCTCATTAATTTGCCCACATATCCACTGAACATAATCTATTTCATGACTTAAATCTAGTAAAACTCCCCCACCTTCTTTTTTCTTTGCACTATAACAGTTTTTATAATCTGTATTTGCTCTCCATGTTGGTAAATATTGTCCACATTTTGCATTTACTAAAAGTATAGTTTCATCTTTTAAAAATACTTTTAGTTTTTCAAATAAAGGATGAAATCTAAGAACATATCCAATAAATACTTTGTTATTTTTTATTGTTAATTCTTTTTTTGATTCAAAAAGAGGTTTTTCACAAAAGATTAATTTATTTTCTACATTATTTTCTAAAAATTTTAATTGTCCAAAATGTTTATTTGTCTCAGATGCTATAACAAAGTAATCATATTGATTTATATTTTCTATAATCTCTAAACTTTTATAGCATTTTTTATCTTTAATGTTTTGTTTAGTAACTAGATTTATACTTTCAATTTCTACTAATCTAGACAAAACTTCATAATGTCTTTTTCCAATAGAACCAAAACCAATTAGTAATACTTTCAATTAAAACACCTCGTCATATTCTTCATTCGCTTTTTTATACTCTTCCAATCTTCCTATATCTAACCAATACTCTCTAAGAGGAAAAGATATTATATTTTTATTCTTACTAATAAGTTTTTCAAACAATGTCGGCATATCATAAAATTCATTTTTTGGAATATACTGTAAAATATCAGGTGAAAGCATATATATTCCAGCACTTACAAAAAATTTATGAGTTGGTTTTTCTTCTATAGATAGTATTTTGCCATCTTTTATATTTACAACACCATAAGGTACTTGAAAATCATACTCTCTTACACACATCGTTCCAAGAGAATTATTTGAAAGATGATAACTATTTAAATGCTCAAAATTAACATTTGTAAGTAAATCTCCATTCATCACGAAAAATGGTTCACTAGGTTTTTCTTTTAATAAACTTAGTGCCCCCGCTGTGCCCATTCGCTGTTCTTCAAAAACATATTCAATATTTACTCCAAACTCATTACCATCTCCAAAAAAATCTTGTATTACATGAGATTTGTAGTTTACACATAAAACAATATTTGTATAACCATATTCAGCAAACTTTTCTACTATAGTTTGAAGTATTGGCTTATTTCCAACTTTCAACATAGGTTTTGGAGTATTATCAGTGAGAGGTCTAAGTCTTGTACCAAGACCTCCTACCATAAGAATAACTTTATTTGTTTTCTCTTTTGGTTTTATAAGTTCTTCAATCTCTTGAATACCTACAATTCTTCCATTTTCATCCACTATAGGTATTTGATGAAGTTTTTTTGATAATGCCTTTTTTAAAACATCTTCTTTTGTATCACTTATTTTAGCAATTGTAGGTGTTTTAAATACAATGGTTTCTATTGAACTATTTAAATCAAGATCTTTGAGTAAACCTCTTCTTATATCTCCATCTGTTAAAGTTCCTAATAATTTATCATCTTCATCTACTATTATAGCTATTTGCATTGCTGCTTTATCTATTATTTCAAGCGCTTGTTTTATAGTTGAATTAATATGTAATTTTATATTTTCTATATTTTTCATGCTAAGCCTTTTATATCATAAAATGATTTTTTTAAAATATTGTTTAAATCAATTTTTTTTATTTCTTTAATGATTTTTTTACTTGCACAACCATCACCATAAGGATTATTTGTATTTATAAGTATATTTTTAAATTCTTTTGAATAAAGTTTTTTAAATGCTTCTACTATAGATAACCTTAAAGAGTCACAGTTAATAATACTTTTAGCTTGTATTCTTCCCTTTTGTCTATCACCAATATTTATAGTTCCTATGTTAAAACTTGGTGCTTCTAATAATCCACTAGAACTATTTCCAACAACTACATCTACATATTGCAAAGCACTTAAATATCGTAATTGTCCCAAAGAAGTAAAACAAATTGATTTGTGAGAATTTTTCAAAACATATTCATCACACATTTGATTTATAATTCTTCCATCTGTATCACTATTTGCTTTTGTAAATATAATATTTGTATCTTTTAGTTCATCAATAGCTTCTAGTAACTCTTGAAATTGTTCTTTTGCTGTACTATTCTCTAAAGTAACGGGATGAAAGGTAACAAGAATATTCTTTTTATTTAATTTGAAATCAATTGATTCTTCAAACTCTTCACGACTAAGAAGTTTTAGTCTCTTGATATTTTCTATTCCCATACCACCAACATTAAAAACTCTAGATGGATCTTCCCCAAGTTGAATTACTCTATTTTTATATTCCTCAGCCGCTGTAAAATGAAGGTGACTCATCTTCGTAATACTATGGCGAATTGATTCATCAAAAGCACCTTCAGTGGTCTCACCTCCGTGAAGATGTGCAATAGGAATATTTGCTATTAAAGCTGTACTTGCAGCTGAAAATATTTCATATCTATCACCTAATAAAACAATAATATCAGGTTTCAAATCTTCAAAACTTTCCGCAAAAGAAATTTGAGCTAAACCCATTGATTTTGAAATTCCAATATGCGTATCAGAAGATAAAAGCATTTCTATTTTTTTGTTAATAACAAAATCTTTTTCTATGTCTTTATACGTTAGTCCAAATTCAGGACTTAAATGCATTCCTGTTGTAATAACTTGTAACTCTAACTGTGGATCAGATTCAATCTCTTTCATTAACCAATACAAAAGACCATATTCAGCTCTTGTTCCTGTTACTACACAAACTTTTTTCATATTAGGTCATCTTTATTATAATCTTTTTGAGAAAAACTATTAATAATATCATCCCAATTCATTGGACTAATTCCATTTCCTGGCCTTTTTATAGCCAATTTATCTTCTGTTAAAATATCACCTTTTTTTATTTCACAATTAGCTACAATTGATTTTCTAGCTATTTTCATATTTGGTGTTTCACTTCTTGAAGGTTTTTTTATTTTACTTCCTAAAGCTAACTCAATATTTCGTATAGCTTTTACCATTGATATTAATTCATCTGGTTCTAAACTAGCTTTATGATCTGGCCCTTCCATAGTCTTATCTAGTGTAAAATGTTTTTCAATGACAGTTGCACCCATAGCAACTGCAGCTATATCTACTTCTATTCCTAAAGTATGGTCACTATATCCATATTTACAATCAAAAGTATTTCCTATTGTATTCATAGCTTTTAAATTAACATCTTCCATAGGAGTTGGATACATTGTATTTGCATGTAAAATAGTGATATCATCTTTTTTAGTTCCTGAAGAGATAAGAACATCTAATGCATCTTCTATTTCTCCTATATCAGCCATTCCTGTTGATAATATAACTTCTTTTTTTAAAGAACCAATATGTCTTAGATATGGAAGATTTGTAATCTCACCACTTGGTATTTTAAATATTTGTAAACCTAAGTTATTTAATAAATCGATACTATCATGATCAAAGGGAGTAGATAAAAACATAATATTTTTGCTATTGCAATATGAAATCAATTCATTATGGGTATCAACATCTAGTTCTAATTTTTTAATCATCTCAAATTGTGATTCTTCTTTAGAAGTTGTTTCTTTTTGGTAATCTGCTTTTTGTGCATTTTTAGATACTAAATTTTCAGTTTTAAAAGTTTGAAATTTTACTGCATCAACGCCAGATTCAACTGCAACATCAATTAATTTTTTTGCTAGTTCAAGAGAACCATTATGATTAACCCCAGCTTCTGCAATTATAAATACACTCATTTAGCTAAACTCCCTGCTTTAATAAAATTATCAATCACTATAGATTGTTTCGATGTTGCATTACTTCCAAAGAAGTTACCTTCTTTTACAATAACACCGCCATTTATAACTGAAGCTGTTGATATATGACAGTAATCTTCAATTATTGAATCATGTTCAATTAGTGCTTTCGAATTAACTATACAGTTCTTACCTATTTTTACATTTGCATTTATGAGTGCATGATGCATAACTACTGTTCCTTCATCTATAAATGAATGTTTTGATACATAAGCAAGAGGTGAAACAATAACAGGTAAATTAAAACCTAGCTCTTTTAATTTATTGAAAAGTTTCACTCTTACATGGTTTGTTTCTATTTGCCCTACAGTTATTATTGCATTTTTACAAGTTCTATAAATTTCATCTAATTCATCATCACTAGCAATAATTTTATATCCTAAAACATCAGTTCCAATCAATTCTTTTTTATCAATAATACCAATAATTTCATATTTATTTTCTTGTTCTATTACATCAATCACACTATGACAATGTCCACCACCACCTAGTAAAACAATTTTTTCTTTCATTATAAAATCACGCTACTTGGTATGTTTACTACTCTTTCTTCAAGATATTTAGAGTTTTTTAAATCAGTTTTTTGACAATTTTTAAACATCTCTAATTCATTCATTAGTTTCCAAATAGGTCTAGTCATAACACCATTTTTATTTGTAAACTTTAAAAACTTATCTCTTATTTTTACATCTTTAAGAATCACAGCTTGTAACCAATAGTTTGAAAATGAGTTCTCTGGTTGATTAATAAAATCAATACCATCAATATTTTTAAAGAATTCATCATATTTTAAAGCTAATTCTTTTTTATTATCACAAAACTTATCTAGTTGTTCTAGTTGAGCTACAAGTAAGGCTGCATTTAAATTTGGCATTCGATAATTAAATCCTATCTCATCATGTACATACTCAAAGGGATGTGGAATCTTTGCTGTTGTAGTTAAATGCTTAGCTCTTTTTGCTAACCTTTCATCATCAGTTACTATAACTCCACCACCTCCACTTGTAATTATTTTATTTCCATTAAAAGAAAATGCTCCAACTTTTCCAAAAGTACCTGTATGTTTATCTTTATAGTAACTTCCTAAAGATTCAGCCGCATCTTCAACTAAAGAAATATTCCATTTATCACATATATCTTTTATTTCATCAATTCTGCATGAGTGTCCAAAAGTATGCATAGGAACACAAGCTTTAATTATTTTTTTTGTAGTTTTATTTACACATTGATTATTTATAACTTCACAATTTACTCTCAAAAAGTTTTCTAAAGATTTAGGAGATAAGCCAAGAGTATCTAAATCAACATCAACAAAGATAGGCTTTGCACCAATATATGAGATAGCATTACAAGTTGCAATAAAAGTAAGTGGCTGAGTGATAACTTCATCTTCTTTTTTAACATCTGCTAAAATAAGTGATATATGAAGTGCTGCTGTTCCATTTACTGTTGCAATTGCATATTTACTACCAACTTTTAAGGCAAACTCTTTCTCAAATTGGTCAACATATTTCCCTACACTTGAAACAAATGTAGAATCAATACAATCATTTAAATATTTCTTTTCATTTCCAATAAATCTTGGTTCATGCAAAGGAATAAATTCTTTTGTTTTAAAGGTCTCTTGAATAAAATTAACTATTTCTTTCATTACATTTTACCATCTAAATATTTACCAGTCTCTTTATGTCCAAAATCAGGAATCATTATAAAAAATTCTTTTACAATATCTTCTTTTTTCCAAGAAAGGTTATTCTTAAGTCCTTGTATTGTTTTTTCAAAAGAATCTAATTTCTCTTTATCAAAAACAGCTTCATTTTTAATAACACCTAAGTTTTCAAACCTTTCCATATCTAATACTTCTTTATCAGTAAAAAATTCTTCAAAATCTTTTTCACCTGTTGTATCACTAGAAGTAAATAAACAAGGCCATTTCCCTTCTTTTGGTAAAGTATGAATTAATTCTCTTGCTTCATCTTCATCTTTACATAAATATGGTTCATATCCTAAATCATTTAAATATTTAACTGCTATATCTGCAAAAGAGATTAGATGTAGATTTTCACTAAGTTTTGGAAAGAATATATCTCTGTTTTCTCCAAAGATACATGACATCAAGCAAAGTTCACCAGATTCTTGAGGGGTTACAAAATATCTTTTTATATCATTGGGTGCAACTATTGGTTGTTGTTTTTGTATTCTTTGATTAAAACCATGAAGTAAAGAGCCATCACTAAAAGCAACATTAGCAAATCTTGCCATTGAAACTTTCATTTCTTGAGATTTTCTCATTACAAACATTTCCATAATTCTTTTACTTGCACCCATCATATTTACAGGATTTGCTGCTTTATCTGTACTTACACAAAAATATTTTTTTGTTTTATTTTCTATTGCTTGAGCTATCGTTTTATCTGTATTAAAAATATTTACATCAATCATTCTCATAAGTGTGAACCGATCTTTTTCACTTCTTACATGTTTTAATGCTGAAAGATTTAAAACATAATCATATTTACCATCTGCTTTTATAAAAGCATCATATTCAATACTTCCAATATCTAATGCAAAGGTCTGAAAATCTCCATTTATATATCCAAAAGAACTTCTAATATCTCGAACTAATTCAACCATATTATTTTCACTAATATCTACTACATGAAGTTTTTTTGGGCTTCTTTTAAATATCTCTTTTGTTACAGCTTGTCCTATTGAACCAGCAGCTCCTATTACTAAAAATGAAGAAGAAGAAACAATTTCTTTTAGCTCTTCATTATTTATATTGATATCTTCTATAAATAGTTCTTTATATCTTCCTATTAGGTCTAATATTTTTGACACTATAATCTCCCATCAACATCATCAATAATAGACTTAATATCAAAAGTAACAGCATTCCCTCTATTACTTAAATCTAAAGTCTTAAATTCATCATGAGCAACTGCTACAACTATTCCATCATATTTACTAGTATCTATTTTTTCAACTAAATCTAGATTATATTCTCTTTTA
>Ga0115571_1002823_pt1 | contig 11260 bp, 10 predicted proteins | sample COGITO_mtgs_1205_FD_87293 | JGI IMG/M metagenome (GOLD analysis project Ga0115571, IMG submission 87293) | Pelagic marine microbial communities from North Sea - COGITO_mtgs_120531 | ecosystem: Environmental > Aquatic > Marine > Epipelagic | place: Germany:Helgoland, sampling site Kabeltonne...
TTCCGGTAAGGGCATCATGATTTGAGAATCTGATGATTCGATGCGATGAATCAATTCACTTTGTTCAGGGAAGCCTGGTACGATGGCATATTTCCCTTTGGATTTTTCTAATTCAGCAAAGGCGATAGAAGGGACATCCAATCTAAGTCCTGCTTTTACTTTGGTTATATCTGGACCATGACAAGCAAAACATTTGTCGGACATGAGTGGCCTGATTTCTCGATTATAGGATACCATTTTGACACCTTCTTTTTTTTCAGGGGCAAAAAAGATCATCCCACTTAAGCAACCTATGAAGAGTAAAATAACTAGGGCCAGCAGCCTTTCTTTTTTCATAAAACAAGAAGATTAAACACGAGAAAATTTATAGGGATAGGATTTACCAGATGCCCATTGTGACACATAGATGCTGCCCTCATCATCTATACATACGTCATGGGGATGCATCAGTATTTTTTCGAATTGCGCCATGGGTTGCAATTGACCATTAACATATTTGGGTGCCGTACCCCCTAAATTTGAGACCACTTGATTGTCCTTGCTTAGTATGGTGATGAATCCTGAATTAATACTATCTAAGTTTGGTGATCGCAGCACAGCTGCATAGAGATAATCACCTTTAATTACAGGTCTACAGACGCATGCACCTGGCAAGTGAATTATCTCAAGAAGCTTTCCCTCAAGACTAAAACGCTTGAATGCGGTACGGGTACGATCAGTAATGAGCAGTGTAGGAGTGCCTTGACGTGAGTCTATACAGATCCCATGTGCATTATCCAAATATTCATCTCCTATACCTCGTCCACCAAAACTATTTTTTAGGTTGCCATATTCATCATAATGTAAGATGTGTTGCGCACCATAACCATCTGCAATGTAAAAATCTCCATTGGGTAGTACGGTTGTTTCTGTGGGAACAAAAGCATCTTTATTTTGATAATCAGGTATATCGGCAGGGGGATTAATGGTCAATACTATTTTCCCATCGAGTGTGGTTTTGTAAACCTGATGTCGGTTGGTATCCGTAATAAATAAAAAATCTTCGTTGCCATTGGCCTGTAAGGTTAATCCATGCGCGCCAGGAAATTCGGTCCCCCAAGTAGTTGACAATCGACCACTTTTATTATAAATAATTACGTTGTTTTTGGTTTCATTGGTCAGTAGTATGATGCGTCCTCTTGAGTCCTCTATCATTTCATGACAATCATTGACCGGGGTTTTTGCGGGGTCGAGGGCTCCCCATTTTGTATTTAACCTGAATTTCATTTCGTTGTGACCATACATGGGTCCCTTTGTTTCACCATATAAATCGCGCACAGCGAAAAAAGCAGTACTCCCAAGAACGGATTTTTTTACGAAGGATCTTCTTTTCATAAGCGATTACATTAACAAGCGGTGAAGCCGACGCTTTGTCAAGTGCTAACTAAAATAAGTAAAAAATTTCATTTTATTAAACTATTTATTTCATAGCTTATGGAAGTATGCGGTATTTACCTATTATGCGAAGAATACATAGTAGTATTGGATTTCGCTCAAAGAGAATTGATCAGCGAAGAGACAGAAAACATTAAAGCATCAATTTAGATTTTGAATTAATTGATAGATTTTTTGATACAGTTTACAACAAGAGCTAATAGGGGTTATATAAAAGATGAATACTAACAATCACGATACACTTTTAGTGTTTACTATTGAAGCTATGGGTGATATGGGAAATTTAAGAGGGTATAACCGGCTTCCTGTCAGTCCTTTAAGAAACAAATAGAGACATTATGACAGGTAAAAGGATTGAGGGATTAATGGAAGGAAAAAAGAATTTTTGGCTAGAGACGCTTCTAGAAAGAGATTGTCCTAGACTTAGAGGATTGTCTTTGAACGCTTTATCGTAAAAGACGGAAGGTTCATAAAGGGAAAAGTGTTAAGTTGGAAGGGATAATTAACTACGAGAAAAGGAAGGTAAAGTTTAAATGATCATTTATCCTTTTTTCCCTGGCTTGGCGCTTGGAAACCTTCCATAATTACCAATTCCATCCATATCAATATTATCAGCTCTCCTGTAATGAGCAGTAAGTTCTGGATCACTTTTTAACTTACTTTTCTGCAATTCATTTGCTTTTTTAACCATGAAGAGATATCCAATCATATACAATACAAAAATGGTCAGACCGATTGAGAACATTATAATATTTTCAATTTCCATCATTTATGTTTTTTTGGTTCGAATGATCCGATCTTCTTTGCCTCAAGGCTATGGAAGCTGAAAGTATAGAGGGCACCCAAATCCCAACAAAAATCCCCTCTAACTTGTTTCCTGTGAACCATAGGGTAACGGAATACAAGAATGATAAGAATGCCAAAATGATGGGATAGTAAATTCCCCAAAATTCAATCACTTTTTTCATAAATAATATACTTTTTTTTAATGTTTTAATCTAATAAAATATATAACGTGTGATTTAAAAAAATAGTTCTGTAACGGTAGGAATGAGGAACTTAGAAAGGCTTATTTTGCTAAGGCAATAAAGCATCATTAAGCTGACAATGTATCTTAAAAAGCTGACCAAAAGAGATAGTATTGGACAGAAATATTAATGAGATCCTTAGTGAAAAGAAGATGAATAATAATGAAAGTCCAAAATTTGACTATAAAATATATTTGCAAAATGGTTTGCAAACATGTAAAAAACATTAAATAAAGTAATTAATTGATAAACAGTACTCTATGATCTTAAAAATCGATTTCTGTGACCTAAATGCACCTAAATTGGATGTATTAGGTTTAGTTAGATGCATATTCCAACAGAAAATCGGTTTTAAGAGACTAAAAACAGGATGTGAATGGAGATCTATGGACACCCTACAGAATCTATTAAAGAACTCATTAAATTGACTCAAATGATCTGTAGACACTTAGTTTGGGAGTTATTTGATAGGAATAAAAAACACCGAGGATAGTGCCAAATTAATGGACTAAATCCTCAGTGTTTGTGGGTAAATTGTGGAGCCGGCGGGATTCGAACCCGCGTCCAGCTAAGGAAACATTGCATCGTCTACATGTGTAGTTATTTATTAGATCTTACAGAAGGGCTGGTAAATAACAACCTACCTTTTCTGCCAGTCACTGAATTTCGCAACTGCTTAGTAACCTCACAGCGCTAGCCTTTTATACGACACCCTAATTCCTCGCTCAAAAGGCGAAAGCAAGGTAGGATGTGGCCCGGGAACATCGCTAGACGCTCAACCGTTTAAACCTGTATTTAACTAAAAAGTTAAATTAAGCAGCCATGGCGTAAGAATCTTCGCCAATTAAAATTTAAGTGCTTTGATTACGGATGTACACTTATCACCCGACACGCAAATACAGCATTCACACTTCCTGTCGATTCCATTCGGCCCCATAAGTCAATGAACTAAATGTAAAATTTTGCTTTTCCATACAATATGTTGAGAAAATTATAAAATGTTATATTTTTAAATTCTCTGGTTCATTTAATTTCATACTATATTGTTTGCTTAACCTCAGCAATTATGAAAGACCTTCGTGTGGCTCTCGTACAAGCGGCACCTGTACTCTTTGATTTATCCGGGACTTTGGAGAAAGTGGATGGCTTACTTGGCCAAGCAAAATCCAAAGGTGCTGAATTTGTTCTTTTTCCAGAGGCCTTCATTTCGGCATATCCAAGAGGTATTACCTTTGGTACGGTTGTGGGAAGCAGGTCTAAAATGGGTCGTGCCATGTGGCAACGCTACCACGATAGTTCGCTAGATTTGAATGCTCAAGCGTTTCTTGATTTGGCTAACATTGTAAAGAAAAACGGTACTTACTGTTGTATTGGTGTGATAGAGCGGGTGCGGTCAGGGACTTTGTACTGTACCATACTGTATTTTGATCCTGAGGGTAAATGTATAGGTAAGCATCGGAAAATTAAGCCAACAGCTGCAGAACGTATTGTTTGGGGTGAGGGTGATGGGTCTGATTTACTTATTTATGATACTCCTCTTGGTAAAATAGGAGGGCTTATTTGTTGGGAGAATTACATGCCTCAGGCGAGAATGCGCCTCTATGATCAAGAGATAGAAATTTATGTAGCACCGACGGCTGATCATCGTGATAGTTGGCAACATACCATTCGTCATATTGCTATGGAAGGGAGATGTTTTGTACTCAGCTGCAACCAATTCGTCACTCGCGAGGATTACCCTTTGGATCTACCTGGAGAGGCAGTGGAAAAATTACCCGATATCTTATCAAGAGGGGGGAGCACAATAATTGACCCTTTGGGCAATTTATTGGTTGACCCTTTATGGGATGTGGAGGGGATTATTTATGCCAATTTGTCCAGTGATCTGCTCATTCAATCAAAAATGGATTTTGATGTGAAGGGCCATTATGCAAGAAAGGATCTCTTTCGATAACGCTTATTTGCTAAAGCGATATTTTTTACTTCGCAGGGCTAGAAATTCATTTTGAATCAGGGTGCAGATGCTTATTTGAGAAAGGTTCAGCAGTATTTTTAATTTTTTGAGCAAGTGATTCGCCGCTACCTTAGTCAGTAATAAAAAAAAAGAGCTCTCCAAGTGTGAACTAAAAAGAACCCTTTTACCAACCATAAATCTTTTCAAAAATATTTCAATAAAATAAATACTATGTAACATTTGTTACTTTAAAATTAATCAGTATCAGATTTCAGATGAGATGATGTAATCTTATCGACGATGAGATCAATAAAAAAATCAATACCGGTAGGTTAGGACATTTTATATAATTATTAAAAAAAAAAGGGTTCTCTAAGCTATAAACTTAAAAAGAACCCCTTACCAACCATAAATCATTGTAAATATGATATTTTTAAAAAGAATAAATGTAACTCTTGTTACATAATAAATTAAAAATATGGTTTTTTTTCATTTGTTATTCCTTTGTCAATGAAATAGGGCATCGGATCATTTGGGATGATCAAACTGTGATCATCTGTCGTTTCTAATGGAGGAAGGAATCTAAGCTTTATGCGAATAGATAATTTGTGATTTATTCTTTAGGTAATCTTGGATTCTTCCCCATGAGGGGGGGGATCCAAGATTTATTTAATTGTTTGCCTAGGAAAATCATTTGCCGTTTAAGGAAATGATGAAGCTTTTAAAATAAATTTTAAAAAATAACAACTACGTTGAGGCTACCATTATTTGAATGAGGTCTTGCTTTAATCATATTTTTTGCTTGCGTTATGTCTCCCTTAAATGTAAAAACACTACTTTTTTACCAAAATCTTGACTTTTTTTGAAGGTACTCTGGCAGAAACATGATTTTCTATATTAATTATTGAGCAATTTGTTGAATCAGCTTCCATAGCTTTTCAACATGATGCCTTTGAATATGAGTCTGACCGGTAACTACACGAAGGACGTATTGATGATTTACCTTAGTATGGGTAATATAGGCTTTGCCAGAAGCATTGACGGCGGTTAAAATGTGTGCGTTCAGGGCATTATTTTTTTCCAAATCAGCGTATTTAACACATCTAAATACGACCAAACTCAAGACTCTATCCACAACCATTTCAAAGTCGGGGTGATGTATAACTTGTTGCTCTAGCCACGCAGCAAGCGAAATATGTTCCTTGATTTTGATCCGGATGCCAGAAGCACCGTATTCTCGGATCACAAACCATAACTTCAATGCCCTAAACCTACGTCCAAGCGGTATACCCCAATCTCTGTAATCATTTACTTTCCCTCTTGTATTTGTTTTTAGGTATTCAGGCAGTATTTGAAAGGTTTGAATTAAGGCTTCTTTGTCTTTGACAAAATAAGCGGTACAGTCAAAATTAGTAAACATCCACTTATGAGGATTAAAAAGATAAGTATCTGCTTTTTCTATTCCTTTTAGAAAATGTCTGTATTCGGGAAGAACAAAGGCGGCTCCAGCATAAGCCGCATCAACATGATGCCACACATTATATTTAATGGCAATATCAGCAATGGCTTCCAGCGGATCCATAGCTGTCGTACCTGTTGTACCCAGTGTGGTAATGATACAACAAGGAATTTTACCCAATGCTAAATCGGTTTTAATAGCTTCTTCCAATAAATAGGGCAAAAGGGCCATTTCGTCATCTACGGGAATTTTAACTAAGTTATCTAATCCAATACCTGCAATTTTTACTGATTTATCTATTGAGCTGTGGGTCTGAGCGGAACAATAAACCCTTAATTTCTCATTCGAAAATCCGCGGTTATTGATGTTGAAGTGGGTGATTTTTTCTCTGGCTGTAAGTATAGACACCAGAGTGCCTGTGCTCGCAGTGTCTTGAATAACCCCATCCCAATTTTGGGGCAAACCGCTCATATTTATCAGCCATTCCATGACGCGTTCCTCTAGTTCCGCTGCGGCGGGAGAAGTTTCCCAAATCATACATTGAGCACCAATGGCAGCTGTGATCAATTCTGCCAGTATGGAAGCATAACTTCCATTGGCATTGAAATAAGCATGGAAATTAGGATGTTGCCAGTGGGTGATACCGGGTAATATTTTTTCTTCTACATCTGAAAGGAGTTGTTCAAAAGGTTCTCCTTGTTCCGGAGGAAGCATAGGCAGGGCAGCAGCAATATCTCCTGGATTGACTTGTGATTTTACAGGATATTGTTCGATGTTCTCTAAGTAATCGGCGACCCAATCAACTACTTGATGTCCATGCTTCCTGAATTCCTCGGCATTCATAAGGGAATATAAATTATTTTTTTTGTCTCAAAAAAAGGTTCCTCAAAATAATCTTTTATGTTTATTTCCTGATGAGATTTATTTAGGGCTTTCATTTCTATCTCGAGATCACCTCCTTTTAGGGCAATGATGCCATTAGCATTATTAGTAGATGTGGTAGTTTTTATTTTTTGATGTGTCCATTCCCATATTTTTCGTGCGGGAGCAACGGCTCGGCTGACGATAAAATCAAATTTACCAGTTGTTTTTTCTGCACGAGCAGCTTCACTGGTGACATTTACTAATCCCAATTCAGCACTAATTGCTTGCACTACTTTGATTTTTTTGGCCATTGAATCGACCAAATGAAAGGTAGAATCAGGGAACAGTAGCGATAGTGGTATGCCTGGAAAACCACCCCCTGTTCCGATATCAAGAATGCTTGTTTTCGCTTTGAATTGAATGAACTTGGCGATGGCTAAACTGTGTAAAATATGTCTGATATAGAGTTCTTGAATGTCTTTTCTCGAAATAATATTTATTTGTTTGTTCCAAAATTCATATAGATCTTGTAGCTGTATGAATTGCTCTTCTTGGACCTTACTTAACTCAGGGAAGTAATGTTTTATCAATGCGGCATTCAAATCAATTTTTCTGTTTTAGTATGACTTTAAAGGAAAAGGGAGCGATTTAAAGAGGAAGTTTTTTGTCATATTTATTCGATGACTTACAAACAAAAAGAACGAATCAAGCGAATATAAGCCATAAAAATATCACAAACAAGTTCAGATTTAATCCTAAATAAGTATTAAGAAGTATTAAGAAAGATGGGAATTTTTAAAGCGTAATTAACAATTATTAAATGCATAGTTAAATCGCTCCGATTTATTTACAGTCATCTGATGTAAAATGATCTGTTGGCGATCTATGCAAATATTTCTCAACCTCATTACAAAGTCAACGATAGGTTCAAATAGACATATACAAGGATCATTTATCAATAGGAATATTTTTATTGATGGAATAACAAATTTTATAGGATTTTCTTTAGATCAAAAGCGTATTTTTGCATTCTTTATGAAATTTAATCTTTTAAATTCAGATACGAAAAGTGATGCTAGGGCGGCCGTTTTAACCACGGCACATGGGACCATTGAAACACCCATTTTCATGCCTGTTGGTACATCAGGAACGGTTAAAGCAGTGCATCACCGCGAGCTTGAGACCGATATCGAAGCACAGATTATTTTAGGCAATACGTACCATTTGTATTTGAGACCGGGTATAGACATTATCCAAGGTGCGGGAGGCTTGCATAAATTCATGAGCTGGGAGCACCCTGTTTTAACCGATAGTGGAGGCTACCAGGTGTATTCATTGGGGGCCAATCGAAAAATAGAAGAAAAGGGTGTTCGATTTCAATCTCATATAGACGGATCATATCATGACTTTTCACCCGAATATGTAATCGATATCCAGCGGAAGATTGGTGCCGATATTGTCATGGCCTTTGATGAATGTACGCCATATCCCTGTTCAAAAGAATATGCAAAAAACTCTATGCACATGACACATAGATGGCTGAAAAGATGCGTCCATCGTTTTGATCAAACGGAACCATTGTATGGTTTTGATCAAACATTCTTTCCTATTGTACAAGGAAGCACGTATCATGACCTGCGCGAGCAGTCTGCAGTATTCATTGCTGAACAAAATCAAGATGGCAATGCCATAGGGGGATTATCGGTAGGTGAATCACATGAAATGATGTATGAAAGTACAGCGCTTGTATGCAGCATTTTACCCAAAGATAAACCACGTTATTTGATGGGTGTGGGCACTCCAGTCAATATCTTGGAATGCATTGCGTTGGGAGTAGACATGTTTGATTGTGTTATGCCAACGAGAAATGCGAGAAATGGGATGCTGTTTACTTCCGAGGGGATCATCAATATTCGAAATGAGAAGTGGAAAAATGATTTTTCACCCATTGATATCAATTTGGGGGGATACCTAGATACGCTACATTCCAAAGCTTATTTGCGGCATTTAATCATCAGTAATGAGATTTTAGGTGCTCAAATATCAAGTATTCATAATCTTAGTTTTTATTTGTGGTTGGTTAAATTAGCCAGAAATCATATCATACAAGGAGACTTTAGTACATGGAAAAATAGAATGGTGCGAAAATTAGCCAATAGGTTGTGAATATGTTATGAAAAAACTTGATGTATACATTCTTAAAAAATTTTTAGGAGCTTTCATCTTTGTGATGTCCATCTTGATTTTCATCATTGTCATTATTGATTTTACAGAGAAGAACGACAATTTCATTAAAAATGACGTAGCCAGCGAAGAAATTTTACATTACTTCTTGACCTACATACCTTATATGGCCAGCTTTTTGACACCTATTATCATCTTTATATCCACCGTATTCGTCACTGCAAAGTTAGCGGCAAAAACAGAAATAGTGGCGATACTGGCAAGTGGGGTCAGTTTTAAGAGATTCATGCTACCCTATTTTATGGGGGCTGTACTAATTGGATTCCTAAGTTTTCTGGCAAATTCCTATCTCATTCCTGAGACCAATAAATTTAGAATTGCTTTTGAACTACAATATGTAAAAAAGGCCTTTTATTTTAATGATCGAAATATTCATATTCGAGTGGCTCCAGATCTGTATATTTATATGGATCGATATAACAACCAAGGCAATGTAGGTTATAATATCACCTTAGAGCAGATCGAAAATGGTATTTTGAATGAAAAGCTCTACGCGCGTACGATGAAATGGGATACGGTAGGTCATAAATGGAGGCTGAATAGATGGAATAGGCGCGTCTTTAACGAGGCGGATGAAATGATCTATAGTGGAGATGTTATGGACACGGTATTGAACGTATCCCCTGTTGATTTTGAGAATCAAGAGAGATTGTGGGAGACTTTAACCATGAGTGAATTGAATGATCATATTGATCAACAGACCTTAAGAGGGTCAGCTGATGTAGATATCTATAAAATTGAAAAGTACATTAGGTTCATGTCTCCCTTTTCAGTGATCATTCTGACCTTCATAGGAATCATCGTCTCTTCAAAAAAATCAAGGCAAGGGACGGGTGTTCAGATTGCTTTGGGATTTTTAATAGCCTTTCTATTTGTGATTGCTTTCATGCTTTCTAGGGCTTTAGCCGAGGCCAACACATTTGACAGTCCTTTTTTAGCAGTATGGATGCCCAATATATTTTTCGGTCTGGTAGGAGTGGTTTTATATCGTACGGTGCCTAGATGAAGCAGAAAAGCAAAGACATTATCTTTCTACATTTCATTGTACTTATATGGGGGTTTACGGCGGTTATAGGTTTGTTAATTGACCTTACGCCGGTTGAAATTGTCTTTTACCGTACCGGTATTGCTGCGGTCTTATTGGTTATTGTTCTTTTTTCATTGAAGCAATCCTTTTTGTTGAGTTCGCGTCGTTCTTTATTGAAAACAAGCATTGTGGGGTGTTTATTAGCAGCCCATTGGGGGCTTTTTTTCTTGTCAGCAAAAATATCAACTGCTGCTGTTTGTTTAGTGGGTATGGCCACAACCTCTTTTTGGACCAGCATTATTGAGCCTCTTTTTTTTAAAAAGCAAATACAGCTGTTTGAAGTTTTGTTGAGTCTATTGGCTTTATTGGGAATTTTGATTGTCTTCAATATGGAAAGCCAGTATTTTTTAGGACTCTCTTTTGCGATAGTAGCTGCTATTTTAGCAGCACTTTTTTCTATTATTAATGTATCATTGATAAAAAGCGATGATCATTTTGTCATCACCTTTTATGAAATGATATTCGCATGCCTATTTACGGGTATAAGTTTACCTTTCTATTTTCTTTATGCGAGTCATGAAGTTTTTGACTGGCCAACTTTAGAACAGGCAATGTGGCTACTCATATTGGCGAGTGTTTGTACGGTATTTGCAGTTTCCTATTCTATTAAATTGATGAAGCGCCTCTCCGCTTTTTTTGTTAATTTGACCATTAACTTGGAGCCTATTTATGGAATTATATTGGCCTTGTTGGTTTTTGGTGATAGCGAGAAAATGAGTGTTGGTTTTTATTTAGGTACGGGTTTAATTTTGTCTTCCGTATTGTTGTATCCACTACTCAATCGCAAAAGAAAAAGGAAGGCCTTAGAGACTGATATTTTAAGATGATGTAGTTGGAAGTGTCAATGAACGAAGAATACATTCGTATTTTTGAAAAGTAGTAATGGCTGGAGGTTCTTCAAACAGGCCATAAAGGGCAGATCCTGATCCACTCATAGCAGCATAAAAGGCGCCTTGATCATATAATCGTGATTTTATTCTAGCCAAGGTAGGTATGTTTCTGAACAAGGACTCCTCAAAGTCATTATGTAGTGTGAAGTGCCATTTTTTTAAATCTTTCAATGAGTCTTCCAATGAATTTTCGGATATTTTCGGTTGGATATTGGCATAAGCATGTGAGGTGCTCGTATGTAGATCAGGAAATATTACAATAATGTAATATTTTGATAAATTGAGTTCATAAAGTTTCAA
>Ga0115571_1002849_pt1 | contig 11200 bp, 10 predicted proteins | sample COGITO_mtgs_1205_FD_87293 | JGI IMG/M metagenome (GOLD analysis project Ga0115571, IMG submission 87293) | Pelagic marine microbial communities from North Sea - COGITO_mtgs_120531 | ecosystem: Environmental > Aquatic > Marine > Epipelagic | place: Germany:Helgoland, sampling site Kabeltonne...
ACGACAACTAGACAAGAGCTAGACAACGGTGTAAGAATTTTGACCGGAGAAGAAGTAGCATCAGACCCTATGGGCGCCGATGACACGATGGACATGGACACAACAGACGCAGACTTAGATGACCTAGAGACCGACGACCTAGAGTCAGATGAGTTTGGCGCCTCTGATGCCGAAGCGGGTGGAACAGAACCAGAAGGCAGAGAACAAAGAGAATCCAAAGAAGTGTTTGAAGCATCAAACAGATTGTTCAGTAAACTAGCAGGGAAGTAGTCCTGTGAGATTTTTCGAATTCAACAAAAGCGACACAGACCTAGAGTCAGCCTTGATCAATATCCTGTTGAACATGAAGGGTGACGCTGACGAGAAAGACCAAGCAAGTGACGTAAGCATGGACGCAGTCAAACAGATCATGAGTAACACCGGTTACCCAGCATTCAACTACGATGTGTTCAAGAGGATCTACGATGCAGATGGTGATCTAAAGAATGTGGTTGCAGACTTTGACAATGAGAAGATTGTTGTAAAGACTGACCAAGAGGCAGAGAAAGATCCTGAGATGGACTTTGACAATCAAGGTTCAACAGATGTGGTCAAAAAGATGGCCAAGTCTGCCATGAACAGACGAAAATAGTCCATAATTACATACATGCACTACAAGAGTCGGATATACCAGTTGAACTCCCTACGATTGGGGTTGGTGCACGAAGACAACATCTATGGTAAGCCCACAATCTTTGTTGCCATGGGATCACAATCACCAGACGCCAAACCACACGTTGATTACTACAAAGGCTTACATGACAAAGATGAATACAATCTAATTATTATACCTTTTGACAACGACGGAACAGAGCCTGGCGACGACTACGAGATCGTTGCATACTACGAGAATATTTTAGGTTTCAAATCTTACGTCACAGAAAAGACAGAAGCATCTCACCAGTTCTTCAAGGATTTTGGTTTGCCTACCAACAACTTCACTGAATACCATTTTGATGACAAAACCAAATTTGTGAGGAAAGTGTAATGAGCAAAGTGTTCTGCGATAAACCGTTCGACCACAACTACGTACACCCCAACGGCAAGATACGACTGTGCTGTGCGACCTTACAGGATCTACCAACTGACAACAACTACAACCTGTTCGATGCAAACAAGCACAGCATAGACGACTACTGGAACAGCAACAGGATGAAGGAGATACGCCGGAAGATGATTGCGGGGGAGAAGATCAGAGACTGTGCCAAATGTTATGAGCAGGAAGAGAAAGGCACAGACAGTCTGAGATCAACAGGAGACATGGACAATTATATCAAAAACACACTACCAGATGGCACCTATCAGAAAACTGCCACATCAATGCAAGTACAGATGGGAAACATATGCAATCTAAAATGCAAGATGTGTAGCCAGATGTACAGTCACATGCACGGCATGGAGACCAGAGACATAGGCATGGAGGATCCAGAATGGTTGCACTGGGTTAAAGAACAAGGAGCCAATGTCAACAACTGGACCAACGAACTGGGCGTCAAACAGGAATGGTACAAAAACGATAATCTAAAAACTAAGATGTTCCAACATATCAGTAAAAACATAACACAACTTGTGGTGATAGGGGGTGAACCCACCCTCATACCGGAATTCTATGAGCTGTTTGAATACTGCGATCAGCAGGGCACACTAGGGGACAAGTACGTGACCATAGTGACCAATCTGACCAACACAAATACGAGGCTGACCAAATGGTTGCCAAAATTGAAAAAATGGGCTATATGGGCCAGCGTGGACGGGGTGGGAGAGAGGACGGAGTACATCAGATACCCAAGCCGGTGGGACAAGATTCTTGAAAGCCTAGAGTTCTACAGGAGCATCATGGGAGATAACGGTAACATCACCCTGAGCCCCGCTATTCAACTGCTGAACATAGACCAACTGGACGACATAGTCAAGTGGTGGTTGGACTGGTGCGGAGGCGAGCTGAACGACAGATACAGTTTCACATGGCTGGCTGTTGTATGGTATCCGTTGATATGCAATCCCAACATGGCGCCACGTGAGTGGAGATTGAATGTGGCTGACAAGTTGTCTAAATACAAGTTTGATCAGTTCTATGAAAACATCATACACGAGTTAAGGAGAGATCACCACAAACCAGAGAAGTACCAGGAACTACAGAAGGCATTCATCAAGTACAACGACAGGCAAGATCAATTCCGTAACGTGCCAAAGACCTGGAGAGAACTACTCCCTGATCTCGAAACTGCTTTAGAGCGGTCAATAAATAAAAATTGAGATGTCAAAGAAATTTATAAACATAGGTGCCGATGTCGAGGACACGTATTTTAAATTCCAACAGCAGGCCATGAGTGATATTGTAGACGCTCTGCACAAGAACGACACAGTCGATGTATATTTTTCAGAGGGTGTGGCGCTCGAAGAACTGAACTACAAAGAGAAAAAATTCTTGACTATCCTAGAGGAAATCTGTGAGAGCAACAACTGGCCAAGGAACAAGATTAATTTCATACTTCCAAACCTGGTCCAGAACAAGTCAGTGTGGCCTTCCATACAATTTGGAGGGGCAAGTGTGCTGAGCGACGATCTCACCGAGAACATATTCCTAGGACTACAAGTAGAAAACATAAAGACAAACAAAGACATACAGAAGACGTTTGGTATCTTCGTCAACAGGAGTCAATGGGACAGGTTATTATTGAGCGGTCATTTATATAACAACCATAGAGAGATCACCATGCAGACCTACAGGAAGGATCTGGCCAACCCTGGAGATATGACAGAGCTAGGTTTAGATCAACTTTTTTGGAAGTTGAGTTCCGCCAATTCATTGGACGCACCAGCGATACAACACCTATGTAATTTTATAAGCAGTCTTCCCCACAACGGAGGATACAACTGGAGTATGATAAATCAGCGGAGCACTGTAGACAATGATATAATTAGTTGGTACAACAATATTTTCGTTGATGTGGTTTGTGAGAAAATGGTCACGGGACAGACATTCTTCCCAACAGAGAAGACAGCAAGACCTTTGGCAACCAAGACACCATTCCTGATCATGGCCGCACCCAACTACATAAAGAATCTAAAAAGGCTAAACTTCCGTTCTTTCAACAGGTGGTGGAGTGAGGAATACGACCAACAACAAGGAGTTCAGAGAGTACAATCCATACAACGTATCATTGATGATCTGGCCAAACTGGATAGAAAACAGTTAGAGGACATGTACCAACAGATGCAACCAATATTGGAATACAATTACAAAACCTACATGGAAACCACCCCTGAGAAGATCCTGTCTACGTTCAACTAAAATATATTCTCCATTTTGTGTTTTTGCTCTTTACTGAATTCATAAAATCTTTGCTTGTTATAGATCAGGTCAGGGAGCATGTCTTGATACATTGACATCTTGTCATCCATTGATTTACTTGCAAGAAACTTTAGAACACGGACATGATCATTCAGCACGTCAACCGAATGTTCTAAATCGATATGAGGCCAATATTTGTTGAACGTCTTGAATCCATTTTTTTCTAACCATCCATATGTCTTTGGATTGCCTTGCACTATGTAAGGTCTTAGTCCTATCATGGGTTTCCATATACGCTCGTTCACGAACATAGGTTCCCAGTGATTGAACACCGTTTCCGAACTGATATAGAGAAAACATTGATTCCATATATCCAGGTTGCCAACAGTGACAAGATCGTTTGGTATCCCTCCATAATGTTTTTCATTATTCTGGCCGTCGTTCCTGTAAGGTTCGTGAGACTCATCGAGTGTGATTGGTTCCCAAGAACGTCCTTCACTCCAATCATGATCATTTTCTGTCTTTGCCCCAAGTGTTATGATGCCATTCTCAAGCAAATTATTTTCTTGCAACAGTTTGGTAAAATCAACCCTCCATGCACGAGGTTTACGTTGGTAACACAAAAAATCTTTATCACATGATTTAAGCATGACATCATTGCTTTCATATTTTGGCATGAGATGATCTCCCACAATAGCGTGGAAGTTCCATTCATATTTGCTGTCATCAAACATACCAATCCTGTAGGTCTCCTTGATACCAAACCTAAGACATATCTCGCTTATATCTTTTTGCGTCAGGTAAAGAGGATCTATCACTGATAACAGGAATAGATTGTCGAATCTTGCGTTGTCACTGAATAGTTTTTTAATCTTCTGCCATTCACCGTTATCGAACTGTGGACCGAACCAGGTAGTGTTTATCAATAGGTTACGTTTATCCGGAAACTGGCTCTGAATCTGTTGTGCTGTTTTTTCAAAAATCTCAATCTCCTCCGATCCATAGGTCCAGTTTCTAGGGAATGTAGTTCCAATCTTGGTTAACATTACAACATAGTCCTTATGCCTTCGGCTAGGCTTATCTTAGGTTCCAACCCAAGACTCTTGAGTAGGGTGATGTCTGCGTATCTGTAACCTGCTCCTTCGGGTTGATTGGTCTGCGTTTGCAAGTTTAAAGAATATTCTCCGTGTATCTCCTTGTATATTATTTGTGCGACCTCTTTAAATGTCAATGGTATTCCTGTACCAATGTTAAGGATAATTGGATCATCTCTGTGCATGAGGTATTCGAACACTCGTAAGGCATCATCGATGTGTACCCAATCTCTCACTTGTGTGCCACTGCCCCAAACACTACACTCGCCTCTCCTTGCCCTATCTATTATTGCAGGCAATGGATAGTCCATGCTCTGTCCGGGACCATATATGGTGAATGGTCTCATGATATGGCTTTTTACTTTAGCGAACTTTAACATGCACTCCGTGGCCAGTTTGCTCATGCCGTACATGTCAAACGTATCGCCTCCTGCCATGTCCTCCCGCATTGGAGTTCCTTGTTGTGTCTGTAATGACTTTGGATATGCGGCACAACTGCTGGGATAGATTATTTTATCCACGTGTGTCTCTGCCCATTCTATGACCTGTCGGTCAAGTTCAATGTTTTTCGTGATACGATACAGATTGTTATCAATTCCTTTTCTTCCTCCCACATATGCGGCCAAGTGTATAAGCACATCAAACCTCTCGTCTGGTAATCCTTGTTTGAAGATGTCCTGGTCTATGTCTACGCCAGTCACTGAATGATCTTTATCCTGTAGATGTTTCATGACGTGGGTGCCAAGAAACCCTTTGTGACCTGTGATCAGTATTTTCATTTTATAATCTCCTTTCTATATATTCAGCCCATAACCTGTGGCCGTTGTGATCAGGGTGTACTTTGTCTTTAGCAACGTGATCCATTGTATTAAGCATGATGTTTTGTCTTTCTGCCTGGCTTATCTTATCCATCATCCATTTTTGGAATGCAAGTTTCTGATCGCTGTTGCACAAAACATTTTCAACGTTGGGCAGATACTTGATGCTTTCCATATCAACAAAAACTCCGCCCAGGTCGGTCTTTGACAAAAGACTATACCATGGCAAAGGAATAATGTCCTGGTCTGTAAGCACATCGAAACCAAAATGGTCAATTGCATTTGTGCCAACTAACAATCTTATATTGTCTGCAGAGTTGGTCAATAATTTTATATCTTGAAGAACTTTCCTATTTAGATCAATAAAAAAGTTTTCAAAATCCATTGGCTCTGACATTTTATTAGATTGGAAATACTTTTTGTAATCGGTTAGACTATCCTGCCACGTGTTGAACCATCTACCTGTGCTAGTTAGATTAACCATTACGATTATTTCTTTAAACTCTAAAAGAGGCGACAATGCTCTTAGTTCGAACACTTTGTTGGCCATCCATTGGTTGCCAGCAGAATAAAAACCTAAGTTCAACCAGTTGTAGTTTTTATCTTTTGCTACGAGGTTTCCGTAAAGATGTTCGACCCTAAACTTATCTTCCTCTTTGGAGAAATCTAAGGCATCATTATGCACACTGTCGATGCCAGAACCCCATGTCCAACTGTCTCCTATTGTGACCAACAGTTTGTCACTGCCTCTGTCCACGTAATCGTATGGCCAAATGTGTTCTTCGTGATGACTGTGCAACGGTCCCACAGGTGAGAAGAAGTGTTTGAAGTTGTTTTGATTTAAAATTATTTTCTTCATTTGACGTTTCTATTAACTATGTGTATAATTATACATATGAAAATACCAGAAGATGTCCTTGTGGATAAAGGCATCACATACAATCAAAAATATCCCTATAATGAACTTGCAAGGGTAACCAAGAACCACAAGCGACACTACGAGACTCCAGATGGAAGACAGGTGCCCAGTGTGACCACAGTGCTGAGTGCCACCAAGGACATGACGCACCTACACGCCTGGCGCAAGAGGATTGGTGTGCAGAAGGCTCAACAGATTACCACAGAGAGTGCCAACATAGGAACAGTGATGCACCGTAGCCTGGAGCGGCACGTCAAGGGCGAGGACAGGACGCCTGGATCCAATCTCATACAGCAGAAGGCACACCGGATGGCCAATGTGATAATAGACAACGGACTCAACGATGTTTCGGAGGTGTGGGGATCCGAGGTGAGTCTTTACTACCCCGAACTGTACGCAGGCACCACAGATCTAGTTGGTGTGTACAAGGGTGAACCAGCCATAATGGATTTCAAACAGGCACGTAGATTGAAAAAGAAAGAGTGGGTAGAAGACTACTATCTCCAATTGGTAGCCTACGCGGAAGCACATAACAAGATGTATGATACCGAGATCAAGACCGGACGTATCTTTATATGCACACAGGCCAACGAATACCAGACATTTGACATAGAGGACTACGATCACTGGGTGGGCAAGTGGTACGCCAAATTGGAAGAGTACTACAAACTGGTTTTATAATGAAATATCCAATCTTTTGTTTTGGTGACAGTTTCACAGCAGGTGATGAACTGGTTGATTCAGAGTATGTGGATGACTATCCTAAGCCAATTAGTTTTTGGGATTGGGCTAAAAAACACCCCGACACAGACCGTCCGTCCCTGGCACACCTATCTGAGGATCAGATGGCAGAACTCGAGGAGAAAGAGAAAAGCAGAGCATATCCGGGATTGATAGGTGGTACAAATTTAGGTGTATCAGGAACCAGTATTCAAAGTGTATGCAGGCAAGTTATACAGTTGTTAGAAGATTCGTCAGACAAGTGTATAATCATCATCCAACCGCCTGATATAGGACGTTGGAGTGATTTTGTCAAGGGACAATGGATAGACTTTCTCCCGTACGGGGCAGGAAACCAAGTGACAGGTGTTGACTATGAAGCATATCATAAATTCAAAATCATCCACAACACCGATCACAGTAATCTTGTAAGGTGGTACAACGTGATGGTTCCGCTTGTTTCATATATTGAAAATCATAATAGTGTCGCAAAATGGTTACTTGTTGACCATGGGGTCTTTGGAAGAATCCAAAACATGATCGAGTACGAAGGAATTACAGATCAAGCAATCATTAATTTAATGAACAAAGTAAAAGACAAGATCGTGAGATTCCCACAGGTCGAAGACCAGGATTTCCCTTATCATCTCCCGGGTGGCCACGTAAATCAAGAAGCACACAATATAGTGGCAAATAGGTTACAGAATCTATTATCAAACACCTGATAAATACAGTATATGCCGATAGTACAGATATCAAGAATACAGCACAGACGTGGAAAACGAACAGATCTACCGCAACTGGCCGCGGGAGAACTGGGTTGGGTCATAGACGAGCAGAGATTGTTCATTGGAAACGGCACAGTGGCAGATGGCGCACCAGCAGTGGGCAACACAGAGATAGTCACATCAGGCAGTTCAGCATTTACTACAGCACTCAATCACACATATCAAGGGTACCTAGGAGATTCAACTCCTGTGACAACATCTGTTGCGAGGACCTTACAAAAGAGATTAGATGATTACGTGTCAGTCAAGGATTTCGGTGCAACCGGTGATGACAGCACATCAGACGTCACAGCGATACAGAGTGCCATAGACGAACTTTACACGGACACAGATAAAGACGACACGAGAGCAAGACGAGTTCTTTTCTTCCCAGCGGGCACATACAGGATCAACGCCGCACTCAAGATACCACCATACGCACACCTGGTTGGTGAAGGTCCAGACAAGACCATAATCAGGAATTCAGGCAACAACGCTGTCATAGTCATGCAGGACGACGAAGGCAATGTGGGTAGCAACATCGGTAACTCCAGTGCTACAACACCTACACAGATACAGATTTCAAACATGACGTTGAGGAACACAGTGGCATACGGTGGAATATCATTGGACAGGGTGACCAAGGCATATTTCAACAATGTCAAATTCCAAGGATCATATGCTTCAGGTGGTGCAGACAATTCTAATTCGAAAGGAATCACTGTAACCGAGTCCACAGCAGTTTATTCGACTACCAATGTGGCATTCAATCAATGCCAGTTCACAAAATTTGCTAGATTGGTAGACATCAGTGATGATTCAACACACATTAGATTTCACGACTGTGACTTTTCAACTGCCTACTATGGTGCATTACTAGGGGCAGAGATGGATGGTAGTACAGCAGGTTCGATCAATGGACCAAGAGATGTACACTTCACAAGTTCTAGTTGGAGTGACATAGGACAACAGGCAATCTACGTCAAACCAACCCCAGGTGCTGATACCGGTGTTGGTCCACGAAACATAATTTCAAATGGAAACTATTATGCCAAGACAGTATCCAACAACTTCGAAGGTGATGGATCTATCAGAGAAGTTCCTGTAATACAGTTCGACAATGATGAGTGTACTTCCACGCATGATTTCTTTGAACGTTCAGACTCAAGAGAGTCGGCACTGAATGCCGCTCCAGAATTACAAGGAATTGGTATACAGAGTAAAGCAATAAAATCTCAGACACTAGCAGACAACACATCGACGGCCACCAAAATCAATGACTATCCAGCACTAGCAGGCAAGGGATTGAAAGTTGTCTATAAAATTGTCAGAGGTACACTGGACAGGACAGGTGAGTTGGTCATCAGTGCTTCTACCAACGGTGTCAGTTACGACGACACCTACACAGAAAGCGGATCAGACGTTGGTGTTGAACTTACCGCGGCACTTGAAAACAGCGATTCCACAGCAGGATCAGAAACTGTCGCATTGAAATTCACAACTACCAACACAGGTACGGCGGCAACAATAGATTACCAGACCACAATCTTGGCATAAACTTCACAAACAGATAGACAGAAAACTTTTTTTGTCGTAATATTAGTACATTATAAAAACACACAACGACGCTGTGATTTTATTCGTATGACAGGTGACAGACAAAGACAAAAAAAGTTAAACACACGGATTTAGATAAATATGGATACAACAAAAACAAAACTCAAACACAAAAAATACAAAACCTTAATGCCCAACACCAACTCTAGTACGATCAAAGTTCAAAAAAGAGATGGCAGGCTGGAGGACCTTGACATAAACAAAATCCATTTCGTCGTTGAAGAGGCGTGTGAAGGTCTGTCTGGAGTGTCGTCGTCACAGATTGAAATGAACGCCAACATACAGTTCTATGATGGTATGACTACCAAGGACATACAAAATGTTCTAGTACGTTCAGCAAATGATTTAATAAGTTTGGAAGCACCTAACTATCAATACGCCGCGGCCAGACTGCTTTCGTATGATGTAAGGAAGGAAGCACACGGACAATACGAATACATTCCGTTGTTGAAACTGATTCTAAGGAACATTAGATCAGGTGTGTATGACAAAGGCATATTAGACAAGTACACAAAAACAGACATAAAGAAATTCAACACGTGGATCAAGAGAGACAGAGACTTAAAATTTACTTACGCAGGACTTAGACAGATCTGTGACAAGTACCTTGTGCAGGACAGGAGCACAGGACAACTGTACGAGACACCACAGGACATGTACATGATGATCGCGGCGACACTGTTCGCGGAGTATCCAACAAAGACTAGAATGAGTTATGTGAAAAAATATTACGATGCAATCTCACTGCACAAGATCAACATACCCACACCAGTGATGGCAGGAGTGAGGACACCTATCAGACAGTTCGCAAGTTGTGTACTTGTTGACAGTGACGATACACTTCCTTCAATCTTTTCAAGCGATATGGCAATTGGATTGTATGTTGCCAGAAGGGCAGGCATAGGGATCAACGCAGGACGTATCAGAGGCATCAATTCTAAAATAAGAGGCGGGGAGGTCCAACACACGGGTGTGATTCCGTTCCTAAAGAAATTCGAATCAACTGTGAGATGTTGCACACAGAATGGAGTCAGAGGCGGAAACGCAACTGTACACTTCCCAATATGGCATCCAGAGATAGAAGACATCCTTGTACTAAAGAACAACAAAGGTACAGAGGACAACAGGGTTAGAAGGATGGACTACTCCATACAGATATCTAAATTGTTCTATGAGAGATTCATGAACGAGGAAGACATCACACTTATCTCTCCACACCAGGCTCCAGGGTTGTATGAAGCGTTTGGTACAGAAGATTTTGACGACTTGTACTTGAAGTACGAAGCAGACAAAACTATTCCAAAGAAAACAGTACCAGCACAGGACTTGTTCTTTGATCTTTTGAAAGAGAGAGCAGAGACAGGACGTATCTACATAATGAACCTTGACCACTGTAACTCACACAGTTCATTCAAAGATAAAGTTTCAATGAGTAACCTGTGTCAAGAGATCACGTTACCCACAACACCCATACAGGACATACACGACGAGCAGGGAGAGATCGCACTGTGTATCCTTTCAGCGGTAAACGTTGGTGGACTAAATGATTTAAGCGAATTAGAAAACATCTGTGACCTAAGTGTTAGAGCACTGGAACAGATAATAGACTACCAAGACTATCCTGTGAGGGCCGCGGAAGTTTCAACAAAGAAGAGAAGAAGTCTAGGAATAGGTTACATCGGACTGGCACACTACCTGGCCAAGCATGGCGTCAAGTATTCAGATCCAAAGGCGTGGGATCTAGTTGACAGATTATCTGAGGCATTCCAATATCATTTATTGAGAGCTAGTTGCAACATAGCAATGGAGAAGGGCAAGTGTGAGGGGTTTGAGAGAACCAAATACGCAGACGGCCTGCTACCAATAGATCACTACAAGAAGGATGTTGATAATATTGTACCACACAAACAGAGAATGGCGTGGGAGAGCCT
>Ga0115571_1002865_pt1 | contig 11157 bp, 8 predicted proteins | sample COGITO_mtgs_1205_FD_87293 | JGI IMG/M metagenome (GOLD analysis project Ga0115571, IMG submission 87293) | Pelagic marine microbial communities from North Sea - COGITO_mtgs_120531 | ecosystem: Environmental > Aquatic > Marine > Epipelagic | place: Germany:Helgoland, sampling site Kabeltonne...
CATTTAACCTATCTGCACTTAACAGGGCACCCTCGGCGATGGGCAGGGGGGCTCCATTCTGTTCCAGGCGCGGGTCAATAAGCTCTTGCCAGTTCGGCGGAAAAGCCAACTGATAGTTCAGAGGAGGGGTTTCACTGCCGCTGTCCCCCTGGTGAGTAAATAAAATAACCTCAACCTGGTACCAGTTGTCTGGCGGACTAATCTGCTGTTGATGGTTATCTATATTCTCCTCAGCCACTGCTGCAGCTGATAGACACAAACCCAGAGCCAAGACGATTCTGCTTATTTTCAATGCTGGTGAAGCCTCTGTTTGGGTGCTGCTCTGGTTCATTATCTTTCCCTGTGATGCGCTTAAGCGGCGGTCGATAACAGCAGTTGCTGCAAGATTTCATTGACCTGCACAAAGCGCTCTTGCGGACTGTCCATGGGCATAGTGAAACTCAGTTGGTCATTGTTTTGCAAGCGGAAAATATTGGGCTGAGTCTGCACCATAGTCACAATGGCCATAGGCTCAACCGCGGTGTTTTCGGTAAATTGCACACGACCGCCATTGGGGCCTGCCTCGATCTTTTTAAGTCCCAGGCTCTCACCCAGCTGGCGTAGCTCGGCAAGCTGAAATAGTGCTTTTACCTGATCAGGTAACAGACCAAAACGGTCAATCATCTCCACCTGCAACTCATGTAGTTGCTCTTTGGTCTGGCAATTGGACAGTCTTTTGTAGAGGGTGAGGCGCATATTGACGTCGGGCAGATAGTCATCGGGAATCAGTGCGGGAATATGCAGATTGACCTCAACCCCCTGGTTTAAAGCGGCATTAAGATCTGGCTTGGCTCCTTTGCGAAGCGCATTCACCGCGCGCTCTAACATTTCCAGGTAGAGGGTAAAGCCAATAGCCTGGATATGACCACTCTGTTCTTCGCCAAGCAGTTCGCCGGCACCACGAATCTCCAGATCGTTGGTCGCCAGTGTAAACCCTGAGCACAGATGGTCGGCGGCAGAGATGGCTTCAAGTCGCTTGGTGGCATCTGAGGTGAGTTTTTTATCCTGAGGGGTCATCAGGTAGGCATAGGCCTGATGATGAGATCGGCCCACGCGGCCGCGCAGCTGATGCAGCTGGGCCAAGCCAAATTTATCCGCACGCTCAATCAATATGGTATTGGCGCTGGGTACATCGATACCGGTTTCAATTATTGTGGTACAGACCAGCACATTGAAGCGCTGGTGGTAAAAGTTCGACATCACCTGTTCCAGCTGACGCTCGCGCATCTGACCATGGGCTATCTCTATGCGCGCTTCGGGCACCAGCTCTGCCAGCTCATCTGCAGTTCGCTGAATGCTTTTGACATCATTGTGCAGAAAGTACACCTGGCCGCCGCGCAGTATTTCTCGCAATATGGCTTCCCTGGTAACTCTCGATTCCTGCTTGCGAACAAAGGTTTTAACCGATAGGCGTTTGGCCGGCGGCGTAGCGATTATGGATAGATCGCGGATGCTGTGCATCGACATATTTAAAGTGCGTGGAATAGGGGTAGCAGTCATGGTCAGAATATCTACGGTGCTGCGCAGAGATTTGATTTTTTCTTTCTGGCGCACGCCAAAGCGATGTTCTTCATCAATAATCATCAGGCCAAGCTGACTAAAGTTAATAGCCGCATGGAGCAGCTTGTGGGTGCTGATTAAGATATCCACCTTGCCGGCCTCGGTGGCGGCAATTATCTGCTCTTGCTCTTTATTGGTTTTAAAGCGCGATAGTTCCTCTATGCGCACCGGCCAGCTGGCGAAGCGATCCTTAAAATTCTGCAGATGCTGATGGGCAAGCAATGTGGTGGGCACCAGAATAACCACCTGTTTACCGCTGGAGACCACCGTAAAGGCCGCGCGCATAGCCACCTCGGTTTTGCCAAAACCCACATCCCCGCACACTAGGCGATCCATTGGTTGAGCGCTCAGCAGATCGCGGCGCACAGCATCTATAGCCTCCTGCTGGTCTGCGGTTTCCTCGAAAGGGAAGTCGCTGCTAAATGTGCGGTAGTCCTCTTCATTTTCGCTGCAGGCAAAGCCACTGCGCGCGGCGCGGCGCGAATAGATATCCAGTAATTCAACCGCAGTATCACGTACCTGCTTGGCGGCTTTTTCTTTGGCCTTATCCCATTTGTCTGTGCCCAGACGATTGAGCGGTGCCGCTACCTGCTCACCGCCACCAAAGCGACTGATGAGATGAAGTGAAGATACTGGCACATAGAGCTTGGCATCATCCGCATAGCTGAGCATTAGAAATTCCTGAACGGCGCGGTCAACCTCAAGGGTGACCAGGCCCTGATAGCGACCTACACCATGCTCTATATGCACCACAGGTGAGCCTACCTTGAGCTCTGCCAGGTTTTTAAATACATAGTCCGGTGACTCAGAGGCCTTGGATCTGCGGCGTCGCTGCATTACCTGCTGGCCAAATAACTCACCCTCGGTGATCAGGCAGAGTTTTTGCTCGGGACAGTAAACCCCCTGATCGATTGCATAGGTAGTTATGCCATAGCTGCAATCAGCATCCACAAACTGCTGCCAGTGATCCATGGACTGAGGTATTAAATCAATGGTTTTTAGCAGATCAGCAAGCACTTCTCTGCGGCCTGGCGACTCCGCACAGAACAGAATTCTGGTATCTGCCGTGCACTGTTTTATAAACGTCTGCAGGTTGGCCAGCGGGTTAATTAACTTGGCGTTAACCGCTACATCTGGCACTGCATGGAGCTGCAGGTTGTTCTTTCCCGGGCCTTTATCCAGCACCTCATGGCTAACAATGGTTCGCGGCAGCTGCTTGAGTTCCTGAAATAGGCTGTCGATGGGGACAAAAATTTCCCCCGGGGGCAGAATGGGTCGCTCCGGATCAACGCCATATTCCTCATGGCGGCTCTTGACGTCCTGCCAAAATTGCTCTGCCGCCTCTTCAATACCGGCCTGGGTAAATAATTGCACCTGGTCTGGCAGATAGTCGAACAATGTAGAGGTGTTGGGGAAAAACAGTGGCAGGTAGTATTCAATGCCCTGGGGAGCAATTCCTTCTTTGATATCTTTGTAGATTGAACAGTTGCTGGGGTCGTGGTCAAAATGGTCATGCCAGCTATTAAGAAACTGGTTAATGGCCTCTGCATCCAGGGGAAACTCCCGGGCGGGCAATAGCATTAACTGGTCAACGGTTTCCTTGGTACGCTGGGTCTCAGGGTCAAACAGCCGCAGCGATTCAATTTCATCGTCTAAAAGGTCTATGCGGAAGGGTGTTTTTTCCCCCATAGGGAAGATATCGATAATGGAACCGCGAAAGGCAAATTCTCCGTGCTCGAAAACCGTGTCTACGCGCTTATAGCCTGCGCGGCCAAGTTGGTCTTGAAGCTGAACTCGGTCTAAATCCTCGCCCAGGTTGTAGCTAAATGTGCGCGAGGCAACAAAATCTACGGGCGCTATACGGTGCATCAAGGTGGAAAGGGGAACTACAATAATCCCGCGCTGGGCAGTCGGCAGATTGGCCAGGGTCTGCAGGCGCGCAGAAACAATATCCTGATGCGGGGAAAAAATATCATAGGGCAGGGTCTCCCAATCCGGAAAGCTAAAGATTGGCAGCTGCTGCTCGGCGGTAAAAAATTGTAGGGCACGTATCTGTTGTGCAGCCTGCCTGGCGGTCTCGGTAACCAGCAGGGTCAGGCCATTGAATTTGAGGGCTGACTCCGCCACTGCCAGAGCGCGACCGGCTGCGCGCAACTCGCCCCAATGCTTTTTGTCACCGGGCTTAGAGGCGGGGTGGTGCTGGATAATACTCATAAATAATAGCTTATCTGTCAGTGAGTGTCGCAAATAGCCAAGCGACAAAACGGATGAAGTCGCTATTCTACTTATCTAGGAGTATTGATTGTAGATATATCGTCTATCATAGTGATTAAATAAATGTTCATTGTCTGAGCTTTCGGACTGCCGGATAATGAAGAGTCTCTTTAATGTGGAAAAGGATCCAAGGCATGACCGAGCAAACAAGACCATTACCAGATGATTTCTTTAAAGATTGGAAGCAACGGGAAGCTCTGGCTGAAAGTATGATACCGGTGATTGGCAAGCTCTACCGCGAGCGCAATGTCAGCACCTATATGTACGGTAATAATATGGTCAACAAGTCGGTAATCGACTTGATGAAGTCTCACCGCTTTGTGCGGCAGGTGGAGATGAACGAACTCAGTGAGTTTGACACTGCGCCCATGTTGGATGCCATAGCGAAGTTACAGCTCGGCCCAGCGCATTTGGACCTGGGAAAAATGGTCGTCAAATTCCAAAAAGGCGGCAATGGTCGCTCCATTCAAGACTTTGTTCACGATGAGCTGGCAGAGATCGTAGGCTCAGATATCAAGCCACTGCCTGAGCCCCAGGATGTGGTGCTCTATGGCTTTGGCCGAATAGGCCGCCTGGTGGCGAGAATATTGATTGATAAGGCGGGCGGCGGCGATGTGCTGCGCCTGCGCGCAATTGTTATTCGCAAGAGCAAGTTGGACAATGATCTGGAAAAACGTGCGGCTCTGCTGCGTCGGGACTCGGTCCACGGGTCCTTTAAGGGCACTATTCGTGTGCTCAATGAAAGCAATACGCTGGTGGTTAACGGCAATCCCATCAAGGTAATCTATGCCAACAACCCAGAGGAAATTGACTATACAGAGTACGGTATTAACAATGCCCTGATTGTCGATAATACCGGGGTTTGGAAAGACAATGCTGGTCTGGGTGGGCATCTGCGACCGGGTGCTTCCAGGGTGCTGCTAACAGCACCGGCTGGAGATGATATTCCCAACATTGTCTATGGTATCAACCATCATGAGATTACCCCAGAGCGCAAAATTATCTCTGCGGCCTCCTGCACCACCAACGCTATTGTGCCTGTATTAAAGTGCCTGCTCGATGAGTACGGAATTAATAACGGCCATGTGGAGACCGTGCACGCCTACACCAATGACCAAAACCTGATTGATAACTATCATAAAGGTGATCGTCGGGGGCGCAGTGCGGCGCTCAATATGGTGTTGACCTCTACAGGTGCGGCCAAGGCAGTGGCCAAGGCAATTCCAGAGCTCAAAGGCAAATTGACCGGCAATGCAATCAGGGTGCCTACACCCAATGTGTCCATGGCTATCCTTAATTTACAACTGGGTAGGGAAACCAGTGTTGAGGATCTCAATGAGTTTTTGCGGCAAAAGGCCCTGCATTCCAGCCTGCAACAGCAAATCGGCTACACAGTATCTACTGAGGCTGTATCTACAGACTTTGTGGGCTCTCGTCAGGCCTGTGTGCTGGACTCCCAGGCGACCATTGTCGACGGCAATAGCTGCGTGCTGTACTGCTGGTATGACAATGAATTTGGCTACAGCTGTCAGGTAGTGCGCTGCCTCGAGAAGTTTGCTGGTGTGGTATGGCCCAGCTATCCCTTAGAAGGGGAATAAAGTCTTTATAAAAGGATAACCCCATGCTGGTAGAGCAGATATGGACAGATAACCCACTGCGTAATTTTCACTATCTGGTGGCCTGCGCAGAGACCCGCGAGGCTCTGGCTATTGATCCCTTTGATCATCAGCTGGTGCTGAAGCGCGCCGAGGCACTGGGCTGGAAGATTACCCAGATTCTCAATACCCATGAGCACTTTGACCATATTGATGGCAACCAGGCAATGGTTGCCGCCACTGGCGCTGTGGTGCTTGCCCATGCCAATGCCCTTGACAAGATTGCCGGTATGAACACCGGCTTGCATGCCGGATCGGTGGTAAGGGTTGGCAGCACGGTAGAGCTAGAGGTGCTGGATACGCCTGGCCATACCATGAGCCATATCTGCCTGCTGTCTAAAACCCAGGTGCCAGCGCTGTTTAGTGGCGATACCATCTTCAATGCGGGGGTGGGTCACTGCCATTACGGGGGTGACCCAGATGTTCTTGCCAATACCGTACTGTCCCAGGTGGCGGCGCTGCCAGACAAAACTCTGCTCTATCCAGGCCATGATTATATTGTCAATAATCTGCGCTTTACCCTGGATCGGGAGCCTAATAATTCGGCCGCAGCGGAATTGCTGCAGCAGGTGGAGTCCCAGGATCCCAATCAGGCGCTGATTACCAATTTGGGTCAGGAGAGGCAGATCAATACCTTTTTCCGCACCCAGAGTCCTGAGATTATCCAAAACTTTGCCCAGCTGTCCCCAGAGGCCAGCCCTACAGAGGTGTTTTTGGCCCTGCGGGACTGTCGCAATAGCTGGTAATTAATACCCCCTGGGCCGGTTTGCCCAGTCATTTCTAATCAAATCTAAAAAAAACCTTTAGATTGGTCTTAAAAGTGCTACAGCGCTGGCATCGCAGCGCCCAGACCTTTATAATCCCGCGCAATCTAATTCGGCCAATTTTGATCATTCTGGAGCGGTCACCGATTGGGCGAAACTACATCGTAATTTGCACAGGTCTCGAGCTTTAATTTGAGTTTGAGCAGCGGCTATTTGATTGGTCGCAAGAGTTTGGCGAGTGCAGCCGGAATTTAAATTAAACTAGTGGTATTTCCTTATGATCAAAGTTCGTCGAGGATTAGATCTGCCCATTGCCGGTGCGCCGGAACAGGTCGTCCAAGATGGTCCCCTGATAAGTCAGGTGGCGGTAATCGGTTCAGATTATCCGGGCATGAAGCCCACCATGGCGGTGCGCGAAGGTGATTCTGTCACCCGGGGTCAGGTACTGTTTTCCGATAAGAAAAATGAAGGCGTTGTATTTACCGCGCCGGCAGCTGGTACTGTGGTTGCCATCAATCGTGGCGAGCGACGAGTGTTTCAGTCGCTGGTCATTGATGTAGATGGCGATAAAGCTGAGAAATTTAAGTCTTACTCTGCCGCCAAATTAGCAGCTCTGGACCGCGCTGAAGTGGTAGACAATCTGGTCAACTCTGGCCAGTGGGTGGCCCTGCGCACCAGACCCTATTCCAAGGTTCCCGCTATTGATTCTGCGCCGGCTTCGATTTTTGTCACTGCCATGGATACCAATCCTCTGGCGGCGGATCCGGCAGTGGTTATTGCCCAACGCAGCGAAGACTTCCTCAATGGTTTGACCCTGTTAACTCGCTTGACCCAGGGTCCGGTTAATCTCTGTGTTGCTCCAGATGTCGATGTGCCCGGTGATGAGGTTGATGGGGTTCGCGTTGTTGGCTTTAGTGGGCCGCACCCAGCTGGTCTGGCTGGAACCCATATCCATCACCTGGATCCAGTAAGTGCAGCTAAGACAGTTTGGACCATTGGCTACCAGGATGTGATCGCGATGGGCGTTCTGTTTACCACAGGCAACCTGGATAACTCTCGAGTGGTTGCTCTGGGTGGACCTCAGGTGGTTAAGCCTCGCCTGCTAACCACGCAGCTCGGCGCTAATCTGAATCAGCTAGTGATTGGGGAGTTGGTCAATGATGAGAACCGGATTATCAGTGGCTCTGTACTCTCAGGTCGCAAAGCGGCCGGTGAGTTTGCTTTTTTGGGCCGCTACCACAGTCAGGTCTCTGTGATTCGCGAAGGCCGCGAGCGTGAGTTCCTGCACTATCTGCGTGCCGGCGTAAACAAGCATTCCGCTCTACCTATATTTTTCTCTTCTTTGACCAGCAAACTCTTTAATATGACCTCCAGCACCAATGGTAGCGAACGCGCCATGGTTCCTGTGGGTGGCTATGAAGATGTGACTGCACTGGATATTTTGCCGGTGCAACTGCTGCGCTCACTGATTGTAGGTGATACAGAAATGGCCCAGAAGCTGGGTTGCCTGGAACTGGATGAAGAAGATGTTGGCCTCTACACCTATGTCTGTGTAGGCAAGCACGAGTACGGCGGCATTTTGCGCGACAACCTAACTAGAATTGAAAAGGAGGGTTAAGCCCATGATGCGTAATCTTCTCGATAAATTAGAGCCAAACTTTCACAAAGGTGGCAAATGGGAAAAGTGGTATGCACTTTTTGAAGCCGTAGACACTGCTCTCTACAAGCCGTCCGATATCACTAAGAACAGCTCCCATGTTCGCGATGGTATTGATCTGAAGCGTGTGATGATTACCGTCTGGCTGGCGACTTTCCCTACTATGTTTTTTGGTATGTGGAATATTGGTTTTCAGGCCAATACCATTATGGCGGACATGGGCATGGTCTCCCAAGAGGGGCTGCGCGGTGTCTTTATCGGCCTGCTGGCTGGCTATGATGCTACCAGTGTCTGGGACAATATGGTTCATGGCGCTGCTTATTTCCTGCCCATTTATATGACTACCTTTATTGTGGGCGGTTTTTGGGAGGTGTTATTTGCCTCGGTGCGCGGCCATGAGGTCAATGAAGGCTTCTTTGTTACATCTATCCTGTTTGCGCTCTGCTGTCCCCCGGATCTGCCGCTGTGGATGGTGGCTGTGGGTATTAGTTTTGGTATTGTGATCGGCAAAGAAGTGTTTGGCGGTACCGGCAAGAACTTCTTAAACCCGGCGCTGACCGGCCGGGCGTTTCTGTACTTTGCCTACCCGGCCTATATGTCTGGCGATGCAGTTTGGTCAGCAGTAGACGGCTACACTGGCGCAACCATGCTGTCTGTGGCTGCCGCTGATGGCATGGTTGCCCTGCAACAGAGTGCGACCTGGATGCAGGCTTTTCTAGGCACTATTCAGGGCTCTATAGGTGAAACATCAACCCTGGCCATTCTGATGGGTGCGGTGTTGCTGCTGGTGATGCGCATTGCCTCCTGGCGAATTATCACCGGTGTGCTGATTGGCTCTGCAGTTCTGTCCCTGCTGTTTAATAATATTGATTCAACCAACCCCATGTTTGCCATGCCATTCTACTGGCACTGGGTGATTGGTGGCTTTGCCTTTGGTGCCATCTTTATGGCCACAGACCCTGTGTCTGCGGCCATGACTAATACAGGCAAGTTCTGGTACGGCATTTTGATCGGTGTGATGGTGATTCTGATTCGTGTGGTTAACCCCGCATTCCCAGAGGGCATGATGCTGGCGATTCTATTTGCCAATCTATTTGCGCCGCTGTTCGACCACTGGGTTGTGCAGGGCAATATTAAAAGGAGACTGGCTCGTGGGTAATGACAGTATTTCTAAGACATTTGGTGTAGCACTGGCACTCTGTGTGGTCTGCGCTGTGGTGGTTTCCAGCGCCGCGGTGATTTTGCGACCCACTCAGGAAGTGAACAAGCTGCTGGATCTAAAAGCTAATATTTTGGCCTCGGCGGGTTTGCTCCAGGAGGGAGTATCGATTGAGACTCAGTTCGAGCAGATTAGCACTCGCGTGGTTGATCTGCAGACTGGTGAGTTTACCGACGCAGTGGATGCCGCGACCTATGACCAGCGCAAGGCGTCTAAAGACCCGGCTCTCTCTATGGCCCTGGATCCCAAGCAGGATCCTGCCAAGATTAAGCGCCGCGCCAATTATGCCACTGTGTATATGGTTGAAGGCGAGCAGGGCATTGAGAAAATTATCCTGCCCATCAAAGGCTATGGCCTCTGGTCGACTCTCTATGGGTTTCTGGCACTGGAAGCTGATTTTGAGACAGTGGCAGGTATTGGCTTTTATGAGCATACCGAAACTCCTGGTCTGGGTGGCGAAGTAGATAACCCCAGGTGGAAAGCCAGCTGGGTGGGCAAGCAGGCCTATAACCAGGGTGAGCTGGCCATTACCGTATTAAAAGGCAAGGCTGATATGAGCCGGGCTGGGTCTGAGTCCCAGATCGATGGTCTGGCCGGTGCCACGCTGACCACCAGAGGTGTTGATAATCTGGTGCGCTACTGGCTGGGTGATGAGGGCTTTAGACCTCTGATCAATTCTTTAAAATCTGGGGAGGCCTAACTAATGTCCAAAGTTAAAGACACCTTATTGGAGCCTATTGTTGCCAATAACCCAGTGGCACTGCAGATTCTGGGAATCTGCTCGGCGCTGGCGGTAACCTCAAGCATGAAAGTTGCCTTTGTGATGTGCCTGGCACTGACCATAGTGGCGGCTTTTGCCAATCTGTTTGTTTCGATTATTCGCAACCATATCCCCAGCAGCATCCGCATTATTGTGCAGATGACTATTATTGCCTCTCTGGTAATTGTGGTGGATCAGGTGCTCAAGGCCGTGGCTTACGATATCAGCAAGCAGCTGTCAGTATTTGTGGGTCTGATTATTACCAACTGTATTGTGATGGGTCGCGCTGAAGCATTTGCCATGAAGAACCCGCCAATGGCTAGCTTTTACGATGGTATAGGTAATGGCCTGGGTTACAGCATGGTGCTGATGGTAGTCGCCTTTTTCCGCGAGCTATTTGGTGCCGGCAAGCTGTGGGGCTATGAAGTGCTAAGCCTGACTACCGATGGTGGCTGGTATGTGGCTAATGGAATGATGCTGATGGCACCCAGCGCGTTCTTCCTTATCGGTTTGTTGATCTGGGTAATCCGCATCTACGATAAAAAGCAGGTGGAACAGCCTGACTTTAAAATTACCGCCAATAGTCGTCCGAGCGAGGTGGTCTAATGGAACATTATCTAAGCATCTTAGTCCGCTCAATCTTTATAGATAATATTGCCCTGAGCATGTTTTTGGGCATGTGTACCTTCCTGGCCCTGTCGAAGAAAATCGATGCCGCTATTGGTCTAGGTATAGCCGTTATTGTGGTGCAGACCATTACTGTGCCGGTCAATAATCTACTGCTGAACTATCTGTTGGCCGATGGCGCATTGGCCTGGGCTGGTCTGCCAGATGTAGACCTGAGCTTTTTGATGTATCTGTGTTTTATTGGCGTTATTGCTGCCATGGTGCAGATACTGGAGATGGTCCTGGATAAATATGTGCCAGCTCTCTACAGCGCCCTTGGCGTGTTTTTACCACTGATTACGGTGAACTGTGCAATTCTGGGTGGCTCTCTGCTGATGGCAGAGCGGGGCTTCAACTTTAGCGAGTCTGTGGTTTATGGTCTTGGTTCGGGCACCTCTTGGGCACTGGCAATTGCGGTTCTGGCAGGTATTCGTGAAAAGTTAAAATATAGTGATATTCCAGAAGGCCTACAGGGGCTGGGTATCGTATTTATTACTGTGGGTCTTATATCGCTGGGCTTTATGTCCTTCGGCGGCATTGATATCTAAGCAATATCTGTAATA
>Ga0115571_1002879_pt1 | contig 11125 bp, 7 predicted proteins | sample COGITO_mtgs_1205_FD_87293 | JGI IMG/M metagenome (GOLD analysis project Ga0115571, IMG submission 87293) | Pelagic marine microbial communities from North Sea - COGITO_mtgs_120531 | ecosystem: Environmental > Aquatic > Marine > Epipelagic | place: Germany:Helgoland, sampling site Kabeltonne...
GGATTTTTTATACCACATTTTATCTTCGGGTGTGATTTTTTTTCCTACCCCTGACAATGGAGATTCAAAACCAAAAGGAACCAAAATTTTGCCTTGAAACCTTTTGGGTTCACTTTGATTGGTTTTTAAAATTGCATAGTCCCACAATCCATTGAGATTCTTCCATTCGGTTCTTTCAAATTGAGGACGGGGGTACTCTTGCCAAACATTTTCAGGACTGACTTTTTTGCCCCATTGACTCATCATTTTACCCCCTACGGCTTTCCAGTTTTGGGCTTGTAGGGAGGTAGCTAGTATAAGTACAAAAAATATCAATCTAATCATCCTTATCAAATTTTTATTTGTTGTAAGATAGAAAAAACCAAATCCAATTAAAACTATTTAACCATTCGTGATTTACTGTTAATGATTCTCAATTTATTTTTTTAAAAAGCATTATATTGTAAACTAATGAATTTTTCAATGGAGATATTTGAGATATTTTGGAATGAAATCATCAACTTTTTTGGAATCACCAATTTTTTCCAAATTCTTAATATTGGAGACTATGCCTCTTTTTTGACTTACGATGGTATAATAGCCATTATTCAGCCAATTTTGCCACTGCTTTTGATATTGGAATTTATAATGGGAATGGTTCACAAGAAACCGCAAACGAAGGTTTATCAAACTGTTTTTTTGATTTACATCTTTAACCGTTTTATTGGTCGATTTATCGCTATTGCCATGACTGCCATTTGTATCGGACTTTTTCAAAAATACGCCCCTTTTCAAACCACCATGACATGGTATTGGTTTGTTTATGGTTACATTATCTGGGAGTTTGCCCATTTTATCTACCATTATTTGGGACATAAAGTCAGGTTGTTTTGGTGCCTCCATGCTACCCATCACACCCCAGAGGAAATGAATTTAAGTGTGGCTCATGCCCATTTCTTTTTGGAAGCACCCTATGCCGATGTGATTCGCACCACGATTTGCATTCTGTTAGGAGTGCATCCTGCTCTTTTATTTGCAATTATGTTTGTTGATGGTACCTATGGGACGTTTATCCATGTAGGTGAAAACATAATGAAAGATGGGAGAATGGGTTTTCTAAACAAACTTATGCTTACGCCCTCTCATCACAGGGTTCATCATGCTAGAAATCCGCTCTATATCGATACCAACTACTGCAATCTCCTGAATGTTTGGGATAAAATTTTCAAAACCTATCAAGAAGAGCAAAAGGATATTGGCATTGAATATGGGATTACTAGGGAAATCAATTCTGGTAATTTTATCGATGTTTATTTTGGTGAATTTATAGCCCTTTTTAGAGACGTCATCGAAGCTCCTGGGCTTAAAAATAAATTAGCTTATATCTTTTTTCCACCCGGATGGGACCATACAGGAAATCACAGAACCGCCAAAATAATTCGCAAAGAATACATAGCACTGGTTCGAAAGTAATATTTTAAAAATCATCATATCTTATAGATTAAATTACATGAAAAAAAATATTTGTTTGTTCCTTTTTTTGACCATTATTTCTTGTCAAAGTAATGATATACAACTTTTTAACGGAAACGATTTAAAAGGTTGGGTGAATTATGGTGGAGGAAAATTTTATGTCGAAGATGAATGCATTGTAGCCGAGGCCATAATGGGTTTACCCAACTCCTTTCTTTACACAGAGAAGAAATATCAAAATTTTGAATTGGAGTTTGATGTCAAACTAGACACCGTTTTAAATTCTGGTGTTCAGATCAGAAGTAATATTTATGATGAAGATACTCAAACCATCCGTTGGGGCGGGCGTTTTGATGAAAATGGAGAAAAAATAGTTATTCAAAAGAAAAGAGCTGCAGGAAGGTTTTGGGGATATCAAATCGAAATTGATCCTACTTTACGATCCTGGAGTGGTGCCATCTATGAAGAGGCTGGAAGAGGTTTTCTCCACACCCCAGGTGTCAACGAAACTGTAAAATCAGCTTTCAAACCTTTGGAGTGGAACCATTTTAAAGTTAGGATCAAAGACGATCATATTCAATCTTGGATTAATGGCGTGATGATTGGCGATGTATATGATGACCTTACCGATAACGGATATATTGCACTCCAATTGCATGGAATTGGTAGAAAAGCTTTAAAAGGCAAAAAAAAAATACGTTGGAAAAACCTTGTTCTAACAGAACTCTAATCACAACAGGAATGAGGCTTCAAAAGATGTTTTTGATCTTCCTTCTATTCTTTAGCATGGGTTGTGATAAGGGGAGTAGTGATGATGAATGTAAAGGGCCATCAAAAATCATAGCTTGTACCAAAGAATACATGCCTGTTTGTGGTTGTGATAATAAGACCTACTCCAATGATTGTGTCGCAGATGCCAATGGTATTAAATTGTGGACAACAGGAGTTTGTTATGAGAATTAATTTTTTAAATTTAAATATTAAAGTCACTAATTCTAAGATGCAAAAAGAAACTAAGCTACTGATGGGGCTGGGTACAATGCTTATTTTGATTGTTGTCCTTTTTTTAGGGCTTCGACCCCATCACAAGGTTGATTTTTCTACGGAAGTAAAACCAATACTCAATAAGCACTGTATTTCCTGTCATGGAGGGGTGAAAAAAACTGCGGGTTTTAGCGTTCTCTTTGAATCTGAAGCATTGGGTGTTACTCAATCGGGCAAACCAGCGATAATTCCCGGTAATGCAAGAAAGAGTGAATTGATCAAACGATTACACTACACCGATCCCGAAACGCGAATGCCCTATAAAAAACCTGCACTTTCCGAGGCGGAAATCAAAACCCTAACCGAATGGATTGATCAAGGTGCAAAATGGGGAACCCACTGGGCCTACCTTTCGGTCGATGAAAAAGCTACACCTGAAGTCGCTACGGCCTTCGAAGAACAAGCTTTTCTTTCCAATCCTATCGACTATTTTATTGCGGCCAGAATGGAAGAAAAAGACCTTTTACCCAACCCTCCTGCTGCAAAAAATATTATCGCTAGAAGGGTAGCTTTTGATATTACGGGTCTTCCTCCAGACACACAACTTGCACATAACTTTATCAATAAAAAAATCTCCTATGAGGATTATGTCGACAGCCTTTTGGTTAATGAAGGCTATGGAGAGAAGTGGGCCAGTTGGTGGTTGGATTTGGCCAGATATGCAGATTCAAAAGGTTATGAGGCAGACAGAGGAAGATCAATATGGAAATATAGAGATTGGGTAATCAAATCCTTAAATGAGAATATGGGATTCGACCAGTTTACATTAGAGCAATTGGCAGGGGACCTTCTGCCTGAAACTTCTACTGATCAGTTGATCGCTACAGCCTTTCATCGTAACACAATGAATAATGATGAGGGTGGTACCGATGACGAGGAGTATCGGGTTGCTGCGGTAATCGATAGGGTCAATACTACTTTTGATGTTTGGCAAGGCACTACTATGAGTTGTGTTCAGTGTCACAGTCATCCCTATGATCCATTCAAACATACTGAGTATTATAAGTTAATGGCTTTTTTTAATAATACGATGGATGAGGATTTGGTTGATGAATCACCCAACCTAAAAAAATACAGTAAAGAAGATAATTTAGAGGTTGAAAAAGTTTTAAAATGGATAAGTCAAAAAGGGAATAAAAAACTACATACAATTTATAAAAACTTCCTTCAATTTCAGGAGCCAAAATATCCTGCCCATGATTTTTCAATTGTCGATTTGGAAAATGATCTAGGAACCATTAATGGATTGTGGCTTGCATTGAGAGACCGCGGAGTTGCTACTCTTAAAAATTTTGATACTCAAGGATATCAAAACTTATATTTTATGCACGATGCTAAACCAGGCACGAAAATTTACCTCAGGATCAACAGTAAAAACTCAAATTTAATAACTGAAATAGATTTCAAACCTGATTATGATAACGAATCTGATAATGAAGTAGGGAAGGATAACTCAAATTACTTCAACCCTCGACTAAAAATCAAAAAAGTTAGGATTCCAAAATTTGATGAACCTTTTGATCTTTTTATTGAGGCAAGGAACCCAAAATTATTGGATGCAAAAAAATCTAAAAATCCACATAATAGTAATGCAATAAATATTATCTGGGTTGCAACCCTTCCAGATTTACCAGAAAAAGGAACCAAACAAAATCAAATCACAGTCAAAAAATTCATGAATTTGCTGACTAAAGATGTGGACAACAAGACACCAATCATGGTCGAAAACCCTGACCATATGAAAAGAAAAACCCACGTTTTTGATCGAGGCAATTGGATGGTTAAAAAGGAAGAAGTTCAAACGGGAGTTCCTCAAATCTTAAATCCTTGGGAAAACCAATGGAAAAAAAATCGTTTGGGTCTTGCCCAATGGCTGGTTGACAAGGAAAACCCATTGACTTCACGAACTTTGGTCAATCGTATATGGCATCAGATTTTTGGTAAAGGCTTGGTCTCTACCCTAGAGGATATGGGCACAATGGCCGACCCACCCTCACATCCCGCACTCCTGGACTGGCTTTCTCATCAGTTCCTGCATTCTATGAACTGGAGTTTAAAAACTTTAATCAAAAAAATGGTGATGTCCGCTACCTATCGACAGAGCTCTCATACCTCTGCTGAGAAATTGGCTATAGATTCTGATAATATTTTTTATTCAAGAGGTCCTCGCTTGAGGCTTAAAGCAGAAGAAATTCGAGATCAAGCTTTGTCTGTTTCAGGTTTGTTGAGTGACAAAATGTATGGTCCTGGTGTAATGCCCCCTCAACCAGACGGTATCTGGGAACACAAATATTTGGGTAACCTTTGGAAAACAAGTGAAGGGGAGGATCGCTACAGAAGGGGGATTTATACCTACTTAAAACGAACCAGTCCTTATCCCTCTATGATCACTTTCGATGCGGGAAGTCGTGAAGTATGCTTGGTCAATCGTTCTCCTACCAATACACCCTTACAGGCATTGGTGACCTTGAATGACCCTGTATATCTTGAGGCAGCAATGCATTTTGCTCAATCTTATAGCAATAAAGAAGTCAAAGTCGCCATCAGTGAAATGTATCAAAAAGCTACCTTAAGAGTGGTTGATGAAGCCAAGCTCAATGCTCTTATGACCTTATATGAAGAGGCAAAAAAAACCTTTCAAAAAGATCCAGATCAATTGCAAGATTTCTTTGGGTTGAAAGAGGTTGTAGATAAAAATACTGCTTCGCTGGCTGTGGTTGCCAACGCTATTATGAACTTAGATGAATTTTTAACCCATGGATAAAATCAGGAAATTATTAGCAGAGCAGCGATCTATTGAAGCGCAGTTCAACAGTCGCAGGCACTTTATCAAAGATTGTACCCTTGGATTGGGTGGCTTGGCTTTGGGCAGTTTTTTGAACTCCTGTACCTCTGGCAGTCCTAAAATACCTGCCTATACTACTGACAGATCGCTCAATCCCATGTCACCACTTCCCGCTCCGTTTTTACCAAAAGTTAAAAGTGTGATCTATCTCCATATGGTGGGGGCCCCCTCACAGTTGGAATTGTTTGACTATAAACCAGAATTGGCCAAACTCCACAATAAAGCTTGTCCTACCTCTTTGCTTGATAGCAAAAAGTTTGCTTTCATCCAAGGGATCCCAAATATGCTAGGGCCACAGGCAACTTTCAAGCGGGAAGGGGAAACGGGCAATTGGGTTTCCAACCACTTGCCTCATTTCAAAAAAATAGTCGATGAAGTAGCTTTCCTAAAAGCTGTTCATACCGATCAATTCAATCACGGACCTGCTCAGATGCTCATGCACACAGGAAGTCCAAGAAATGGTCGACCCAGTCTGGGATCTTGGGTTACCTATGGTTTGGGATCCGATAACAATAATTTACCTGGATTTGTAGTCCTTACCTCTGGGGGTACGCCCGATGCTGGAAAAAGTGTGTGGGGCAGTGGTTTTCTTCCCTCGGTCTATCAAGGGGTACAATGTCGTTCCAAAGGCGATCCTGTTCTCTATTTGAAAGATCCAAAAGGAATGCCTAGAGATTTAAAAAAGAAAGTATTGGAATCCATCAATGACATCAATTTTAAAGAATATGAAAAATTTGGCGATCCTGAGGTATTGACACGTATCAATCAATATGAAATGGCCTATCGTATGCAAGTTTCAGTTCCAGAAGTGATGGATATTGACAAGGAGCCTGAGACTATAAAGCAAATGTATGGAGTAAAACCTGGAAAAGAATCCTTTGCCAACAATTGTCTTTTGGCTCGTAAAATGGTAGAACAAGGCGTCAGGTTTGTTCAATTATACGACTGGGGGTGGGATTCTCATGGAGCCAGTCCAGACGGTGCTTTGAATACAGGGTTTGTTAGAAAATGTAAGGAAACCGATCGACCCATAGCGGCTCTAATTCTCGATCTCAAACAAAGAGGTTTGCTCGACGAAACCCTAATCGTTTGGGGAGGAGAATTTGGAAGAACGCCTATGTGGGAAAACCGATTAGGGATTCAAAATGCTCCAGGTAGAGACCATCAAGGGGATGCCTTCACCATGTGGATGGCAGGAGGAGGTATCAAAAAAGGTGCTGTTCACGGTAAAACCGATGAGATTGGTTATTCGGGTATAGAAGGACGGGTATCCGTTCACGACATTCAAGCTACCATACTCCATCAACTGGGCTTTGATCATGAGCAATTCACCTATAACTTCCAGGGAAGACCCTTCCGACTTACGGATGTATCTGGCAGGGTGATCGACGAAATCCTCACCTAAACAATGACAAAAACAAATTGACCTAAAGGCTATGGAGTTTTTAATTGATCTTTTGGGGCGCTTTCATCCGCTCATTGTTCATTTACCCATTGGGTTTCTATTTTTGGGTTTAATGATGATGGTCTATGACCGAAAAGAGAACAAGCATCGAAAAGTCATACGCTTTGCCTTCTTTTGGGGTACTTTTTCCACCCTTGGTGCTGCGCTAACGGGAACGGTTCTTTATCTTCGAGAAGGATATGCTTGGGAGGATGTTCAAGGTCATCTTATATTGGGTATCCTCACTTTTGTATTCTCCTTTTTGTTGTACTTACAACTCAAAGAGTTTACACCATTCAAAAAACTTTCACCAAAATTTTTGGGGTATGGATTGGTATTTGTTTTGACAATTACAGGGCATTTGGGAGGTAACCTCACCCATGGTAAGCATCATTTAACAGATCCACTTCCACCAGAACTCAAATCGGCTTTGGGTATGGAAGTAGTCTCTAGAAATTTCGTCCTTTCGCCCGAAACCCATCAAGAATTACCCCTATATTCTGGAGTTATTCAGCCCATATTAGATCAAAAATGTGTGAGTTGTCACAATCCCAAAAAGACAAAAGGTGAATTGTTAATGCACAACTATAATGGTATAATGGATGGGGGAGAAGAGGGGCCAATTATTCTTGCCCTCAATGCTAAGAATAGTGAAATACTGAAAAGGATTCATTTGCCTAGAGACGAAAAAAAACACATGCCTCCAAAATCCAAAACCCAACTTACGAAGGCTGAAATAAAAGTAATTGAGCAATGGGTGACCTTGGGAGCACCAGAAAAAAAAACAGTAGCAGAACTGGGACTCTCTTCTCAGCTTTTCACTTCCTTTTTTCCAAAAGACGAGACGGGTATCTACCCCGATATAGCTCCCAAACCTTTGGGTAATAATTTTATAGATTCACTAAAAGCGACTGGTTTACAAGTAGCACCAATTTACAAAACGTCCTCTTTGCTTAAAGTTTCGGCCATTAATATCCCTGCCTTTGACGATCATGATGCAATGGTATTGCTTCAGGCCAAAGACCATATCGTTGACTTGGATTTAGGCCAGACCCAAATCACCAATGCTATATTTGAAGTACTTCAAGAATTAAATAACTTAACAGTTTTAAAACTTGATTATACTCAAGTAACGGGTAAAGGAATTCAAAAATTGAAATCATTGAGCCACTTGAAAGAAATTAATTTAGTAATGAGTGCCTTATCAAATTCGGGAGTTGAGGATTTATTTTCGTTTCCGACTTTGGAAAAAGTTTATCTTTTTGGGCTACTTGACACCACAGAAATCGTCGAATTTCCTGATACCTTAAAAACTGTATTTGAATTGGGAAATTATCAATTAAATGATACTTCTGATTAATGCAATAAAAAAACAATACAACTAGGTTAGTCATTATTTTTTTTTTTAATTTAACCATATAAATAATTACATTATGTTTTTAAGTAGGAGGAATTTTATTAAGAAAACATCCCTTTCCACTGCGGTAATTTCGACAGCTTCTTTGCTTATCAATTGTGAGAAGGACTCAGTTAAACGCGCTCCCTCAGGAGGTACTTATATGGGGGGCTTCGTTTCACCCAAATTAAGTACTGTTAGAGCTGCTTTTATTGGCGTCGGAAGTCGAGGAGGCGGACACCTTAAGAATTTTGCGGAATTAGCAGGAACAGAGGTAGTGGCCATAAGTGATCTTTATGAGGACAACGTCAAGCAAAAACTAGATATGGTAAAGCAGCTTGACACTAGCATTCAACATTCAAATATTGCTACTTATTGGGGAGAAGAAAACCAGTGGAAAAAAATGTTGCAAGAGGTTCAACCCGATGTGGTTTTTATTGCGACCAATTGGAACAACCATGCTCCTATGGCCATTGAATGTATGAAACAAGGGGCTCATGCTTTCGTGGAGGTGCCGCTGGCAGTAACCCTCAAAGACCTTTGGCATATTGTGGACACCTCCGAAAAGACAAACAAGCATTGTATGATGATGGAAAATGTCAATTATGGTAGAACCGAATTGATGTATCTCAATATGTGCAGACAAGGAGTGATAGGAGAACTGCTTCATGCCGAAGCCGCTTATATTCACGAATTAAGAGGACAAATGCAACAACAAGACCGCGGTACAGGTTCGTGGAGGACGCCCCACTACGCCCATGGAAGCGGTAACCTTTATCCCACACATGGTTTGGGTCCCGTAGCCCAATACATGAATTTGGCTAGAAAAGAAGATAATTTCAAAAGCCTAGTTTCCTATTCTACTCCTGCTCTGGGAAGAAAAAGCTACGCTGAAAAAAATTATCCTGCAGATCACAAATGGAACCAATTGGATTTTCGCAATGGTGACATGAATACTTCCATCATCAAAACCCACTTAGGAAGAACCGTTATGGTGCAATGGGACGAAACCAGTCCTAGACCCTACTCACGACTAAATCTTGTGCAAGGTACCCTAGGAGCCCTCGCTGGTTTTCCTACTCGAGTGGCTCTTGAAGGAGGGGTATTGGATATTACCAAAGACCATCACCGATGGGTAGAAGGGGAGCTCTTGGAAAAAGTCTATGAAAAATACGACCACCCCCTCTATAAAAGACTAAATCAGCAGTCCAAATCCAGCGGTCATGGAGGCATGGATGGTATCATGATGTACAGAATTGTCGAGTGTCTACAAAAAGGACTCCCCCTAGATCAAAATGTTTACGAGGGAGCTTTTTGGAGTGCAGTAACCGAACTCAGTGGTAAATCTATTGAACAAGGCGGAGCACCACAAGAATTTCCAGATTTTACCCGAGGAAATTGGAAAGATACTGAACCACTGAAAATTATATCATAAACAAATTTTTTCTAATGAAAAAAAGCATTTTATTAATTATACTACTAGCCTTATTGGCTTGCTCTGAACAACCCAAAAAAAAATCCAGTCAATGGATCACCCTTTTTGACGGGACCTCTTTAGATGGTTGGAGGGCCTACAACGGAGATCAAATGCCACCCGGATGGAAAATTGTGGATAGTATTTTGACCTTTACCACTGACCAAATCCTGGAAGAAGATTATGATTATACTGGGAGTAGAGACATTATTTATGGCGTTGAAGAATTTGATAATTTTGAGCTTTATGTGGAGTGGAACATTCCCAAAGGAGGCAACAGCGGTATTTTTTACCACCTAAAGGAAGGTTATGACGGCCCCCCGGTTGTAGCACCCGAATACCAGCTTTTAGACGATGAAAATTACGCAGAAATTCACAATTACGAGTTAAAGGATTGGCAGCTTACTGCAGCCGACTATGCCATGCATGTTCCGGATACCTCCCAAAAAACACTCTATCCCACGGGACAGTGGAACAGCAGTAGGATTGTTTTTACACCCGAAAATGTAGAGCACTGGCTCAATGGCAAAAAAGTACTCTCTTTTGTACCATGGTCTGAAGATTGGTATCAAAGAAGGAATTCTGGCAAATGGAATAATGCTCCCGACTACGGAAAATACAAAACGGGTTACATTGGTTTTCAAGATCACGGCAGTAATTTGTCTTTTAGAAATATTAAAATCAAAAAACTCTAAAATAATAAATATGAAAAAAAGAGATTTTTTAAAAACCTCATTGGCAGCTGCCACAACCGCTTTTATCCCCAAATCTATGATGGCCATGGGAAAAAGGGGAGAAAAACTGAGAACGGCACACATTGGTGTAGGAGGTATGGGAGGAGCTGACCTCAATTCAATTGCTTCCCATTCCGATGTTGTCGTGGTAGGACTTTGCGATGTTGACTCCAACGCCATAGCCAAAGCTAGTACCATCCATCCCAATGCAAAAACATATCAAGACTATAGGGTAATGCTTAAAGAAATGGCCAATGAAATTGATGCGGTAATTGTATCGACTCCCGACCACACCCATGCACCTGCTTCCATTTTGGCCATGGAAATGGACAAACCTGTTTATTGTCAAAAGCCACTAGCCCACCATGTTTCTGAGGTACGCGCCATGCGCAAAATTGCAGAAGAAAAAAACTTGGTTACCCAAATGGGAATTCAGGTTCACTCCTTCTATGATTATAAATTAGCCACCCTTTTAATCCAATCCGGTATCATTGGAAAAGTCAGTCGGGTAAGGGCTTGGTCCCCTAAAAACTGGGGCTATGATGGCCCAAAGCCCAATGGTACTGACCCCATACCGTCCAACCTTGATTGGAACCTATGGTTGGGAACAGCAGAAGAACGTCCCTTTAAGGAAAAAGTATACCACCCAGGGAACTGGAGAAAACTCGTTGATTTTGGTTGTGGTACTTTAGGAGATATGGGCGTTCATATTTTTGACACCCCCTACAATGCTTTA
>Ga0115571_1002881_pt1 | contig 11123 bp, 11 predicted proteins | sample COGITO_mtgs_1205_FD_87293 | JGI IMG/M metagenome (GOLD analysis project Ga0115571, IMG submission 87293) | Pelagic marine microbial communities from North Sea - COGITO_mtgs_120531 | ecosystem: Environmental > Aquatic > Marine > Epipelagic | place: Germany:Helgoland, sampling site Kabeltonne...
GGCGATGAAGAAGGCTAAAACCGCACCGGTCAGTCCTACACCCGCAACGAGGGAGGTGCCGATTCCACGTTTCTCTTTTGGTAAAAGTTCTGAAACCAGCGTTATACCGGCACCCAATTCTCCAGCGAGACCAATACCCGCAAAAAATCGGATCCAAGCATATTGCGTCCCATTTGTTACAAACCCATTTGCGATATTCCCAAGCGAGTACAGCGCAATGGAATAGAAAAGCACCTTAGTTCGGCCCAATTTATCACCAAGCACGCCCCATAAAATACCCCCCAGTAACAAGCCGAACATTTGCGTATTTAGAATAAGCATACCTACTTCACTTAAATCGGCGACACCCAAATCTGTTAGCGAAGGGATGCGAATAATACTGAAAAGTAGTAAGTCGTAGATATCAACAAAGTACCCTAGGGCTGCGACCCATATGATGGGCTGACGAAATATAGAAGCATTAGGTTGCATAGCATTCATATTAGCGAGTTGAAGATAGATAATATGTCAGAACTTTAGTTTTTTCAAGGGTTTTTGCACAAAGTGTTGCTTATTTCATATGACTTATTATATTGCATGAATTAGTAAAGTACCACCATGGATAAAATAAAATTTGAGTTAGAGTTTCCCCTTCGCGCTTCACCGAAAATGTTGTTCCCATTTTTGAGTACGCCTTCAGGATTGAGCGAATGGTTTTGTGACGATGTTAACTCAAGAACAGAACTCTTCACATTTTTCTGGGACGGTTCAGAAGAACAGGCTCGACTATTGAAGAAACAATCGGATAAAATGGTTCGTTTCCGTTGGCTTAACGACGAAGAGGACGGTTTAGATACCTATTTTGAGTTCAGAATTGAAGTTGATGCTTTGACGAATGATACGTCAATCATTGTAACGGACTTCGCTGAAGCTGATGAAGTTGACGAATCGAAGCTGCTTTGGGAAAGTCAAATTCACGAATTGCAGCACATTATCGGCGCTTAATGAAGAACGTTCCGTATTTCAGCATACCCGCAGTCCTGTTTGTTATGGTCTGCGGGATTTTTTTATCCTTTTTTCCGGACAAGGTCGAGGCCCAATTAGCCTTGCATAAGGCTTGGTATTCCCCACGAGGCTATACGTTGATGGGTTTTATCACCGGCTGGGGCGAAGGACCTATGTTTGTGTTGGTGATCATCGCCTACGCCCTGCAGAAAGCGTGGTGGCGTGCAGGAGAGTTTGTCGCAGCCGGAATTTTATCCAGTGTGTTGGTCCAATGTTTAAAGAAGCTAGTATTTGCTCCATCACCGCGTCCGATGGGGGTCATTGAGTGGAGCCAAACACTATTGGTAACAGATCTAGACCTTCCGCTACAATTTGCCTTTCCAAGCGGTCATACAACCACAGCGTTTGTATTTTTTGCCCTCATTGCTTTACACTGGCGCCGTCCTGCCATTCAGGTTTTCGCCGCGTTCTGCGCCATTGCCGTGGCGGTTTCAAGAGTTTATCTCATGGCGCATTGGGTCACAGATGTGATGGCGGGTGCAGTATTGGGAACAGTCATAGCCTTAGTGGTTCATTCCGTATCCCAAAGGGTACAAAAAAAGCCGCTCACCCAAGGGTAAGCGGCTCAGTATTAGATACGGTAGTCTAATTACAAATTCAATTTCTTCTTAGTGGATTTCTGTAACGAATCCTCATGCATCATGACACTTATTGTCTTTAGGCGCACATAAGCTTCAGAAGCATATAGGTAACCTGGACGGAAATCGTTTGGAATATCACCCCAAGAGTTTTTTACAATGTAAAATACATTGCCCTCTTGATCTTTAACCATGCCCTGAAGGACCATACCGTGGTCATCTTGTGTAAGATAGTTGTCGTACTGTTCTTGACGCGTCTCCTGGTCAACAAGCGCCTCTTCATGAGGTCCAGCGTAAATGGCCTGAGCTTCTTCTGCGCTCATATCGCTCCAGCTCTGGTTTGGCATAACTGCAATACCGTTTTTAATCGAGAACCCTTTATCACTCACGTCACAAGCCCAAGCCACTGGATAGCCCGCTTCAAGAGAAGTGTTGATGGCTTCCATCATTTCATCGATAGGAAGGTTGTAAGAGATGCCCCAAGTCCAGTTATCAGGAACCTGTATTTGACAAGCTTCATAGAAAGGGTGGTTTGTCCAAGAAGTTAATTGGACATAATCATCAGGATTAATGCCAATAATCTCATCCGCAAAACTCCTTGGCGTGTACGTTTTACCGTTGTAACCGAACTGTGCGGGCTCTTCACCTAAATATGCATCTAAAGTCGCATCAAATGCTTTTCTCCAAGAAGTAGATAACTTTCCGTTCTTATTGCCTTTAACTGCATCTAGAATGCCTTTCAACGCACCCTCCATTTCGCCATGGCGATTAATTTCAGAGCCATAGTTTAGACCATTGTAGACTTCTTGAGGAACGGCTCCATACTTTTTGATGACGTAAAGTACATCAGGTAGAGCACCACCTTGGGCGAAGTTCAGATAGCCATGAAGACGAATGTATTTTTCACCTTTGTCTTGATAAACCTTACGAACGGTATACATTTCTGAGAGATCCACAGGCGTTTTCCCCATTCGAATCATCTCACTCTCAACAAAGGATGTGGTCGCATAAGACCAACAGGTTCCCGAGGCACCTTGATTTTTCACAGGGGTTGCTTCTATATCAACGATGGTTTCCCATTCGTAGCCTATGGGCGCATCCGAACCGTTGTCTTTTATCTTATTGATGAGATCGACTTGCGCAAAAGCCTGCGTGCTTAATAGGGCCCCTGCAAGGAGTAAAGGTAATTTCATGATGAGATTATTTAAATTGTGTACTAACGGTAGCTTCTTTTATTCCAGCAGAATAATCGTAGAACCCTTCTTTTGATTTAACACCTAGTTTGCCCGCGGTTACCATATTTACGAGAAGCGGACATGGGGCATATTTCGGGTTGCCGAGCCCGTCATAGAGTACTTTAAGAATAGAAAGACAAACATCTAGCCCTATAAAATCTGCCAATTGTAATGGCCCCATAGGGTGTGCCATACCTAATTTCATAATGGAGTCAATCGCTTCAACATCAGCCACGCCTTCATGTAATGAAATAATAGCCTCATTGATCATAGGCATTAGAATCCGATTAGCCACGAAACCCGGATAATCGTTACAGGCTACGGGGACTTTACCCAGCGCTTTGCTCATTTCAATCACGGCATCACAAACGGCATCAGATGTACTGTAGCCGCGAATAATTTCGACAAGGCGCATTACAGGAACTGGATTCATGAAATGCATCCCAATTACTTTATCCGGGCGCGATGTTTGTGCTGCGATTTTAGTAATGCTAATGGAAGAGGTGTTAGATGCGAGTATACACGCCGCTGGCGCATGAGCATCAATGTCTTTGAAAAGTTGGAATTTTATTGCTGTATTTTCTGTTGCTGCCTCGACGACAAGGTCTGCTTCCGCGACAGCTTTCTTTAGATCCGTTCCAGTCGCGAGACGACCCAAAGCGTTTACTTTATCTGATTCCGTCAACTTTTCTTTCGCAATTTGACGGTCCATGTTTTTTGTGATGGTGCTTAAAGCGCGTTCCAGCGCAGCTTCGCTAATGTCAAATAAGTGAACAGTAAAGCCACTTTGAGCGAAGACATGTGCAATGCCATTGCCCATTGTTCCAGCACCAATTACGGTAATGTTTTTCATGTAGGGTGATTTGTGGTTCTTATTTGCCTCGCCCTTGCAAGACTGTGACTAAGGTATAGAACAGGATTTTGATATCGTTTACCAAGGTGATATTTTCTGTGTAGATCAAATCGTAGCGTGCTCGTTCAATCATTTCCTCCACATTTTCAGCATAACCGAACTTAACCATTCCCCAAGACGTGATGCCGGGTTTTACTTTGAGTAGGTAGCGGTATTGCGGCGCCGTTGCTATGATTTGGTCAAAGAAAAATCGACGTTCTGGGCGCGGTCCAACAATGGACATATCGCCTTTCAATACATTTAAAAATTGAGGCAATTCATCCAAACGAAATTTTCTCATGGTTCTACCCCAGGGTGTTATGCGCGGATCTTCTTCGCTACTGAGTTGCGGACCTTGCGCTTCCGCATCGTTATACATGCTGCGCAGTTTGATGATTTTAAAGGTCCTGCCATTTTTACCCAACCGCTCTTGTGTGTAAAAAATAGTTCCAGGAGAACCTACGGCAATCATGGCAATAGAAAATAAGATAATTGGTGCTGCGATGAGGAGCAGAAGGGAGGCCACCAAAATATCGAACAAACGCTTAATAAAGGCCACGTGTGGTTTGATCAATTCTCTTTTCACCTCAATGAGCGAACGGCCTAAACTTTCCATCTTGACTTGACCGGACAGGATACTAAAAAGGTTCGGTAGTACGTGAATGCGAACATCACTGCGCTCTATGGAGCTAACCATTTCGGCAATACGATCAGAATTTCCAGACGGTAGGGCGATTATAACATCTTCAACGGTATTGTCATTGATAATATCGGCCAACTGTTCCGTACTTCCTAAACACGGAATCGCATTCATTTGCTCGTGAACAGATCCGTTGGCGGTATGCAAATACCCCAGGAAGGAGTAGCCCTTGCTGCGGTCTTTTTGAAAAGCCAGTAAAAGTTCGGCAGCTTCCTTACCGCTGCCTATAAGTATTGTAGGGAACTTGAGTGAACCCTTGTCTATAAGGTGACGAACGCGAGTACTTAATAAGAGTCTAAATAAACCACTTAGAAGTAGGAGACTTCCTGAATAGACGCCTAATGTGATGTAATAGTCGCTGTATTGGGTAATGTAATCGTCCAGTAGAACTAGAAAGAACAGCAATACGGCCGTGATCACTGTACCGCCAAATGTGTTAAAGGCCTGTGTTATGCGACTTGTTCGGGTTAGGTCACGGTAAATTCCACTGAGTGCACTAATACTTATGAATAATGCAGTAGTGGCCGCTGCTGCTAGTAAAAATGTTTGGTCAAATTTTAATGGAACCGCTGTGCCGAACCGTTCGGGTTCGACGTAAAGCTTTCGTACCATATGAAGCGCAGTGTATGCGCCGGTACCGGCAATTATATCCAGCAATACATATCGAAAGAAAAGTTTGCGTTCCAGCTTTTTAGAGGTGCTCAATACAATAGCTTTATGTTGTCAATCAGTACTGTGGCAGTGTCGTCTGTGGTATTAATACCTCCGAAAAACAGATTATAATCCAAAGCATTCGGGTACCCGCTTACTTCTGTAACGAGGTTAATGTAAACTTTATTCCATTCTTCATTAGGAAATAGTGTGACTACCGGCGTCTTAATACTTTGAAGAATCTCATTCGCAGTAACGCCAAAGGTGAGCGCCACTTCTGTTTTGTAATTAACCTCAAGCCAGACATTTGCACCGTATTTGGGCAATTCGAAGGCTTGAAGTGTTTTGAACTCCCCCAAAGACACCGGAGGCAAGACAAATTTCCCGCTTTTATTTGGTAATTCTCCAGGAAAGGAAAAGACTTCACTAGTATCTGAGGTGATCAGTAGATTCGTATCGCTTTGAACGGTTCGGTTGTAGTTTAATCCGATACCGTCAAAATCTTCAATAATCATTAAGGTGTACGTAGGATTGTATTCGAATGTGAGAACTTCCGGGGAAAGCACCCTAGTTGATCCTTCATTCAAGGTCCAATTCTTTTCTATCGTCGATAGCATCTCATACTGGTTCCGTTGAGAATACACTCCATTGAGTGACATTCCAGGAATAAATCGGAGGGATTGATTCTCACCGGCATACACCGGTATCCGACACGGTGGGGAAAAAGCCCCAATTTGTTGCCCGTTTTGTTCTACCCAAATAGTATTCAGCTTAGACGATGACGTTCCCTCACTAGCTTTTGCCGCTACGCGCAGTTCAGTAACTTCTAAATAGGCCACCTCTGGAGCGGTTTCGTCCTCACAAGAGGTGAGAAGCAAAAGACTCCATAGAATGGTGCTAAAAATGATCGATTTGAACATAAGTACAAAGGTAGGCATCCTAGTGTTTTAAATTGTTAAAAAGAAGCCTCCTTCTAAGGACTACAAGTTGGGTTCGCGATGTACTTTCATTTTATGCAAAACGAGGACAGTCCATATTACCAAGGCCAGCGGGCCATTATGTGTAGTGATTTAAAAGCTAAGGGGTTGGCTGGAGAGGCTGTGCTGGGTGCAATGAATCGGATCCCGCGACACCTCTTCCTGGAGAGCAGCTTTCATCAGCACGCCTATCAAGACAAGGCGTTTCCTATTGCCGCGGATCAGACCATTTCTCACCCTTCAACGGTAGCTTGGCAATCTGAATTGTTGGAATTACGGCCAGGGATGAAAGTATTGGAGATCGGCACCGGAAGTGGCTATCAGGCTGCTGTTTTGTGTGAATTAGGCGTGAAATTGTTTAGTATCGAGCGTCAAAAAGCATTGTTCGATTTTTCGAAAAAGATGTTGCTCCAATTAGGTTATCGGGCCGAATTGAAATTTGGTGATGGATTTAAGGGAATGCCCGTTTTCGCTCCCTTTGACAGGGTTATAGTTACTTGTGGCGCGCCGTTCGTGCCAAAGGCACTTCTAGCGCAATTAACTGCGGGAGGAATTATGATCATTCCAGTAGGCGAAGGCACTCAAAAAATGGTTAAAATCACCAAGCAATCGGACGGTAGCTTTGTTCAAAAGGTGTTAGGAGATGCAGCGTTCGTTCCTATGCTCAAAGACCGCGAGTAGCGTACATTTGTCAAGTGAAAACCGTAGAGATAAAAAACCGCAAAGCGAAATTTGATTACGAATGGCTCGAAACCTACACTGCGGGCATGCAGTTGCAAGGGACTGAGGTGAAGTCTATTCGTATGGGGAAGGCGTCCATCGCAGAGGCGTATTGTTATTTCGCTGGCGAAGAATTGTTTGTTAAAAACATGACAATCTCTGAATGGTCTCATGGAAATATATTTAACCATGAACCGCTGCGGGAGCGCAAGTTGCTCTTGGCTAAAAGAGAATTGGATAAGATCCTAAAGGCTACTAAGGACGCTGGCATTACAGTGATTCCTACAAAAGTATTTATCAGTGAAAAAGGCTGGGTGAAGATGAATATCGCGGTAGCTCGTGGTAAGAAGAATTACGATAAACGTCAGTCATTGAAGGAAAAAGATGCCAAGCGCGATTTGGCCCGATTAAAGAATATTTAGATGTACAAATCCGTAATACGTCCTTTACTTTTCACCCTAAACGCTGAGCAAGCACATCATTTTACGTTTAAGTCGTTAAAGTTGGCTTTTAGAGTACCTGGAATAAGTAGCATCGTAACTACATTCTTTGGTTCATTGAAAGGGCATGAAAAAGTGGTCATGGGCTTGCGTTTCAAAAACCCAATAGGACTTGCTGCGGGATTTGATAAGGATGCGAAACTCTATAATGAACTTAGTGCTTTTGGATTTGGCTTTATCGAAATAGGGACACTCACGCCTAAGCCTCAGGCGGGTAACCCAAAGCCACGTTTATTTCGCCTTGTAGAAGATGAATCCGTAATCAACAGAATGGGTTTCAATAATGGCGGCTTAGATGCAGCCGTTTTGCGTTTAGCGAAAAAGAAAACGGATATCATCATTGGTGGAAATATTGGAAAGAATAAGACAACACCCAACGAAGATGCGACTTCGGATTACTTGAAAGGCTTGGAGGCTTTGCACCCTGTGGTTGATTATTTCGTAGTAAACGTGAGTTCACCGAACACACCAAATTTGCGAGAGCTGCAAGAAAAAGAGCCCTTAATGGCACTGCTTAGCGATGTTAAAGTGCTCAACGATAAATTGGGTAGTAAGCCGCTGATGCTTAAGATAGCACCGGATTTAACTACAGGGCAATTAGACGATATTGTAACCATTGTAAATACCTTAAAACTCGATGGGATTGTTGCCACAAATACAACTATCTCCAGATCCGGATTAAAGACGGCACAGCAAAAGGTGGATGCCATGGGTGCGGGCGGCTTGAGTGGAAGAGTACTTAGATCGCGATGTACTGAGGTGGTCAAATACCTGCGTGAAAAATTGGACAACAACATTGCAATTATTGCTGTTGGTGGTGTGTTTACGGGTGCTGATGCACGTGAAAAACTAAATGCCGGCGCAGATTTAGTACAAGTTTGGTCCGGTTTCTTGTATGAAGGTCCTGCAATGGTGCGCCGTATGCTCCGCAATTTGTAAATTAGGGTCGGAACACCTATCTAACCCATTCTAATGACCACCATTTCTATCGTTGAATGTCCAAGAGACGCTTGGCAAGGATTTCATGATTTTATCCCTACAGGGGAGAAGATTAAACATATTAAAAGCCTGATGCACTGCGGTTTTCATACCATAGATGCTGGCAGTTTCGTAAGTCCTAGAGCAATGCCTCAAATGGCGGATGCACAGGAATTGTTTGCGGGATTAGAGGAAATACGAGAATCTTCTTCGACCCAGCTTCTTAGCATTGTAGCTAGTGAAGGAGGTGCGAAGCGTGCCGCTGAATTTAATCATATTGATGCTTGGGGCTATCCCTTCAGTGTCAGCGAAGTTTTTCAAGAACGCAATAGCAGGAAAAATATTGAAAGGGCGATTGATGATCTAAAGCGTGTAAAGGATTTGGCATTGCATTCGAATGTGGAATTGGTCATTTATCTAAGTATGGCGTTTGGAAACCCTTATGGCGAGTTCTATCACACAGACCTTGTTCTAGAGCGACTTGAACAGGCTTTGCTGTGCGGAGCGGACATTATCTCCTTAAGCGATACTACGGGCCAAGGAACGACTCAAAAAGTCGTAGAACTTTGTTCTCTAATGAAGGACCATAGTACCGTTCCATGGGGGGCACATATGCACAGTACTTACGATGAGGCGGCGGAGAAAGCTTTAGCGGCGGTAAGCGCTGGATGCAGGCGTATCGATACTGCATTGAAGGGTTATGGGGGCTGTCCTTTCGCATCGGATCAATTAATTGGCAATATGCCTACCGAAAAAGTATTGAGTGCATTGACACTTGCGAACCATTCGCATTCGCTAGACCCCTTGCGAATAGAAAGTGCATATAATAGTGCGTTGCAGGTTTTAGGGCCTTATTCTTAATGTATCTTCGTGGTGTAGGTTGCATGCGGGAACGCATACTTAAAAAGGAACCCGGTTGAAGTCCGGGGCTTTGCCAGAAGCTGTAAATCGTGTTGAAGCTATTTAAAACCACTGCTGTTGCGGGAAGGAGAATAGGGGAGCGGTGAGCCAGAAGACTTGGCCTACACTAACCTTTAATGGTGCTCTGGGTCAAGCACTGGTGTAGTATGAAGAATCTTATAATCTCGGTTATCGCACTGTTGATGCCTGTTGCCCTTTATGGTCAAACCGATACGCTTTGGACAGCAAATGTTCTAGGAGGTGCCTATCGTTCCGAGGAAGTCAAAACAAGTTCCGATTCTTTACTCGCCACTATTAGCAGTGCATCATCTTATCTTTCTAAAGACAGCCGATTTATTCTAAAGCAATACACTCCAGGAAGTGTTGTTACGTCCTCATTTGGAGGTGCATCTTCCGAACAAAGTCGCGTGCTATGGGACGGTATTGATATAAGTAGCATGGCTTCAGGTGTATTCGATCTTAGTCTAGTACCTGCCTCAATGCTAAATAATACTGCGTTGTATGACGGTATCAATGGCGGTGCGCTGGCACCGATGGGTTCCGTAGGTGCCTTGAATGTTGCGGCTGAAATTCCTAAGGGTCGAGGAACAAGCACACTTTTTTCGGCATCAAGCATCGGTGATAGAGGATTGTTTGCGCAATCTTGGGGCAACATAGGTACAGTGCGGTACCAAAGTTCTCTGAGAAGTACAGGAGGGACAAATAGCTATCCCTATACCTTGGGCAGCTTAAACGGTGTACTTGAAGGCAATGGCTATAATGATTTGACCTACCTGCAATCGTTCCAGGGTAAATTATCCCGATGGAATTGGGAATCTACCTTGTGGTATACGCAAAGTGAAAAGGATAATAGCGGATCCATTCTGACACCAGGGTATATCAATCATCTTGAGGACGATATGCTTCGATTTAAATACGCGATCAGAAACCGAACAAATCAGTGGCAGGTATACCTGGGCAGGGAATGGCAGGCATATACGGATACGAATTCTCCTTGGACCATCACGGATACAAACACTTATACTCAAGCGACTGTACAATATTCGCGTCGAAACGAGCGCCAAGAGCTTTTTATCACCTCAAATTACTTTAGAGCGGATGGCACGAATAGAAGCGCAACAGCATTTTTACCGCATGTACTCTACAACCTCAGCCTTACGAAGAACGATCGATTGGTAATAAAAGGGGCTGGATATCAAGGTCGTGTGCATGTAGGCGCCCATTACAATCGCGCAACAAAGACTGGAAAATGGGGTAAACAGTATGCGGCTGGAACGTATTATCGTTTACCAACATTGAACGAGCTCTATTGGAGGCCTGGAGGAAATCCGGCACTGGATGCGGAGCGGTCTTACGGAGTGAAATATACCCTCCATCGTATGGGTAAGACTGCCTTAAGGATAAGTACTGACCAATTGTATTATGATCGGATGATTCAATGGGCACCAGGAAGCTCGGGGAATTGGTCTCCTCAGAATTATTATGCCGTCTATACGAGCACCACGACGGCATCCGCAACTCGGAATTGGTCAAAGTTGACTACTGATATAAACCTTACGCATCAGTATTCCAGGGTGCTTTCAACGGCCAGTAATGACCCGTCAATTGTAGGTAAGTCACTCATTTACAGGCCGATGATTCAGGCTGTATACACGTCAGAATATCACTTGCCCGTAGGCGTAATCCAGTTTCGTGGCTTTTACACAGGACTACGACACACCCTACGCGATAATACAGCCGTAGGTGAAATTCCGGCTCAATTTTGGTGCGCTCTAAGCTATTCAGTAGCGGGTGCTAATAAGCGTTGGAATTTATTAGTACTCGTAGATAATGTATTTAATAACGAAAGACAATATTACCAGTACTTCCCAATGCCTGGGCGGTCCTACCAACTAACTTTAAAACTCAATTCAAAACAATGAAAAAA
>Ga0115571_1002886_pt1 | contig 11110 bp, 10 predicted proteins | sample COGITO_mtgs_1205_FD_87293 | JGI IMG/M metagenome (GOLD analysis project Ga0115571, IMG submission 87293) | Pelagic marine microbial communities from North Sea - COGITO_mtgs_120531 | ecosystem: Environmental > Aquatic > Marine > Epipelagic | place: Germany:Helgoland, sampling site Kabeltonne...
GCGAGCACCGACGGCGGCAGCATAACGCGGAGAAGGATGAGCTCCAACGGCAGCTGTACGCGTTGATGCGGGACAGGGAGGAGGCGTTGGCAAAGTTCCGCGTTGAGAAGAACCGATGGAACGACGAGCTCCGGGAGGCGAGGATGGGGACCACATCGGCGATAAGCTCCGGTTTAAGCGCCGGGGGTGGCATCGGCATCGAGAGTCTACAGGTGGCGTCGCTGAGGCGCGAGCTCGCGGACTCCCGGTCGGGGGGGGTCAGAGGGTTCTCAGTCCCCGCGTCATCCGCCGGTTCCTTTGGCGCTCGGGATCATTCATCGGGAGCATTCTCCTCGGGCCAAAGGAACTTCGATGAAGGGTCCGCGTTCGATGAGTTCGCGAGCTCACATGCCGCGTCGCCGGTCCCCGGCCCGCCTCCGCCCCCGCCGCCGCCCCCCGGCGCGTCGTCGCGGCCGTCGTCGGCGGCGGGCAGCGTTCGAAGTTACGAGTCGCGTATGAGTCACGAGAGTCGCGGTCGGCCGGGGCGATCGGGGATATCTGGGACGGTGCCTCCTCCTTCCGAGGGTGCGCGCGAGTCGGCGAACGATCTGGTGAACGCGCTCGTGGCGAGCAGGAGCAGGCCCTCGTCCTCGACGTCCTATTGACTGTGTTGACTGGTTACATTTACAGTCGTATTTCAGTAAATTCTATCTCCGACCCGGGCGCTCCGCCCTTGTCTGTCTCTCATACACCCGTCACTCCAACCCTACCACGCGTAAAGGCTCTCCGCTATACCGAACGAAACGACTCCCAATCGACGCGTTCGCGTCGAGTACTGTGTTCGATGACGGCGCGATTAGAAGAAGCCCTTGGCGTGCTGGCCGAGGATCTCACCCGCGGAGATCATGTGCGCGAGGGAGCCCCACGCGGCGACGTCCACGATGGTGAAGCCGGCGGGGTCGCGGGAGCCGACGACGGGGCGCTCAGCCTCGGTCATGGTGTAGGAGTCTGCGTTGAAGGGGGGGGATCGTCAGCGCTCGTTCGGCGGTGCCGGGGGGATGATAAAATCAATGATTGGGTTCAGCTCTGCGTAGGGTCACTCACCGGAGCCGGAGTAGTTCTTGTTGACGGTGGGCGCGAGACCGAAGCGGCCGGCGAAGAGGCACGCGGCGGTGTTGACGCACACGATCTGCGGTGGGAAGGTGGGGATCGATCGTCAGGGTCGGTCATCGGGTGAACACATCGCGCGCGGCGTGTGGGCGGTCGGTCCGGGCCACTCCGGTGTTCGTTGTTTGCGGGTCGAGGATGATTAACTCATCCCCGTGCAAGTGTGGGTGCGAAAGCCGCCCTTCATGGCGCTCGGGTGGGATACGTACCACGTTCTCGGGGGAACCGATGGACCAGTCAGCCTTGACGGACACATCGCGCTTGACGGCGACGACCTGGGATCGGAAACGGGGACGCGGGGGTCAGTTCTCCGGCATCACGCTGCATAGAAATCTCGCGCCACGCTTTAAAGCTCTGGGAAACTTTTCATCGATGGCCTTGGGAGGCGCCCTCGGGAATACACGCGCGCTCACCTTCTTGGCGTTGAAGGTCTTGCGCTGGGTCGCGAACTGGGGGCGGACGGCGGTGGTGGAAGCGATGGCCTGCATCTTTTCAGTTGTTGTGTGTGCTGATATGGTTTCCGAGCGCGGGGCGGTCGCGGATTCGGGGAAAAACAGGCCCACCGAGCCGAGGAAAATCCTGTTTCGCATGGCGTCCAATCAGCGCTTTTTGCAAAAGTGCAAGACTGAAACTCATACGTGTTACGCGATAAAATTGGGCCCACGATTTTGATGGCCAAAAACGAGCTCACAAATCCAAACCGAGCCCGAACCGCCGGTTGACAAAGAATCATTCACATTAAAGTACATCGAAGAACAACCACAAACTACGGTACCACTCACGCACCCTCCGTCTTGGTCGCCACCTTGATCTCCAGGAGCGACTCCACCACCGTGCGGCAGATGGGGCACTTGTTGTTCTGGTGCCGGAGCATCCGCGCGCACCCGCTGCACATGCACATGTGACGGCACGGCAGCACCGTCGTGTCCCTCGGCTCCGACAAACACACCACGCACTCCTTCCCGTCATCCCCGCCCTCCGCACCGGGCATCCCCGCGGTGCCGCAGTTCTCGATGCCGAAAATCTCCTGCAGCTCGTACGAAACCCCGTCCACCCAGATCTTCTGCTTCACCGGCGTGATACCCCACCCCCCGTCGTCTTTGCGATTGAGCGTGGCGTACGTCGTCTGCGACTGCGTCCACGTCTCCAGCTTGGTCCCGGCGGGATGCGGGAGTGCCACGTCGTTCAATTTGGTGCCAGGCGGTGAGTCACCGGGCACGCCGGTGACGCATTCCAGCCGGACGATCACCGGAAACGCGTTGGGCGTCGCCGACGTTAAACGTTCCTCGGGCACCGAGGTCAGATCGAGCACCCCGGCGTCGCTGTCGAACTTCTGGCCGAGGCCGCGCGGGTGCTGGGTTCGGGCCGGGGGCGGTCGGTCACCGTGCGGCGTGAGGCGGCACCCTTCCTTCGGGTTCTCGGATGCTACTAGAAAAACGGAACACGAGCACTCCACGTTGGCGTCAAAGGTGAACGTGACTTTGAGCTTCCCGGGCCCCGCGTCCGTGACCGCGAGGGTGTTCTTCTTGAGGTTGACGTGGTTACGGATGGTGGTCGTGCGCGTGGTCTGCTCGCCAGTCGGCTGCGGCGCCGGCGCGGGCTGCTGCTGCTGCTGTTGCTGGGCGCCGTAGGGCGCGGGCATGACGAAGTTGTTGGGTTGCTGCTGGAACCCGCCGTAGAGCTGCCCGTTGTTCGCGGGTGGGGGCTGGCCGTAGTACACCTGTCCATGCTGCGTGTCGTGAGGGGGAGGGGATGGGATGGGTCAGTCGGGTTGGGAGGTGAGGCGCGTCGTTCGTGTTTTTAATGTGAAATGTGTCCCTTTTTTATTCGCCCCGCGGCCGCGGGGCGGGACGACTCGGGGGTCCATTCGCGACGGGTTCGGGTCGTCGTGTCGTCCGTGTCGACGCGTGTACGTACCGGCGGGACGGGGTAGTGCTGCTGAGCCGGGCGCGAGGACGTGGTCCCCATGTCGTTCGGGTCGTCGACCGTGTAGCACGCGCAACACAGGAACCTGCACACGCGTCGCACACCCGGGCGGACTTCACCGCCGGATCTGGCCGCCCGCGCGTTTTCCCCTCGACGTCCGAAGGGGTGTCCGGGTCGCTGTGTGCTCGCCGTGTCGCGCGATGTGACGCCGGTGATGCGCGAGGGTCGGAACGCTCACGCGCGCGCCACTCCCGAGTGCCTGAAGGCGACGCCCCTTCAGCGGACTCTTCGATGGATACTACGTCACCAAAAAACTTTTGGAGACAAATAAATACATCCAATCTGCCCAGGATCATGACTGTTTTGCATGTGCAATCGGTGGTGCATTTAGCTGGTTCACGTGTATGGAGTCATTGACATAAACGACGGACGATAATTCAAACGATGCTGACGCAGAGCAGAATCGTAGCCTCGCACACAACGCGTCGCCTCCCACGCCACAGTACCACGACCTTTCGATCCGACCTCGTATCCCCGATGACGCCGGGCTCTCCGCTCGGTATAGATGCGATGCACTGCGCCGCGATGTACGTCAAGGGCGTCCTCGCCGCGCTCTCGCTGCATCGCGTCGCGGGATACGCGCGCAGGTCGAAACGCTTGGTCACCCTCGCCACGAGGTGCATCGTCGTCAACGGCGTGGTTTTCATCGGCTCTCTCACCGTGCTGGATTACCTGTTGGCGCCGGTCGTCGGGTGGGTGCTCGATAGGTGGTCCACGGCGGACGCGGGAGTCGGCACCGGCTTCGATGACCCGCCCGTCGATGGGGCGATGGGAGGAACGTCGGCGGGAAAGAAAGCCACGACGGCGGGGTTCCTGTGGACGATGCGCGCGATCTGGCTCTACCCGACCTACTTCGCGAGCACGGTGATCAACTCGTTCACCGCGGGGGAGATCGCGCGGATATCCTGCGGGCTCGCACGGGAGGACGGCGCGAAACGGTCGCGAGGGAAAGGCGAAGTCGACGGAGACCCCGACGAACAGAAGAAGAAGACGAAGGGCGGGCTGGCGGGCTTCGCGGAGAGCGTGTACCACGTGCTGATCGTCAACAGCCTGTTCGCCCAGATCACGGTGCTGTCGTTTGTCTTCACCAACCTCCCGGGGCGGATCGCGACGCGCGCGCTGCAGACGTGGTTGTACGCGTTCTATTGCCACGACTACCTATGGAGCGCCGAGTCGAGGACGCCCAAGTGGCGGCTCGCGCACTTCGAGGGCAACTGGGCGTACTACGCCGGATTCGGGAGCCCGATCGTGCTGATATCCGCGCTCAACTTGAGCTCGTTCTACGCCTCCGCGGCGATGGCCATGGCGTTCCCGGTGTTCATGATAGCCGCCATCGCGGGCGGTCACGCGGGGGCGGAGAGTACTAACGGTGAGGGTGGGTGGACGAGGCAGGGTAGGTTTCCGGTGTTTCACCTGGCGAGTGAAACGGCGAGCTCGGTGCTGAGACTCGTGGGGATAGGTGCCGGGGGTGGGCGCGCGGTGAAGACGAAGCGAGAGTAGAGATGATGTAGAACTGTGTCACGAGTATTACATAACACGTAAGCAGTCAGCGTCCGTTTATCGCTCCTGTGTTTGTCAAAACGACGGGGTGGTCTTCGTCGTTCGTCGTGGTGGCCGTGTCGCCGTGTGTGGGCGCGGACGTGGGGGTACCTCCGTCCACGACGAGTTCGATGACGGTAGCGTTGGACGACGAGCCGTAGGACTCGTCACCGTGCGTCGGGAGCAGTGTCCTGGTGAGCCGGAGCGCCTCTTCCTCCTGGAGTCGTTCGCGCCTGGCCCTCCTGTCCAGTGCGCAGTCGCCGCACCAGCGGAGCGCCGTCCTCCATCCGAGCGCGACGATCGCGAATACGAAGACGGCGGCGCCGATACCGATGAACTCCCACGCGCTCTCCTGGTCGTGCGGGCGAAAGTCCGACATGACGGGCGTGTGTGTGGCGAGCCGCGTGGGCGACGGCCAAAAAATAGTCGCGATATTTCCAGAAGATCTGATGATCCTGCCTCGGGGGGATATTTTGCCCCCCCGCGGCGAGGAGCGGGCGACCAGAGCGACACACGCGGCGCCAGACGCGATCCCGCACGACCCATCGCCGGGCCATCGACCGCGGCGTTCCACCCCGCCGTCCAATCTCCCACCCCCGCGCCGAGCGAAGCGCCAGTCGCGCCCATATCCCGAACGATGTTAACGATCTGCAACAAACCCGCAACAGAAATGCTGAGCTGGATTGGGTCATCCGCCGTCGCCGGCGCCGCCCCGCGCACCGCACGCGCCCCCGCGTCGCTCGCGCCGATGCGCCGCACCCGTTCTAACAGCACGACACGCCGCACGAGCCATCGCGCCACCGGGTCGCTGACGGTGGCGTCGACGCACTCCGGCGTCTCCCCCGACGCCGCGCATCTTTTGCCCCGATCGCAGCATGGCGCATCGGCCACCCGCGCGGTGCTCGTGGCGGAGGTGGCCGCGAAGCCTACCCCAGCGCCCGTCGCCAACGATAACTCATTCTACGCCTTCTGCCGCGCCAACTGGCCCGCCTTCGTGGTGTTCCAGACGTGCGCGCTGACCGGCGCCATCGTCAGCGGCGTGAGCAGCCGGAAGAAGCGCATCGAGCTCGAGCTCATCATGAAGAAGTACCGGCGGATGATGGACAGGGTGGACGACATGACGTGCACGTTCGACTGGGACCTCGGCATGGAGCAGTGCACCGACGACTGGCCGGGAAGCACCGAACTCGCGGTGGCAAAGATGCTCCTCGACGAGAACGGCGACGCCGACGCCGCGCTGGCCGAGTTCGCCAAGGCCAAAACCGCGGTCCGGGCGGCTACCGACGATCTGAAGACATTGAAGGGCGACGTCAAGGCTACGAGCTCGTGGGTGAGCGCGGGTAAGGGCGCGGCGCTCGCGCTGGTGAGCAAAGGGACCGGGGACGGGTTGAGGGCGGCGGTGGATGAGCTCAAATCGGTGGCTGAGGCGGCGGAGTTGGACGGTGACTCGACAGTGTACGGAATGCTCGGCGACGTCCTCACCGACCTCGGTGACTACGCCGCGGCTGGGGCGTACTACGACAAGGTGCTGTCCATGGACTGAGTGAGATACTCTTAGAGGGTTTTATGATGATATGAAGAGCCGGGGCGAGGCCGGCGGTTGCTATTTTTCACAGTTGGTATTTGCCGTCAAGGGACGAAGTCGTCACTTCCGAGTCGCCCACGCACGCATGACCGCCGGCATCGCCGTCGCCGCGACCGCCGTGGTGGTATCGCCACCCGCGCGGTCGATCGGATCATCCCGCCGCTGTGGGTGTTCGGACACCACGCGCGCGCCGCCCGTCGCCGCGCGATACGCGTCGACCCGCGCGCATCGAGGGACCCACGTCGTCGCGAGCGCGTCCACGTCGGCGGCATCCTCGGACCCCACCACGGACGAGCGATGGGACGCGGCGTGGCGATCCGTGCGTGACACGTCCACGCGCGTCGCCTTTGTCGACGGAGACGCGCGCGACGCCCTCCGCGCCTCGCTCGTCGAGACCGGCCTACCCGACGCGCTCGCTAAGATCCCGGGCGAGGTGCACCTCCGCGCCGAGGTGTCCACGGGCGACGACGCACTCGCCGACGTCCGCGGCATGAATCTCTTCGACGGCCTGTTCGGTAACGTAGATGCCCTCGAAGACACGGATGTGATAAAGCGGGGTATCGGCACCCTGGAGCGGGACGTCGCGGCGGTGGTCAGATCCTTCGGGGAGACGTGCGACGAGCCGAGCGCCGTGGTGCAGATAAGTCTAATGCGCCAGACGCTGTGCTCCAAGTACCACGTGGACTGGGTGCCGCTGCGGGTGATGGTGACCTACTTCGGGGCCGGCACGGAGGTTCTCTCGGAACGCGCGAGCGACGCCATCACGGCGGCGAGGTCGCTCGGTCACTTCGCCGAGGACGCCGCGAAGACGGCGGCTTCAATGGGACCGGCGCCCGCCCAAAGTAATGAGTGCCAAATTGTGCTCATGAAGGGTGAGCGTTGGCCGGGGAACGCGGGACGGGCGATCGTGCACAGGTCACCGACCGTCGACACGTGTTGCGGCGAGTGGCGGCTGTGCCTGAGGGTGGACGCGCCCGCGTGGGTGAACCCGGCGGACTTAGACGAAGAGGACCTCATCAGTTAGTGATACGAGTCACCGTGTTTTGGGATTGTAGCGATCAATTCATGATGCGACGTGTCCTACGCCCTATGCCGACGTCGGGTATCTCAGTCGAGTATCTCGATCGTTCCCCCCGCGTTCGACGTGTCCTGCGACTTATCCCGCCCCGATCTTCGACGCCGTTCCACCTTCTTCTCGGTTTCGTCACCGGATTCATCACCCCCTTCGCTATCTTCGGTATCGGACCTATCCTCCGACCTAGGGTCCCTGTCCTCCGACCTAGGGTCCCTGTCCTCCGACCTACCCCTCTTACCGAGACCGTTGTCGATGAGATCCCACCTCCACACGGACCCTCCGTCGCACGCGGCGATGACAGTTTTACCGTCGGCGCTCATAGCCGTCTGCCGCACCGCTTTTTTGCACTGCTTGTGTACCAACGTGGCGCTCGCCGCCGTGTTCCTCGCGTGCATCCTCCACACGAACACCTCCCCCGCGGTGTTCCCGGCGCACATGTGTGTCATGTTCGGGTCCAACGAGAACCTCATGAACCAGATGTCGCACTTCTTCAGGGGGTAATCCTGAACCTTTCGAAACTCAGAGCCGTTCACCCTGATCCCCGCGGCTTCCTCCGGCTGGAACAGCGTGATGAGGTGCTCCACGCTCTTGCTCAGTATCAGATTCCCGAACCACCGAACGCAGTCCACGTAGTTGCCGTGCACCTTGTGCGAGCTGAAGCTCGGCGTTTGCACGTGCGCCGTCGGGAACTTCTTCCCCGCGTCTTCCCTCCACCCGTCGCTCTGTTTAATTAAGCCATCGTACCCGTCCGTGCTCCAAACTTTGATCTGGTTATCCATCGCCCCCGACACGAACACCACATCCGCCGGTTCCTTCGCATCGTACGGGTCTAGTCCAGCCTTGAAGTCGACGGAGAGGACCTCGTTTCTGTGCCCCAGCGCTCCGGCGAAGACGGCGATGCATACTTTGGAATCCATGTTCCACAGCCTGCAGCTCTCGTCCTTGCTGGCGGTGAGTAGGAGGTGCGGTGATGTCGGGTGCGCCTTGACGTCGTTGACACCGCCGCCATGCCCGCGGAGGTTGACGTAGACGCCCTCTTTGGTGCAGTCGATGACGCGCACGACCCCTTTGTACCCTCCCGCGACGGCTAACATGGCGCCCTCGTTGCCCGGGATCGCGCTCGCGCACCAGCAGCACGCGAAGTAATCCTCCTCGAGGTCCTCGTCCACGTAGCATTGCATCAACACCATGTTCCCGTCGCTCGTGAGTCGGTACACGTACGCCCGCGGTCCCGCCGTGGTGGCGAGCTTGTCGGCGTGGTTCGGGGAGACGGAGTTGAGGGCGCAGCAGTAGACGTGATCGGCGGGATCTTGCCTGGCCACCGAACTGAGCTTGTACCGCCCCTCGTTGTAGCCGATGCCCATCTTCTCGAGCTCGGTCTTGCGCCTGCGCCAGTGCTTCAGCTTGCGACGGCTGTACATGGCGGATGCGTGTGTGTGTCCCAACCTCCTTTGAAACCCGCGCCCCCGGGTGTGGCTCTTCGTGGATTTACAATGTCTTTCTTCGGGGACTAGTCGTGACGAATTCGGACGAACGGAGGTGGAGTAGGGGCGCTTTCCAGGGGGCGCGCGACGGGTTCTTTCTGGGGCGCGACGGGTACTCACTCTAACGGTTTCAATCTAACGTATCAAGTCGCATACACAACGTCTGGGCTACCGGGCGGGTCGATCGTCCCGCCCCATCGAGGGAGGCTCAATCATCATCATCCATCTCCATCACTGCGCCTTCCATAGGAGCACGGCGAACTGTCCCCCGAAGAAGAGGTAGAGCAGGTGCTTGACCTCCGCGGTGATCTCCGAGGAGTAGTACTGCCCCACCACCGCGTTCCACGGCGCGCCGAACTTCTTGTCCATGCTCTCCTTGATGAGCTGCGACGCGCGCTCGAGGTCCTTCGCCCCGTACTTCTCCACCGCGCCCGTGCAAATCTCCACAGCCTCGTTCCTCATCTCGCTCTCCATGTCGCAGTGCTTGATCAAGGGGTAGGACGCCATCTTGACGTAGGCGTCCTTGTCCGCGGGTTCATCCACGGTTATGGTGTCGGCCATGGCTCCCTCTCACCCTGTACCTCTCTCCCCCGCCGGTGCTGACCGGACCTAATTTGGGTCGCCTCGTTGCCAAAGGCGTGGGTGACGAACGCGCGCCTCGTTCGGGCTCGCGAATGGGCGTGCGTCGGGGAGACCGCGGGAGGTCCTCCGAAGATAATTCGGTCGCGGTGGCTACGCCGCGCCGCTGTCTCTGTGGGGGACGCGTGGGGGACCGGTCGGTGCCAAAACGAGCCCATCAAACGGGAGAAAATGTGATCAACTGGAACGCGCCGCGCGCCACTCGCACTTTTCTCACGAGCGAAAGCGCCCCATCCTGCAGGCCACAAACGGCGTCGCGGCGCGATGAGGCCGCACCCCGAGGGCGTGCTGCCCGTCGGCAACGCGTACCTCCTCCCCCCCGAGGAGGCTGCCGCTTCCGCTCGGGCCAAACGCGACGGTCTCGGGTCCTTCGCGGCGCTGGACGACGCGCTCATCATTCGTCTGCTCTCCGGTAGCGACGACGACGACGGGGTGGGTCCCGACGCGCTGGCGTCGCTCGCGGCGTGCAGCCGCGCCATGCGGGCGTTCGCGTACCACGAGGACCTGTGGAAGGCGGCGACGCTGATTGCCAAGGGCGGGGACTTCAGGTTCACGGGCGGGACGTGGAGGGACACGTACAGGTATACACGCGGCGGCGGCGGTGGCGACCCGGGTTCATCTGATGACAAAGCGAAGGTGGATGCGCCGAAATCCCCGCCACCGGTGTTCTCGGACGCCCTGTACTTTCGCCACCTTGGCGCGCACCTCCCGCTGGACCCGGAATGGCTGGAGAGGGACACCGTACCGCGCGTGGACGCGTCCGCCATGACGCCACATCGATTCATCCAAGACTTCGAGTCCATCAACCGCCCGGTGGTGGTCACGGGTCTGTGCGCGGATTGGCCGTCGACACGTGGCGAGTGGAGACGTGACGCACTCCTGGCGAACCACGGGGATACAAAGTTCACCGTGGGCGGGTACGAGATGTCACTTACGGACTTTTATACGTACGGGGACGGCGCCAGGGATGACCTGCCGCTGTACCTCTTTGATAAAAACTTTTGCGAGAAAGCGCCTCAGTTGTCGAAGCAATACAAAACGCCGGACATCTTCGCAGACGATCTCTTCGCGCTGCTCGGGGAGACGCAGCGGCCGGACTACAGGTGGCTCATCGCCGGGTGCGAACGGAGCGGTAGCAGCTTCCATAAGGACCCGAACGCGACGAGCGCGTGGAACGCGGTGGTGTACGGCAGGAAAAAATGGATCCTCTTTCGACCAGATACACCGCCGCCCGGAGTGCACCCCAGCGCGGACGGCAGCTCCGTGGTGCAGCCCGTGACTTTGGTGGAATGGTACATGAACTTTTACCAGCACGTGTACGAGGACGACGAGGACGTGGAGAGCGAGACGGACGACGAGGAAGAGACAGGGTCCGGAAGGAAACGGAGGCGGGAAGGTAATAAGGCTCCAAGAGAAAAGTCGGATGGGTCGCCGCGCGTGATGGAGGGGATATGCGGGCCCGGTGACGTGCTCTTCGTCCCGTCGGGGTGGTGGCACATGGCGCTCAACCTCGAGGAGTGCGTCGCGGTGACGCAAAACTTTTGCTCACCCAGGACGCTGCCCAAGGTTCTCAGGTTCCTGAAGGACGCGTCCACGGCGGAGGGGCCGCTCGCAGCGGAGCTCGTGTCCGGCACCTGTCGCACCCAACGCGGGGAC
>Ga0115571_1002887_pt1 | contig 11105 bp, 9 predicted proteins | sample COGITO_mtgs_1205_FD_87293 | JGI IMG/M metagenome (GOLD analysis project Ga0115571, IMG submission 87293) | Pelagic marine microbial communities from North Sea - COGITO_mtgs_120531 | ecosystem: Environmental > Aquatic > Marine > Epipelagic | place: Germany:Helgoland, sampling site Kabeltonne...
ATTATTGATGGAATTAGTCCCCCCTTTTGTCCCCCCTTTGGTTGACCATACCCGCTATTTCCGCCACGCGCCCGCCCGCCTGCGCATCGTTGCAAACATATGTGGTTTTGCATTTGGTTATGCAGCTGTTCGCCTGCTGGTTCCACTGTGGCTTGCTTAAGGCACTAAGCAGGCTGGGTGCGGGGTTGGGTTGACTGTGGGGGGTACAGGAACGCCACTTCTACTCATGAGACAATTTCAAGCTCAATCGAACCGCCGCTCTTACTGAATGGCGCCAATTATTGAGCGCATAGATTCAGGCTGCGCCAGCAATCTGATGCTAGTTCTCATTCGTCTGACAGCACCAGAGCCTGCGAAATTACTTCGAGCGTGAAACGATCAGCCATTGATGACCTCTACGTCGCGTGGGAGATCTGATAGGATTTCGGGTCCGTCGGCGCGTAAAATCACAATGTCCTCAAGGCGGATACCAAAGCGCTCTGGCAGATAGATGCCGGGTTCGATCGAAAACACCATACCTTCTTCAAGGACCGTCTGGGACGATGCGGTGATGTAGGGTGTTTCGTGAATTTCGATACCCATTCCATGGCCCGTGCGGTGCATGAAATATTCGCCGTAGCCTGCATCCGTGATGACACCCCGCGCCGCATCATCAACCACATGCGCCTTCACACCTGGACGGGCGGCAGCCATTGCGGCTTGGACCGCGGCTTCAACAATTGCGTGGACTTCTATGAAGCCTTTGGGCGGCGTTCCCATTACAGCCATGCGGGTTATATCGCTGGAATAACCATCTTTGCCGCCACCGATATCCATCACGACGGCGTCGCCATTTTTCAGAACCGTTTCGCCTGTGTGGTGGTGCGGGAATGCCCCATTGCCACCAGCCCCAATGATTGCGAACAATGGCTTAACGTCTTGGGATGCAAAGCTGTCGCGAATGATATCCGCAACCTGCGTCTCGGTCATGCCCGGTTTCATCGCAAACCATGCGGCCTTCATCGCAGTATCGGCGGATAGGGCGTTGCGTTTCAATTTGACGTATTCATCTGCGTCTTTGCGCATACGCAGCGCACCGACAGTGGTTGCGGTGAATTGACGTTTGGCATCCGGCAAGGCGTCTTGCACTAATCCCGCAAAATCTGCGCGCATGGTTTCGTCCAACACGATGCTCTTGGCATTCATGGCGCCCGATATGTGCAGCAATTCGGCGAACGCTTTGTCTGGTCCGTCTGCATCGCCCCAGGTGTGGAACGGCAGATCGGTTTGTTGGGCGGCACTCTCAGCCTCAAGCGATGGCATAAGAAAGCCCTCGTAACTTTGCGTCACGCAAAGTAGTAAGTGACGTTCATCACCATGAGGGCGCATATCTAGAAGCCACGCGAGGTGCGCACCGGGGCCCATGGCGACAAGGTCGACACCTTCTTCTGCCATGGTTTCACGAAGCTGATCTAATCTGCTCATGTTGTGTCCTTTCAAGAGTCGGTTTCGATAGCGATTTTACGGTATGATGCGCACGCGGCCCTGAGGTTTAGCAGCCTCATCTGACTGTTCCAGGTTAATTGTTAGTGAATGATTGGCTTCTGATCCAGTGGTATGATGGTTTCAGGAGCTGGTGGTCGATAGCCCAATGCACTGTGTGGTTTCTTCGTATTGCAATGTGTCCTCTATTTTCCAATGTTGATAACGGGAAATGCTAAACGCCAAGAAACAGGCTGCTTGGCAACAACAGAGCTGAAAACTCGCAACTACCGTTCCGACGACGAGAAAGGACGATGCTTAAGTTTAGTCGCGGGCTGGCCTTCCAGAAATTTTCTTACATCCAAGCGTTAGTCCAGAACCACTTCAACCAGAAGTGCCACTTCGGCACTGTCAGATAAAACGAGCTTGAGCCGTGCAGGGTGGTTTTGTAGCCTCGCCGTATGATAAAACGCTCTCCATTCAGGTACTTTACAACGAGCCCAGAGATCATCTCGGCCCGCTGTGTCCAATGTAGATATATCAATTTCCATGTCCTTACTCCCGTTGGCTTCGGTCGCTGAGCGAAGCCCGTGACGCTTCGGGCACACCAACACACAGGCTTACGGCAAAACAATAGTCCAGTCCGAATAGGGGTATCACTTAGACGGTAGGCTACCAATGCTGAAATAGAGATGTATACGGGTACCCATGAGTAAACTATGGTCACCGGTTAGTGAGCAAATTTGCTATAATCCAATACAGGCTTTTATTTGTGTTATATCGCTGTTATATATATTAAATATATTAAAATCAGGTTATTTTTTCCTATTTTGGATTGTGTTTACACTATATTTTACAATACAAATAATTACCTATTTGGTGGGTCCCATGGTAGCAAAAGAGACCCCGATACCCTCGCTCAAGATTGAGCCTTAAAAGAGAGGTGTAAAGGGCCGATTGCTGTTTTTCTTGTTTTGCCTGACTTCTGTAAGGTGACCAATGAGTGGTCTACGGGCCTTTAAGTTGCATTTACAGCCTAAGTATCAGGATTTGTGATAAACTCTGGATATGAATCGTTGTGGGCTTTCAGGGGCTTTCTAGGTGTTCGAAAGCCTTCTTGTTTAAATGCAAGTATCAGAAGACCGCGGCCAGGTAAAAACTGGTACCTAAATAATCTAATACTCAGTCCAAACCCTGTCAACTTGGACCAAATATGCCGCGAGTGGGAACTGCTGCAGTGGACTGACTATAAGCCACACGCTTAGGGAATGTATGGGTATCCAGAGCTAAATTTAGGTCATTGAGGAACATGCGTGCCCTCAAATCAGACGCAGTGGCCGACCACTTAAATTTTTGATCAGGTTACAATAGTCGAAACAGGCCCTTTACCAATGTCGTTTTTGTAGTAAGCTTCCTGCCTGGGGCGCGCTGTTCAGAATGACGAGATGCCCACGCACTCAAGGAGGAAGAAATGCTATTCACCAAATTGCTTACCGTTTCAACCCTGGCGCTGACGGTCGCCAGTTCTGCAATGGCAGAAAATGTATTGCGCTGGACTAGCCAGGGCGATGCGCTGACCTTGGACCCACATTCGCAGAACGAAAGCCCGACGATCGCGATGAATGGTCAGATCTACGAATCCCTGATCACCCGTGACGCCAACTTGTCGCTTCAGCCGGAATTGGCGACCAGTTGGGAAGCTGACGCGGATGGCTGGACGTTCAAGCTGCGCGAAGGCGTGAAGTTCCACGATGGATCTGCTTTTACCGCCGAAGACGTTGTCTTTTCGTTCGAGCGGGCCAAGCACGAGGCCTCTGACTACAAAGAACAGGCCAAAAACGTGGCCATGGTTGAAGTGATTGACGACTATACCGTCAAGCTGAAGACCGATGGGCCTAACCCCATTCTACCTAACCAGCTGACGTCCATCTATATCATGGACAAGGACTGGTCTGAGGCAAACAACGTGACCAGCCCACAGGACTTTAAGGCTAAAGAAGAAACATTCGCTGTGCGCAATACTAACGGCACTGGCCCGTTTTCGGTGGTGAGCCGCGCGCCGGATGAGCTGACAGTGCTGGCCGCGAACCCAGATTGGTGGGGCAGCGATCTCTTCCCCGGCAACCTCGACCGGATCGAATATCGTCCCATCACCAATGCTGCGACCCGCGTGGCGGCCCTGTTGTCTGGCGAAGTTGATTTTGTGCTCGACCCGCCGTTGCAGGACGTCAAGCGCATCGAGAGCACCGAAGGCCTCAATGTTCAGACAGTCGCACAGATACGTTCGATTTTCTTTGGCATGGACCAGGGTATCGACAAACTGCGTTCCTCTGATGTGGAAGGCAACCCGTTTAAAGACGCACGCGTGCGCGAGGCCTTTAACTTGGCGATCGACAAAGTCGCGATTCAACGTGTCGTGATGGAGGGATTTTCTTTCCCAACAGGCATGATTACACCCCCGGGCGTTCTGGGCAACACACCAGATAATGACGCGTCTTATGGGTTTGACGCTGCAAAAGCTAAGGAGCTGCTAGGAGAGGCCGGTTATCCAAACGGCTTTACCGTACAGTTGGATTGCCCCAACAACCGCTACAATAATGACGAAAAGATCTGTCAGGCGGCTGTGGCTATGTTAGCCAAAATTGGTGTGACCGTGAACCTTGACGCGATCCCAAAGGCACAGCACTTCCCCAAAATCCAGAAGCGCGAAACCGACTTTTATATGCTGGGTTGGGGTGTGCCGACGCTCGACAGCCACTATGTTTTTTCCTACCTCCTAGACAGCGAAGGCTCATGGAATGCGACTGGCTATGCCAACCCACGGGTGGACGAAATATCTCGCGCCATCACTAGCGAGATTGATATCGACAAACGCACAGCAATGATTGATGAGGCATGGAACTTGATCAAGGACGACAAGCCTTACGTGCCGATACATCACCAAGTTCTCGCATGGGGTTCGACCGAAAATGTTGATATCCCGATCGCAGCTGATGATGCGTTGCGTCCACGTTTCGTCGTTATGAAATAAACAAGTTACCGGGGTAGGCAAGTTCTGCCCCGGTACCAAAGGCTCTTGTATGTTCTTTTTCATTTTTAGGCGGTTAGCCCAATCCATTCTCGTGATGGCCATAGTTTCAGCAGTCAGTTTTTCGCTGTTCAATTTTGTTGGCGACCCGGTCAATAACATGGTTGGTCAGGACGCCACACGCGAACAGCGCATCGAAATTCGCCAGCAACTTGGGCTTGATGATCCGATTTTATCCCAATATGCGCGTTTTTTGGGTAATACGATTCAGGGTGATTTTGGGATGAGCTACCGGATTAAACGGCCCGTGGACCAGCTGATCTTAGAGCGGTTGCCGGCCACGCTTGAGCTGGTTTTTGTGAGCGCTGTAATTGCCCTTGTGGTGGGTATCGGTTTGGGTGTTTATACTGGCATTCGGCGGCATTCTTGGATTAGTCGGAGTATCTTGTCGGTATCCTTGGTCGGAGTGAGCTTGCCGACTTTCATTATCGGTATAGCCCTCATTTACGTTTTCGCCGTGCATCTGAGGTGGTTGCCATCATCTGGACGCAGTGGAACAGTCGATTTTGGGTGGTGGAAGACTTCGCTTCTGACAGTTGATGGCTGGCGCGCAATTATTTTGCCTGCTATCACACTGTCGTTGTTCCAGTTGACGCTGATATTGCGTCTGGTGCGGGCAGAAATGCTCGAAGTGATGCAGACAGATTATATCAAATTCGCGCGGGCACGCGGCCTTGCGGAACGGGCGATTAATTTTCGCCACGCGCTGCGCAATACGCTTGTGCCGGTCATCACCATTATTGGCTTGAACATCGGTGGGCTCATCGCCTTTTCAGTCATCACAGAAACTGTGTTCCAGTGGCCCGGAACAGGCTTAATGTTCATTCAGGCCGTTGATTTTGTTGATGTTCCCATCATGGCAGCCTATCTAGTGTTCGTCGCCCTTTTGTTCGTCTTGATCAATCTCATTGTTGACATACTCTACTTTGTGGTCGACCCACGCATCCGGCTTGGAGAATAAATTTCATGAGTCATAACCTCCCTGAGGACGGTCCGACTACGCGGTGGAAACGTTTCAAAGACAACGACGTTGTGTGGTCTTTTATCAATTCGCCCGGCGCAATGATCGCTGCGGCTGTCACGGTGTTCCTAATTCTGGCATGCATTCTTGCCCCCATTATTGCGCCCTTTGATCCTTTTGATCCAAGCCAGATTTCCCTCTGGGATGGCAAGCTGCCCCCGGCGTGGATAGAGGGTGGGCAAAGCCAGTATTTTCTTGGGACCGACAACCAAGGCCGTGATATGCTGTCCACAATCTTGTATGGTGGGCGCCTGTCCATCCTCGTTGGGCTGGCCGCGGTCTGCCTTGGCATGGTGCTCGGCGTAACGCTAGGCGTCATCTCGGGCTACGTTGGCGGTGTAACGGATGCTGTGATTATGCGGATTGCGGACGTTCAACTGACGATCCCGGGCATCTTGCTCGCTATCCTGATCAATGGGGTAGGGCGGGCGTTTTTACCGTTGGAGTTGCGCCAAGAGTTTGCTGTCTACGTTGTGATTATTGCAATTGGCCTGACCGATTGGCCGCAATTTGCGCGCGTGGCCCGTGGCGCAACAATGGTTGAGGCCAACAAGGAATACGTGCAATCAGCGCGCATTATCGGTCTGCCGGCTTGGTTGATCATGATTCGTCATGTGCTGCCTAATACGCTGCGCCCGGTTTTGGTGATTGCCACCATTGGTTTGGCACTCGCCATCATCGCAGAAGCCACTCTGTCCTTTTTGGGGCAGGGCATTCCGCCCACGACACCGTCGCTCGGGACTTTGATCCGCGTTGGGAACGAATATCTTTTCTCGGGTCTTTGGTGGATAACCTTGTTCCCGGCCGTTGCATTGGTTGTTTTGGTCTTTGCGGTTAACCTTTTGGGGGATTGGATGCGAGACGCGCTCAATCCAAAGCTACGATGACAGAGCTTCTTAAAATCACCAATTTAAATGTTGAATTTCCAACGCGCCGAGGCCGATTTCAGGCTGTGCGCGGTGTCAACCTGACAGTCAAGGCAGGCGAAGTGCTGGGCCTTGTTGGGGAATCTGGAGCTGGCAAATCGACCATTGGCAATGCCATCATCGATTTGCTTGAGGCTCCCGGCCAGATCAGCGGTGGGTCGATCCTTTTTGAAGGCGAAGAGCTATGCGGACGCAGTGAGCTTGAAATGCGCCGTCTGCGTGGCAACCGGATCGGCATGATCTTTCAGGACCCGCAGACCTCGCTCAATCCGCTGATGACAGTCGGCGCGCAGTTGGTTGAAACGATTGAAAAAACTAATGATTTACGCGGATCAGAGGTGGAAGGCCGCGCGATTGAGCTGTTGGAACAGGTCGGCATTACTGAGGCGAAGGCGCGGCTCTCAGCATATCCGCACCAATTCTCGGGCGGGATGCGCCAACGTGTCGTGATTGCGCTGGCCCTAGCGGGCGATCCAGATTTAATCATCGCGGACGAGCCGACAACCGCTCTTGATGTATCTATCCAAGCGCAGATCTTGGACCTGATCAAGCAGCTCTGCCGCCAGCGTTCCTTGGGTGTGATCATCGTCACCCATGACATTGGTGTGATTGCCAATATCGCGGACCGTGTGGCGGTCATGTATCGCGGTGAGGTGGTGGAAACGGGCGACGTGGCCCAGATACTTGGTGCACCACAGCATAAATATACCAAATCCTTGATTGCAGCCGTACCTCGTGCTGATCAAAAGTTGGAGCGCTTTTCTTCCGTTGACTATATTGAAGGCGGCGATGTCGCGATGCGACGTATTGATATCCAGACGCATTGGCTTGGCCAATCGCTACGTGAACGGGTTAAGGGCAAGGCCATTGAGGTCGAAAACCTTGATCTATCGTTTACCCTGCAAAAGTCTATTCTGAAACGAAACCGCCGCATGCTGAAGGCGGTCGACAATGTGTCGTTCACGGTGAATGAGGGAGAAACCTTCGGTCTCGTGGGCGAGTCTGGTTCCGGCAAATCCACAGTCGCGCGTCTGATTGCGGGGCTTTACCGCCCAGATTCTGGGCAAGTACGGGTGATTGGCCAGGACGTTGTGTCCCAGCCGAGTAGCAAAGACGCACGCGAGGCGCGGCGCGCATTGCAGATGATTTTCCAAGACCCTTATTCGTCGCTGAATGCGCGGATGCGGGTACTTGATATCGTGGCTGAGCCGATCCGGTTTTACAAGCTCACTAGCAGTGAGGCCGAGACGCGCAAGATCGTTGGAGATTTGTTGGATCACGTCGGCTTAGGCGCGCGTGCGGCCTTGCGCTATCCGCATGAATTTTCGGGCGGGCAGCGCCAACGGATTTCGATCGCGCGCGCTTTGGCGTCGCGGCCGCGGATCCTGATCTGCGACGAGCCGACCTCGGCGCTTGATGTCTCGGTTCAAGCGACGATCCTCAACCTGCTAAAGGATTTGCAACAAGAGTTAGGCCTGACCATGCTGTTCATCAGCCATGATTTGCCAGTCGTGCGTCAGATGTGCGATCGGATCGCGGTCATGCGGCATGGCGCTATTTGCGAAGTTTCCGATATAGAAGCGCTGTTCAGTGCACCCTCGCACGAATATTCCCGTCATTTGTTGAGCCTTATGCCGCGGATGGATCTATTGGGCTAGGCGTGCGTGGCGCGCTTATGCCTCCGCACCCAAGTCCCAATAGATGCCTGCCATTAGGCCGAGCGCTTGGCGGGCAACGGGCAGTAGCATGTGCTCGTCAGGAGCGTGCTGATTGCAGCCGCCATAAGAATGCGGAACCCACACCGTCGGCAGTCCGAGCGTGTCTATAAAAACATGATTGGGCAGTGATCCGCCGAGATTTGGCGCGATATGTGGATCAGACCCGAGGGTCTTTCGCAGCGATGTGATGACCCGTGCCACCCAAGGATTATCAGGATCTGAACGTGTCGCAGGGAAAAACCCGTTATCTGATCGGTCAATACGGACCTGCGGGAATCCTGCGCGAACCAAATGGCGACGCAGTGCGGGCAGGATATCATCTACATCCGTTCCCGTGACAAAACGTAGCTGACAAGTTGCCTTAGCGTGGCCCGAGATGGCGTTGACAGGTGCGGCTGGAACCCCGCTTTCCATCGCTAGCACGGCAAAGGCGTTCCAGCCGTACACACGTTCTTGCGGGGTCAGCGCGGCATCGCCCCAATCTCTATCGATGGCGGGGCCGACGGGTAGGGGCAATTTGGCGATAAGCGCGCGAATGTCTGGTGTAAGGCTCGTGGGGTGCCATTCTGGCACTTGGATCTGGCCGCGCGCGTTGGTGATTGTACTCAACGCATGGGCCAAAATGACGGAGGGGTCAGTCAGCAATCCGCCCCAGTTGCCGGAATGATGCGCACCCTTTCGCAACTCCACCGACAGCGTGAAGTTGATCGCCCCGCGCGCGCCGAGAAACACTAGCGGCACGTCCGGCGATAACCGCGGCCCGTCAGAGGCGATGAGAACCTGCGCCCCCAACAGATCTTGGTTCTCTTGACAAAACGCTTCCAGCCCAGGCGAGCCGGTTTCTTCGCCCATTTCAATCAGCCAGGCTGCATTAAACCCCAGCTTGCCCCGCGCGGCGATCACGCATTCCTGCGCTTGTATGTTTATCAGATGCTGGGCTTTGTTATCAGCTGTACCGCGCCCATACAGTCTGTCTTGATCTTGGCGCAGCACAAAGGGTGCGCCGTCCGCGTGCCACGCTCCTTCTTGTCCGCGCGTGACATCCCCGTGGCCATAACCCAGGATGGTCGGAAGGTGTGGGTCTTCGATCCGGCGGGCCACCAGAAACGGATTGCCATAACGGTTGGGGTGGATTTCGCTGTCAAATCCAGCAGCGACCAGGCGCGGCATCAGCAGATCAGACAGATAGCGCTGCATTTCATTGGCGCGTGCCGGATCTTGGCTTTCTGTGGGGCGGGCCACGAGCTCTGCCAGCTCGGAGACAAAGCGGCCGTCATCAACGAGGGCTTGTGCCGATCGGATTGCTTGATCGCGTGTGGACAATTTTCTTCTCCTTGACTTGCTATTGGTTCGTGGTTGGCCCGCTGGCCTATGCTGCGTTCAATCGCCGCTCGACGATGCGTGCCATCACGGATGCACCGACAGGCAGCACTTCGGGATCGAGGAAAAAGCTGGGGTTGTGCAGGCCGGTGGTGCCAGAATGACCGATCCGGCAGTAGGCACCGTGCACCACTTGCAACATGTCCGCGAAATCTTCGGACCCGGTTGCAGGCTCATCAGTGCCGCTGACGTTTTCGTTGCCAACGATGTCAGCGGCGGCTTCTAGGTAGGCCTCCGACAGGTCATGGTCATTCATCAGCACATCAAAAATGTTGCGATGATCGAGGGTGATCTCAATCCCGTAAGCAGTGGCATAGCCGGCGCATAAATCGCGCATCCGCTGCTCGACCATATCGCTCACCTCTTGTTTGAAATAGCGCACTGTGCCGGCCAGCTTCGCGGTATCGGGCACCACATTATAGGCAGATCCCGCGTGCAGCTGCGTTACGGAGAGCACGCAAGTGTCTAGGGGGGCGACATTGCGGCTGAGGATGGTCTGGATTGCGCCGACCAACTCTGCGGCGATGACCAAGGGATCTCGCGATTGTTGCGGCATCGCGGCATGACTGCCCTTGCCTTGGACAATAATGTCAAAAAATGCGGCACCGGCCATCGCGGGCCCTTTGCAGATACCTATCGTTCCGGGTTCTCCGTTGGGCGAATTGTGCATGCCATAGATCTCATCTACAGGAAAGCGGTCAAAAAGCCCCTCGGCAAGCATGCCGCGCGCGCCGCCCAAGCCTTCTTCGGCGGGTTGGAATATCAGCACCGCGGTGCCCGTGAAATTGCGGGTCGAGGCCAGATGCTTTGCCGCACCAAGCAGCATAGTGGTGTGGCTATCGTGCCCGCAGGCGTGCATCACACCAGGGATTTTCGATGCATAGTCAAGGTTGGTCAACTCATTGATAGGCAAGGCGTCCATATCGGCGCGCAATCCCACACGTCGGGGCCCTTCGCGGCCCTTGATTATGCCTACAACACCAGTTTTAGCGATACCTTCGTGAACCTCGTCCACACCGTATTCGCGCAGCTTCTCGGCAACTACTTTTGCAGTGCGGTATTCGGTAAAGCCAATTTCAGGATTGGCGTGCAGATCTTTAAAAATAGCCGTTAGCTCATCTTTGGCATCTTGAATAATGGGCAGAATGGTCATGGTTTTTTCCTTATTTTGGGGTACCTGCAAAGATATTGGCTATCTTATCTTTATTTTAAACTAGTGACTTGCGGGGTTCAAAAGCGTAGGGTGTCCGGTGAATTAGTAGTATTATGAAGCGCGCGCGAAGATTCAAGCCTCGGTATTGCCTTGCATCCTAATACCTGCCGACGGAAAACTGTAGTGTCTCCCTTTGTTCCCAAGATGACAAAGTGTCTGGAGTTGTTGAAGTGGCACTGTCAGACAAAATGAGCTTGAGGCTGGCAGGGCGGTTTCGTAGCCTCGCCGTAAGGTAAAACGCTCGCCAGACAGGTACTTTAAAACAAGCCTAGAGGCACTTTTAGATTAAACTAGGTCG
>Ga0115571_1002890_pt1 | contig 11087 bp, 8 predicted proteins | sample COGITO_mtgs_1205_FD_87293 | JGI IMG/M metagenome (GOLD analysis project Ga0115571, IMG submission 87293) | Pelagic marine microbial communities from North Sea - COGITO_mtgs_120531 | ecosystem: Environmental > Aquatic > Marine > Epipelagic | place: Germany:Helgoland, sampling site Kabeltonne...
CCTTTTTCAATTACTTTCGAACCAACGTTCGATGTCATAATTAAAAGCGTATTCTTGAAATCGATTGTTCGACCTTTTGAATCTGTTAAACGACCGTCTTCAAAAATTTGAAGCATTAAGTTAAACACATCTGGGTGACCTTTCTCAATCTCATCAAACAGAACAACTGTGTACGGACGACGTCTAACAGCTTCTGTTAATTGTCCACCTTCGTTATAACCAACATAACCAGGAGGTGAACCAATTAGTTTTGAAACGGTATGTCTTTCCATGTATTCAGACATATCTAAACGTACCATTGCTTCTTCTGATCCGAAGAAATATGTTGCTAGCGCTTTACAAAGCTCAGTTTTACCTACACCTGTAGGTCCAGAGAAAATAAAACTTGCAATTGGACGGTTTGGACTTTTTAGACCTACACGCGCACGTCGGATTGCACGTGATACCGCTACAACAGCTTCATCTTGACCAATAATACGTCCGTGTAAAGTGTCTTCCATTTGAAGAAGCTTTTCCGATTCACTCTTCGTTAATTTATTAACTGGAATACTCGTCCAAGCTGCAACAATTTGTGCAATATCTTCCTCGGTTACTGTTGGAGTCTGACCAGCGTTACCTTTTTCATCACCTTTTTTACTTTGAGCAATGGCATTAATTTGCGCTTTAATTTCCATTTCACGCTCACGTAATTGACCTGCTTTTTCAAAGTCTTGGCCACGAACAGCTTCATCTTTAGATCGTAGAATTGATTTTAATTCTTGATCTAATTCTTTAGCTGCTGCTGGTAATTGTGAATTCATTAATCGGACTCTTGATCCAGCTTCATCAATCAGGTCAATTGCTTTATCTGGAAGGAAACGGTCCGCAATATATTGATCAGCAAACTTTGCAGCTGCTGTTAAAGCTTCATCTGAGATTATCAGTTTATGGTGCTTTTCATAACGTTCGCGTAATCCATATAGAATTTCAATTGTCTCTTCAACTGAAGGCTCACCTACCATTACAGGCTGGAAACGTCTTTCAAGTGCTGCATCTTTTTCGATGTGCTTTCTGTACTCTTCTAGAGTTGTAGCTCCAATACATTGTAGTTCGCCTCGCGAAAGCGCTGGCTTTAAGATATTTGCAGCATCAATTGCACCTTCAGCAGCACCTGCTCCAATTAATGTGTGAACTTCGTCAATAACAAGGATGATGTTGTTTGAAGTACGAACTTCATCCATAATTTTCTTAAGACGCTCTTCAAATTCTCCTCGATACTTTGTTCCTGCAATTAGTAGACCAATATCTAACGCAACAACTAGTTTTTCGTCCAGAGTGTCTGGAATATCACGGTTAGCGATTCGTTGAGCAAGACCTTCAGCAATGGCAGTCTTACCAACACCCGGTTCCCCGATTAGAACTGGATTGTTTTTTGTTCGACGACCTAGAATTTGAATAACTCGTTCAATTTCTTTTGCACGCCCAACAACTGGGTCTAATCGACCTTCTTGAGCTTTGGTTGTTAAATTTGTTCCAAATTCATCTAATGTAGGTGTCTTGCTGCGAGCAGAATTGTTTCCTCCGCTCGAAACCTCTGTGTTATCTCCAAGAGATCGAATAATTTGACTTCGAACTTTTGATAGATCAACACTTAAGTTTTCAAGAACACGAGCGGCTACACCTTCTCCTTCTTTAATTAAACCTAGTAGTAGGTGCTCAGTACCAATATAGTTATGTCCTAATTGACGAGCTTCCTCTAACGAAAGTTCAAGAACCCTTTTTGCACGTGGTGTAAAAGGAATTTCAACAGCTACGAATCCAGATCCGCGGCCGATAATTTTTTCCACTTCAACACGAGCATCTTTTAGGTTCACGCCCATTGACTTAAGAACTTTTGGTCCGATACCTGTTCCTTCACCAATAAGACCTAGAAGGATTTGTTCAGTGCCCACAAAGTTATGTCCAAGTCGTCTAGCTTCTTCTTGAGCTAGCATAATAACTTTGATAGCCTTTTCCGTAAAACGTTCAAACATTATTTTCACGTATAACGAAATTATCATTATCTTTGATAACATTTATTTTACCATAATATCTGTCACAGAAAGAGAATAATTTAATATTATTTTTACCGAAGGGGTTTGACTTACTTCCCATTGGTATAATATAATACAATAAGTATTAAGCGCTCTTAGTTCAGTTGGTAGAACGTAGGTTTCCAAAACCTGATGTCGTGAGTTCAAGTCTTACAGGGCGTGTTTCAAATTTTGTTTAATTTTTTCCAGGTTATATTAGTAATATCGACCGTAATATACATTTAGGGAACTTTTAAACAGTTAAGCAAATCGTCCTCGAAGTGAAATATCTTTCATTAATTTATGTTGTTTTTTGTTTAAAAATTAAAACGTAGAAATACAAGGTGTTGCTATTAGCAGTTGGATATTATAGAATATGATAATAAAGGAGAGGTGGCTGAGTGGTTTAATGCTTCAGATTGCTAATCTGATGTACGTATTATACGTACCGTGGGTTCGAATCCCATCCTCTCCTATTTTAGGAATGTTAGTTAATCCCTTCTTCGATGGAATTAACAGCGAAAAATGGACAAGAGGTGTTATAATGTTATCATGAATTAAAAACGTCTTCCTTTAAAAATAATGGATATTTTAAGCTTAGGTTGGTCTTCGCTGATGGTAATGTTTAGTTTCTCTCTAGCATTAGTAGTTTGGGGTCGTAACGGCTTCTAAAAAACAGTACAAAATACAAAGTATAAATATAAATAACAGAATTATGGCTAAAGAGATCTTTACTGTAGCAGGTGTTATGTGGGCTTTAACTCTAACAGGTTTAGCTGTAGGTTTTGGTCTTCTTAAAGTCCAGGGCGAATAAGCTTTTGACGACAATTAATTATAGATTAGTTTCTTACTAAATGAATATATTAGAGAGCATTTGGTTTCTAACTTCCTTAGTCATTATTGGCATTGTTTTAGCGGTAGATCCGAAAGCTTCGATCTCAGGTTCTAATAATAGTGCAGTCTTAGGGATGTTCTCAAGTCCGAGCTCTGGTCAGCAATTTATCTACCGTTTCAGTGCAGTAGTTATAGCAAGCTTTTTTTTATTAAGCCTTGGTTTAAGTTATGTTGGTTAGAAAGGTTGGAACATTAAAAGATGAGAAGATAATCTAGAATCTTCTCATCTTTTATTTTTACGCAAAGAATGCAACGTTCGCAAGGAGAATATAGGCTACTACATCGCCACCTAAAGCCCCGATTGTGAAACCACTAGTAAACTGTCGCCAGCCTTTAGAAGATTCTAGACCCTCTAATTTACCACCGTCTTGGAAAGACGCTAAGCCATAAATTGTTAATCCAATTGTTAAAATTAGAATTAGACCCATTGCTGAAAAGAACCCAACTAGTAGAGCGTTTTCTGAGTTACGAAGTGGCCCTAGGATGTAGAAAGGTCCAATTAAAAAGTAACCATGCGCCATACCAATCTCAAGACCTCTTAAAAGAGGTGATAAGCCCTTTCTGTAGATGGGTAAATTTCCAAGGTATAGTTTTGTTGCCGTTGAAGTTGTTACCGGTGTAGATAAGTTTCCTACAAAGGGATCATTGTTATACGCTTTAATAAATTCACTCATGTATTAAATTCACTGTAAATTTTAGTTATTTTTATTATAACCTTATTTTTTAAAACTTTTATTTTATACTTTATTAAAAATCATCGGTGTGAGATGTATAAATTTTTCAAAAAATATTATGATAACTGCAAATCATTCTTCCTTTAAAATTAATGGTTCAAAATATCTTTATGTTTTACCATTCACTGTTCTTGAATTAATGAACTATCTTGGTTTTAACCAAAAAGTAATAGTTGTCGATTATAATGGTTTTATTCTTGAAAAAAGTCAGTGGGAAAAAACTCTTGTACAAAACCAAGATTCACTCGAAATATTATCTATTGCAGGGGGCGGATAATTACCCCTAAGTTTTGTAGTGTCGCAGTCTTATTTAGCTGTGCCAAGAGTTAATAAAAATTGCAATAATATTACTGTTTTTTGAACTGGATTGATTGGTTCTAAACAGCACTATTATTGCAAATTATAAAATTAACGTGAGTTTATTTCTCATGACTAAGAAAAATATTAATAAACCGATTTATACAACTTATTAAACTTATTAATATGTATTTATTATTAATCGGGATGACAGGATTTGAACCTGCGACACCCTGCTCCCAAGGCAGATGCGCTACCAAGCTGCGCTACATCCCGTCTTATATTAATATAGTAACTTATTTAATGATATTATTCAATAATATTTTAAATAAATTTGTTATAATAACTGATTTTATTAGAATAACAGTCTTTAAAAAACAATAGGTCGATTAAATAAATTTAATCGATCTATTGTTTTTGCCTTTAAGGCTAAAACTCAGTAAATTAACTGAACTTACCTGTTGTAGAGGCAATTACAAATGGTGCAAACGTAAAGATGAAACCAATTGCGAAGTGCGCTAAACCTACAAGTCTTGCTTGAACGATCGATAAAGCGATTGGCTTATCTTTCCAACGAACAAGGTTTGCGATAGGAGTACGCTCGTGAGCCCAAACTAATGTTTCAATAAGCTCTTGCCAGTAACCTCTCCAAGAAATTAGGAACATGAAACCTGTTGCCCAGATTAAGTGTCCAAATAGGAACATCCAAGCCCAAACTGCTTGTGCATTCATACCAAATGGGTTATACCCATTAATTAATGGAGATGAGTTTAACCATAGGTAATCACGTAGCCAACCCATAATGTATGTTGAAGACTCGTTAAATGCAGCAGCGTTTCCGCCCCAGATTGTCATGTGCTTCCAGTGCCAGTAGAATGTTACCCAACTGATTGTGTTTAACATCCAGAACATAGCTAGGTAGAATGCATCCCAAGCTGAGATATCACATGTACCACCACGACCAGGTCCATCACAAGGGAAACTGTAACCGAAGTCTTTTTTATCAGGCATTAGCTTTGATCCACGTGCATCAAGTGCACCCTTCACAAGAATTAAAGCTGTTGTGTGAAGACCTAACGCAATAGCGTGGTGAACTAAGAAGTCACCAGGTCCAATAGTTAAGAATAAAGAGTTCTTACCACTGTTAATAGCTTCAATCCATCCTGGTAGCCATACTTTACTACTTGCAACACTAGCAGCACTAGTTGAAGAAGATAGTAAAACATCGAAACCGTAAACAGCTTTACCAGAGGCTGCTTGAATAAATTGTGCAAATACTGGTTCAAATAGAATTTGCTTCTCAGGTTGACCGAATGCAACACAAACGTCGTTGTGAATGTATAGGCCAAGAGTGTGGAAACCTAAGAATAAACTTACCCAACTTAAGTGAGAAATAATTGCTTCTTTGTGCTGAAGCATTCTCGCAAGTACGTTATCTTTGTTTACTTCCGGATCATAATCTCTAACAAAGAAAATTGCACCGTGTGCAAACGCACCTACCATTAGGAAACCAGCAATGTACTGGTGGTGTGTATAAAGTGCAGCCTGAGTTACGTAGTCTTTAGCCATAAATGCATATGACGGTAGAGCGTACATGTGCTGAGCAACTAGTGATGTAGCAACACCTAAAGAAGCTAGGGCTAGACCTAGTTGCATGTGTAAACTGTTTGTAATAGTTTCAAACAGTCCACGGTGACCTGCACCTAAACGACCTCTAGGTGGTACGTGAGCATCAAGGATTTCCTTCATGCTGTGACCAATACCCCAGTTTGTACGGTACATGTGACCAGCAAAGATAAATACAATCGCAATTGCTAAGTGGTGGTGAGCAATATCAGTCAGCCACATTGATTGCGTTTGCGGGTGGAAACCACCTAAGAATGTTAAGATAGCTGTTCCTGCACCTTCGTTAGTACCAAAGATGTGTTGAGCAGTATCAGGGTTTTCCGCGTATAGACCCCAGTTTCCAGAGAAGAAAGGTGTTAGACCTTCAGGGTGAGGAAGTGTCGATGTTAGGTTACCCCAACGAACGTGCTCACCACGTGACTCAGGAATTGCAACGTGAATTAAGTGACCTGTCCACGCAAGAGAACTAAAACCAAATAGTCCTGATAAGTGGTGGTTAAGTCTTGATTCATTGTTTTTAAACCAAGCTAGACCTGGTCTAAATTTCGGTTGTAAGTGTAACCAACCTGCAAATAATAGAGCACACGATAAAACTAGTAAACCTAGTGCACCAAAATAAAGGTCAGTATTTGTTCTCATACCGATTGTGTACCACCAGTGATAAACACCAGAAGTAGCAATGTTTACAGGATAAGAAACTCCACCTCTAGTAAATGCTTTAATTGCAGATTGTCCAAAGTGTGGATCCCAAATTGCGTGTGCAATTGGTTTTACCTTTAATGGGTTTAGTACCCATTGTTGGAAGTTACCCTGCCAAGCAACGTGGAATAAGTTGCCTGATGTCCATAAAAAGATAATTGCCAGGTGACCGAAATGAGATGCGAAAATCTTTTGGTAAAGACTTTCTTCTGTCATTCCGTCATGGCTTTCCAGATCGTGAGCAGTCGCGATACCGTACCAGATTCTTCTAGTTGCGGGATCTTGCGCAAGTGCTTGACTAAACTTAGGAAATTTAGTAGCCATAAATTTTTTTTTCGATTTTTTTAATTAACCTACAGAGACAATTCTTGCTAAGAAGAATGACCAAGTTGTACCAATACCCCCTAGAAGATAGTGAGCTAAACCTGCCGCACGACCTTGTGTAATACTTAGGGCACGTGGTTGAATAGCAGGGGCTAATTTAAGTTTGTTGTGAGCCCAAACGATTGACTCAATAAGTTCTTGCCAGTAACCACGGCCACTGAATAGGAACATTAAACTAAATGCCCAAATGAAGTGTGCACCTAGGAAAATTAAACCGTAAGCAGAAACTGCTGAACCGTATGATTGAATAACTTGCGATGCTTCTGACCATAGGAAGTCACGAAGCCAACCATTAATTGTGATTGCACTGTTCGCAAAGTTACCACCAGTAATGTGTGAAATTTTACCGGTACTAGAGATTGTACCCCATACATCTGATTGCATTTTCCAGCTGAAGTGGAAAATTACTACTGAAATACAGTTGTACATCCAGAATAGACCAAGGAAAACGTGGTCCCAAGCAGATACTTGACAAGTACCGCCACGACCAGGTCCATCACAAGGGAAACGGAAACCTAGGTTTGCCTTATCTGGAATTAGACGAGAGCTACGTGCAAATAATGTACCTTTTAGTAAAATTAGTACTGTTACGTGAATAGTAAACGCGTGAATGTGGTGAACCATAAAGTCCGCCGTACCTAAACTAATAGGCATCATCGCAATTTTACCGTTAACGGCAACAACATCACCACCAAAAGCGTAACTTGAAGTAGCTAGAGCATTTGGTGCAGTACTTCCTGGTGCTAATGTGTGTAGAGATTGTACCCACTTAGCAAAAATCGGCTGTAACTGAATTGCTTTATCTGAGAATGTATCCTGTGGTCTACCTAACGCACGCATTGTATCGTTGTGGATGTAAAGACCAAAACTGTGACATCCTAGGAAAATACATACCCAGTTTAAGTGTGAAATAATTGCATCACGGTGTCTAAGTACACGATCTAAAAGGTTGTTGTATGACTGCACAGGGCTATAATCACGAACCATAAAGATTGAAGCGTGTGCTCCAGCACCAACAACACAGAAACCACCAATCCACATGTGGTGTGTAAATAGCGAAAGCTGTGTTGGGTAATCAATACCAATGTACGGGTATGGAGGCATTGCATACATGTGGTGAGCCACAATAATACTTAGTGAACCCATCATAGCTAGGTTAATAGCTAGTTGAGCGTGCCATGAAGTTGTTAAAATTTCGTAAAGACCTTTGTGACCTTCACCAGTTAGAGGCCCTTTGTGAGCTTCTAAAATTTCCTTCATGCTGTGACCAATACCCCAGTTTGTACGGTACATGTGACCTGCAAAGATAAACAGTACCGCTAGTGCTAAGTGGTGGTGAGCTGTATCACTTAACCATAGACTTCCTGTAATTGGGTTTAGTCCACCTTTGAATGTTAAGAAATCTGAATACTCACTCCAGTTTAGAGTAAAGAAAGGTAGTAATCCTTTCTTAAAACTAGGGTAAAGTTGACCCATAAGTTCTTGGTTGAAAAGAAGCTCATGTGGTAACGGGATTTCTTGAGGTGCTACACCTGCATCAAGAAGCTTGTTTACTGGTAAACTGATGTGAATCTGGTGACCTGACCATGATAAACAACCTAGACCTAATAAACCTGCTAAGTGGTGGTTCATCATAGATTCTACGTTTTGGAACCACTCTAATTTCGGCGCAGCTTTGTGATAGTGGAACCAACCAGCAAAAACCATTGCTGCTGACATTAGTAAACCACCAATAGCTGTCCAGTAAAGTTCAGTTTCATTAGTAATACCTGAAGCACGCCACATTTGGAACCAACCAGATGTTGTTTGTACTCCAGAGAAACCGCCACCTACGTCGCCGTTTAAAATTTCTTGACCTACGATAGGCCAAACAACTTGTGAACTTTGCTTAATAGTCGTTGGACTAGTTAACCATGCTGAATAGTTTGAGAAACGTGCACCGTGGAAGTGCATTCCACTGATCCATAAGAAAATAAGTGCTAATTGACCGAAGTGCGCACTAAAAATCTTTCTTGAGATATCTTCTAATGAATTAGTTTGGCTATCAAAATCGTGAGCATCGGCGTGTAGGTTCCAAATCCAAGTAGTTGTCTTTGGCCCTTTAGCTAATGTACGAGAAAAGTGTCCTGGTTGCGCCCATTTTTCAAATGAAGTAGCAACAGGATTCTTATCCACTACGACTTTAACTTTCTTAGCCTCTAATTCTTTCGAGCTTACTTTCATTTTTACTCTCCTTTCTGAGACTTACAAATACGAAATCTTTAAATCGTTTTTATAAAATGTTAACCAAGCCTAATTAATAACAACAATAACAAACTATAAGACTAGACTCTAAACGAATATAAATCTTTCTATATTATATTTTACTTTAAAAAAGTAGACTTTTTGCCCATTTTTTCAAATCAGTTTAATTTCTTACCATTTCTTAAAAATATTTTTTAGTTTGAAACAGGTACTTTGTACGTTGTAAAAAGGCTGAGGTACATTTGAAACCTTGTATTCTGAAATGTTTCTAAGTGAAAAAACGAATCGATAGTTTCAAAAGAGTAGGCCTTTCTATAATAAAAATGGGTAAGGTCGTCAAATAAAAACCCTTTTTCTTGCAATCTAATTTAGATTGCAAGAAAAAGGGTCTTTTAAGAATGAAAGATACTAATTACATTGCTTTTGCGCCAGCAATTGCAGTTTTTAGTGCCTCTTCACTTTCTGGTGAAAGCTTCTGCTCAGACTTAATTGTTGAAAGAAGTGAACCAGCTGAACTCTTCAGGTAGCTACGTAGCTTACCAACGAATCCTCTTACGTCTTCAACAGCAACATCATCCAGGAATCCGTTAATACCTGTGTAGATTACACAAACTTGCTCTTCCACTGGGATTGGAGCATTTTGTGACTGCTTTAACATTTCTCTTAGTCTTTGACCACGTGCAAGTTCATTTTGAGTTGCTTGGTCAAGGTCTGAAGCGAATTGAGAGAATGCTTCTAGTTCAGCGAATTGAGCTAGCTCAAGCTTAAGCTTACCAGCTACTTGCTTCATCGCTTTAATTTGTGCAGCAGATCCTACACGTGATACTGAAATACCTACGTTAATTGCTGGACGGATACCAGCGTTAAATAGATCACCAGATAGGAAGATTTGTCCATCTGTAATACTAATAACGTTAGTTGGGATGTAAGCTGCTACATCACCAGCCTGTGTTTCAATAATTGGAAGTGCTGTCATACTACCACCACCAAGATCATCACTTAGCTTAGCTGCACGCTCTAGTAAACGTGAGTGAAGGTAGAATACGTCACCAGGGTATGCTTCACGACCTGGTGGACGACGAAGTAGTAGTGACATTTGACGGTAAGCAGATGCTTGCTTAGTTAAGTCATCGTAGATGATAACTGTAGCTTTACCGTTGTACATGAAGTACTCTGCTAACGCTGCACCTGTGTAAGGAGCAATGTATTGAAGTGTAGCTGGATCATCAGCGTTTGCTGCAACGATTATAGTGTAACCACTTGCACCTCTTTCTTCAATTGCAGTACATACTGCAGCTACTGAAGATGCTTTTTGACCAATTGCAACATAAACACAGATAACATCTTCACCTTTTTGGTTTAGAATTGTATCAATTGCAACAGAAGTCTTACCAGTTTGACGGTCACCAATAATTAGCTCACGCTGACCACGACCAATTGGAATCATTGAATCAATTGCAGTAATACCAGTCTGAACTGGCTCACATACTGACTTACGAGTAATGATACCAGGAGCCATTGATTCTACTAGTCTAGATTCAGAACTTGCGATATCGCCTTTACCATCTAGTGGACGTGCTAGTGCGTCTACAACACGGCCTAAGAATGCTTCACCTACAGGTACTTGTGCAATCTTACCAGTTGAACGTACTGAACTACCTTCTAGAATATCAAGACCAGCACCCATTAGTACGGCACCAACGTTATCGTTCTCTAGGTTTAGTGCAATACCAATAGTCTTGTCAGAGAACTCTAGAAGTTCTCCAGCCATAACTTGCTCAAGTCCGTATACACGAGCGATACCGTCTCCGATTTGAAGTACTGTACCTACGTTATCGATTTGAACTTCTTGATCGTAGCTTTCAATTTGTTGACGGATAATGTTACTAATCTCGTCAGGTCTAATATTGATCATATTTCCGTCTAGATTACTTTTATTAAAGAGTTTCTTAGTTTAAAACGTTCGAAATAAGGGTTTGAACCTTAATTAAAATACTGAGAGCAGTTAAGCTCCTAGTAGACTACTAATTTGTGCTAGTTGTCCACGAATACTTGTATCAATCATCTTTGAGCCAATCTCAATTGTAAAACCACCAATTAATTGCGGGTCTACTTTTAGGGCAAGCTTAATTTGCTTTGCACCAGTGATAACTTTTAG
>Ga0115571_1002893_pt1 | contig 11084 bp, 8 predicted proteins | sample COGITO_mtgs_1205_FD_87293 | JGI IMG/M metagenome (GOLD analysis project Ga0115571, IMG submission 87293) | Pelagic marine microbial communities from North Sea - COGITO_mtgs_120531 | ecosystem: Environmental > Aquatic > Marine > Epipelagic | place: Germany:Helgoland, sampling site Kabeltonne...
GCACATGCAAGGGGGGGGGGTCGACCCTCCGGAAGTGGGACGGGAGGGGTATGACCACCTGACAACCACCTGACAAAATGTCTATCTGGTATACACATGTATACCATGTGGACTACTAACGAACATGTGTATGACAATTGTACGACACATGGTATTCTGGAAAGACGAACACAAGAAAAAAACTCGTTCTAAAGTTGAATCCAACGTCGATCAAACGCTTCATCTCTGTTGTCCCACTGACACCACCACCGACGACCGCCACCGCGAGTGCGCGCACGCACAGAAGAACCCAAGAACGACATTGCACACTCGGAACGACTTGCCGACGCGTCGGCAAGTCGTTCCCGTACACCGCGCGGTTTCATCAGCACGCACACGCCCAACGCCCCCCTGCGCAGGGACCCGTGCGCGGACAAAAGGCCCCAAACAGCCCCCGACCGGCAGCGTTTGCCGCGCTTTCCCCACCTCTTGCTGGCCACAAAATCCTGGGTGTCGCATCCTCCACAGTGCTGCTCTCCACCCCCCCGCCCCTGCAACAGGTATAACAAACCACAAAGAGAGCAATACAGGATGCCAAGTATGACACCAGAACAACGCGCCGCCAAGAAGTTGGCGGACCGACTGTCCGATCCGTTCAAAGTCATGGACAGCGACCAGCTCGAGCAACTCGTGGCATGCAAGGGCAAGATGGGCAACTTGGTCTTCCTGCCCAACAACAAGGCCAGGATGGGTGTCATCAACGATACGCACATCTTCCCGATCTCCAACCCCACCAGCGAGGAAACAACAACTGTCGACACGTGGGCTCGCGCTCTCGGCATGCGACGTGCTTGCCATTCCAACAGTCTCGTGGCAAGCTCCGAAGTGTTTGAGGCTACTGTTGCCAAGATGGAGGCACACGATGACGATTCCCGCGCTGCGTTGAAACAGCTGCGGGATTTGCTCTGCCCCGTTCGCCAAATGCAAATTATGGCCGATGGCTGTGTCCACAAACGCAAGAGCGTCGCTGGCAAGGGCGGGAAGGGCAAGGTGGTTGCGATCAACACGGAGGAGGAGTACACGGTGGAGCAGGGCATCGCCCGACAGGTCTTCTGGTTTCTCAACTCTTGCTCGCGTGACGAGGAGTTCCGCAACGCATGCTTCGACATCTTCTTCCTCGGGATGGCCACGGGAGAGGACGGCAAGGTCTCCATGCACGAGACGGGCACACCGGAAGCAAAGGCCGAATGGGATCGCATTTCTGCAATGTTCTTTGGTGTCGCCGAGCGCACCGTCGAGCCATGCCTGGACGACGAGGACGGCCTCCCAATCCCAGCCGTCACAAAAACAACGGACGAGGGCAAGAACATCTCAATCCTCTACGACACAATGTCGAACAACGCTGACACCAAGTGCCTCCGAACAAACATCGTGCAAGTGTCGTCGCAAGACGACGAGGAGGAGGAGGAGGACAGCGAGGAATCGATCGACCCGCCGCGTTTCGTTGTTGGGTGCACCGTGAGCACCATGCACCAGCGTGGGGAGGCCGAGGCGACCATGCCACGCAGCTGCGATGACGTGCCTTGCCTGGACCACCGCAAATTCGTTGAGCTCCCGGCATGGGCGCTCAACCGCCTTCGCAGCCTCGCCGAGGCCCTCATTGGAACCGTCCCGCCCGTCCTGGAGAAGGCAGACGATGCAGCGACAAACTTCGACTTTGTCGAGGTCGCTGGAAAATACTTCACTGACAAGCATGCCGAGTGGGACCACGGATCGGATGCCGACCGCAAGGCTGCCATGAAGCGCCTATCGACCGCCCCGTGGCGCAACACGATCGTTCCCCATTTCTTGGAAAGCGGCGAGAAGGTCAAACGCGTTGCGAAATACTACACCATCGAAGAGAAAGCAGTGGTCGACACCTACTTCACGTGCCCCGGATTTCACGATGCCAACGAGCACTGCGTCGACTCGTATAAAAAATACAGACGCTCCGTGGATGGGATCATAAAACCGGTGATCGCGGACGCCATAGGTTACAAATTGAAGCACCCACTCATCGTCTTCGACGGCGCCGCCTCCAACAACAAGCGCAAGCGCAAGGCCCCTGCCTCGTCTTCCGGCGGCGGCGGCCGCGGCGGCGGTGGTGGGTCGTCGTCGTCAGCCAGTGCAGGCGACATGACGGCGATCATGTCTTTGATCGAGTCTGCTATGGACAAGCGTCTTGAGAGCACAAACAAGCGCCTGAAGGCCCTGATCGATCACTACGAGATCCCCGATCCTGTGGTCGAGGACGCCACTCTCGACGACGCTGTGGATGAGTAGAGGGAGACGGCATGGCGCCCATGAGCGTCGCCCTTGCGACGACGGAACAAGAGGGAAACGAGATCATGTTCCGTGCGACGACCGTTGCACGTTCTCGCTTCGAGCAGGGTGAGCTCTTCCTGAGCGACCTTGTGCGGGTGCTTGATGGCGAAGTGGTCCGGATCGATCCGGAAGGAGAGGGGTGTGAGTGGCTGAATGAGCTTGAGCGCGAGACGGCGCGGGAGGAAGTGCATGTCACGTTGAAGGAGAATCCGGGGGAGCTTCACGCTCTTTCCGATGCGAATGAGGTGTCCGACGCCGCACTTCTGGAGGAGTTGGTGTCGTCCCTCTTGGACGAAGAAGAACCAAACCATGCGAAACACATGGCCGAATGGGTCTGTGAGGTCGTTGAGGAAGAAGGTGGTGTCGTGGAAGGCGGGGAAGAGGCATTTCGTGAGAAGTTTCCAAAGGTCCCACTTGTGATTGTCCAGATGTAGTTGTAAAATGTTGTTCTAAACCATGTCCTGTTCCGGGCCCTCTCGCAAATGGGCATAACGTTAACTTCTACAGTGTTGGTTCCTCTAAGTCTGAAAATCCCAGGGTCTAAGAGCCGTCCACCACAAGCCTCCACCCAAGGAGGTCCCCTTAACTAGTAAGACTCAGCCACCGGAACACCCCCCACAGACGCCAAGAATCCAGAGGTCACACCTGGGCCCTTCCGGGTGTGGAAAAAGATGACAACGACAACTTTGGTTTCCGGAATTCGCATTCAAGATTACAACCGGTCCGCGTTCCTAGGAGGTGGTGACGTGCCTATGCGGCGCCATATTCCGGACGCTGCTCAGTATCGCACGGCTACCGCCGAGTGCGCTTGCGAAGGAAGAGAACCCAACTGGATACTACAGCATACATGCCAGGTATGCACCAATTGTGGTGCACAACGGACGACTGTCGTAGAAGTCGGCGTGACATGGGACGATGAGTGCCGGATGCAGGGCAGCGTGGAAGAAGTGGTCGGCCTGGAGACCGAAGACAAGGGGATTTACTGTTTGCTTCCGTGCAAGCCCCGCGGCCAGTGCAGCCATTGCTTGCACCTCTTTGAGAGCAAGAAGCCTCCCGTGAAGAATCTGCTGTCGGAGGTCCACCAATCGATCCTCTTGGATCCTGCGTTGCACCACCCCCTCGCGAGCACAGTGGAGCACATTTCCGATCTGATGAGTGTCAAACAATACAAACCGAGTCAACACGTAAAGACCAAGAACTCCAGCAGCAAGACGACTTGCGACATGCGCGAGAAGATGGCAACTTCTGCTGAGTTGTTTGCAAAGAGACTGAACGATGTGCGAGCGGCTCATCTCGTTTCCTTCTCAAGCGACACGTCGGATCTCACTTACCTCAAGCTCGGCGAACTTGCCACGGCACTCAAGGCGCGCGCGGCAGCGATCCAGGAGGCGCATACGATGGGGGCCCTACTTCAGACCGCCAGAGAAGCCGCGCAGGTTAAGAAGGACTTGGAAACGTACCTGGCCGACACAGAACCACCACCGAGTACAACCTATCCACCTCCAAGCCACGACTCGGACATTAAGCAGACGCTTCCCGAGCGTTTCATCCTCGAGTTGTACCACCGGGACAGAGCTGGTCTCTTTCAGCAAGCGGTTGCGTTTGCAAAGAACGACCAATCGAGGAGGTCTCAGTTCAAGAGCTTTGCTCTCGCCGCCGACAAGCGTGAGCTCATCAAGGAGATTTTCAATGGCCTCGATAACGACCCGGCCGGATTCTGTTGCAACAATCCCACCTGCAAGTCGAAGACAAACGTTGGACTCTTCCTCGTGAACGGCAAGTGCTCGTTCAAGTACGGTGACTTGTTTCGACAGTTCAAGGTTGCTGCTGTGATCGCCGAGATTGGCGACGTGGTGCTTCCCGGGATGGCGCGGTGGTCCTTTCGCGACAAGGTGTTGAAGGAGGCACAGCGCATGTTTTGGGCTTCCGACTTTTTTGAGACCCGTGTTGAGGGAACTCTGTCCACGATCCAGAACGTAATCTACGGCCGCGAGTTTGCCCACATTGGATGCAATTTCGACGCTGGGTACATGAATCGCCTCTGCATGTCTTCGGCCGTCGCGTTTTTCAACATCTACATGGCTCCCCTCTTTAACCCAGAGAACAACAATGACTCGTTCTGGAGGGCATGCTTCGATGCCTTCTGTGAGCAGAAGGCGACCGCGACCGCCGACTCGATTGCGATTGTGAAACTACTCGAGGCCGATGCGATCCAGAGATGCGCTTCGGCCACGTTTGAGAACGACGCGATTTGGCTGCGGGAGATGGCAAAGTACCCAACGCACAACCTCGACTTCATTAAAGGGTGCTTTGTGGAGGACAAGAAGCGCTTTCTCAAGGAAAAGGCAGTTGTGACCAAGGTCACCACGGCTTGTTCCTTCGATTTCTTGAACAACAATGTTCTCCGCGCTCGAGAGTTTGCCACCATCGTTCGCGAGGGAGTCGCGAACCCTGCCAACAAGCGGCTGATAAAAAACACCTACCACAGCGCCGATGGCGTGCGATGGAGCTTCATCTTCGACCGCATGCCGTCGATCAATGGCGCGTCGGCAATGCGCTTCCTGTGCGACGAGCGCGAGCAGCCCTACGTGGCAAACGTCCCGACCTCGGGTGCCCAACCGGAAGAGGACATGTCACGACGGAACGCGCTCCCGACGGCAAAGGTCGGCGAGCTCACCAAGATGGCAACGCAGCTCGAAGTTGCGATTGCCCTCCTCGTCTGCGGCACTCGGCACAGCCGCGCCACGTTCATCGGCTTCGTTGGCCTCTCCGCCGCCTCCCGCCGCAACATCGACCAACGTTACGAGCACGACGTCTTTGCCGATGCGGTGAGCACGAACAAGATCACAATCGAAAACCTTCGCAATCGCACGGCAATGACAGAGTTCCTCCAGCGCGTTCTAACGTTTGTGGAGCTGCGCATCGTGGACGTGAAAGACAAAAAGGATCAAGCTGCAGACAATGTCCATCCGGAATGCGTCGATGCTATGCAAACCCCCGAGGACGATTGGGTTGTCGAGCAGTCTGCCAAGATCCGGCGTCTCGACGATCGCATCAAATGCCTGGAGGAGTTTGAAAGCGCAACGATGCGGTTCCTTAGGACGTACGTGGACGCCCTCGATCGGTTGGGCGCGTCGGAAGGCGACACCAACCTTCTCAAAGAGTCCTCGAAGTTTCAATCTTTGCGCCTCATCACAAACCGAAAGGAGATCGAGAGCATCAACATTTGCGCGCGAGGAACGCCAACGCGACCGCTTTCGGTCGCGCTCATTCCGAGCACAAACCAAGGCAAAGGCATACTGTCTATCAAGGCCACCGCCGAACTCGAGCGCGCGTTCGAACGCGCGCTCGAGATTTCGCTCACGATCTCACACGCGCACTGCACCGAGATTGCAACTCGCATCACGATGCAATACCTCTCTCCGACAATGGAACGCCTCAACATGGAGCGCCGCGACACGTTTTTGTGCGGCGAGTCGCAGACAGGTCGCACATCGGAGGAGATTGCCCGCCTCGACATGGCCGGCAGTTTCCACCGCGTGCTGATGAGCGCCCCCACCGATGAGCGCGCCATCGACCTCTTTCGCCGCGTTTACAAGACCATTCTGGCACCGATCGACTGCGACTCGGCTTCTGGCTACCTCAAGCTCATCACCAAGGCTCTCAACAGCGACGATCCGGTCTCCTCTCCCGTGCTGCGCAACTCCACCGTCGTCCGCTTCCTGGCCGAGGCCGCCGTTCGGTGGGGTTCCGTGCGTGAGAGGGGTTGCGCGAAAACCATCCTCGGAAATCACTACGACTTCAACAAGAACGAGTTCGTTGACACGCCCAACAAGCCGCTGGTCGCATACGCCGACGACGACACGCCGACGATGTCCACTGCATACGAGGAGGGACACCTCCAGCCGGAACTTTTTCAACGTTTCCACGCTGCCGAGGGCTTGCTTGAGGCAGCCGAAGAGATGATGCGCGAGCGCGTACGGAAGCACGATGCGTCCCATAAAGAGCTCCTTCGCCGTGCCCCAAACGCTCCCTTTAACAAGCCTTTCGACGAGGCTGCGGCCGCGCGCCGCAAGAAGAAGCCGGCAAGAGATCCCGACGACGTCACCGTCAATTCGCACATGGACGACGCCGACAAGGAGATGCACTACGAGGAGTTTGGAATTGTCCCGGCGTCGGAGCGCGCGTGAGAAGGGGTGGGGAAGGGAGAGGGAGAGAGAGAAGCAGCAGCATTGGGGTTCGTGGGAACAAGGTGGTGGTGGACGTTGTTTGGGTTCGTGGGTCCATCGGTGTCCATGTGTGTGTGTGTCTGTAGCCAGTCCCCCCGTGACGGGGACCTCCAATGACGGAACAAACCGAAATCGAGACATGGTTTGAGAGCGTGCGGGCTAGGTCCGAAGTCGTTCACATTTTGGATCTGATGACCCACCAGTCACGTGAAATTACAAATTACACCCGACTTGTTGACTTTTTAAGCGACGAGGGTCATTCTCCCGTTGAGATACAGCCGACACTGGACAAGTTCGAGATTGTCGAACGACACCTTTTCAATCGATGCACAACGACGCTGCTGCGCGATTCGCTCTCCGATTTCTTGAACCGACTCGAACGCACCCTAGCTCGACAGAACGTCGTCAACTCCCCTCGCAAGAGCATTCACGACCTCTTGATGCCTATAGTCAAAGACCGGATCGTCGATGCGCTCCTATGCGAACACGTCGTCGAAGCGGTGGCGGAGATCGAGTTGGTGAAGATCGAGTTTTGTGGCATCTTGTCCTCCCTAGAAAGGGGTGCGCTTGTCGCCGATACAAAGGAGATCAACAAGTGTCTGACTGCATTGAAGACAATTGGTACGATGATCTTAACGCAAAAGACGATAGAGAAAGTGGCCACATTCGCCCGTCAAAATATTCCCAGCTACTTTCACGTCCTCGAACGACTCAAGCTTTTCCAGCTGTACGCCGTTGCCGAGCTCACACTCGATTTGAAAACACCATTCAAGCACGGTGTTGCGGACAATGACGTCTTCCTCTTCTTCTCCAACCACGGCCCGGAGGTTGTCGAAGCGCTCGAATCAGATCTACAGTTGATCGAGATGCTCTCCAGCTCGGCCGACAACGACGCAACGCTCTGGCACGGGATCCACATCGTGGAGACCCCGCCGCACAAGCCGTCTCCGGAGCATCCATCGCTTGCGCTCGCCCCACCCTCGCACGTGAGGGTATTTGACACTCCCACGGGTAAGGTGCACGTAATCGACTCGGAAGACGACGTGGTTGTTTCCACCTCGGTGGCGCGCCTCGTTCACGCGTGCCTCGAGCTCGTCCGGAACGGCTGGTCTCCCCTGGGTAAGATCAAAGCGTCCAAGTTACTTCCGATCATCGAATCAGACGTGATCCCTCGGTTTAAGGAATCGATTGGTGAACTCACGCACGATTTGATTCGCCTTGCGTCTGAGGCGAGTGTGGCCGGTGTGAACGATGACGTCAACTCACACGCTTCGATAGGATTGCTCATCGCTCAGCACCAGGCACAGGCGCAGCATCAGGAAGAGCAGACGGCACCGACCCGCCTCCATCGCACGCACGGCACAAGAAGTTCACCGGAGCACGTTTTGGCGTCGATTGCAGAGCAGGGCAACGACCTACTCACGGTACCCGACTATGTTTCGATGCCGCTCGAGCCGAGTCTGAAGTGCGTGCATCCTAAGAAAGCCACCGAATACGCGATTTTAGTCGCAATTGGGAACGCTGCATGGGTGAATTTTACCACGTCCGCCAGGAGCGGGGCGACCGTCGTGACGATTGAAGATGTCGTCAAACGAGCTCGGTACACGCCCGGACTGAAGGCATTGCCGTATTCGTCGCTTGGGCAAATAACGGCGCTGACGATCCGCAAGCTAATTAAAGTCGGCGCGGAGGGGGCTCAGCGCTCAGGAATTCCGTTCCATGTGTTGATGACACCGGGCGAAAACAAAGGCGAAAGCCTCCTGACGATCGGTCACGGGGCTATTGACAGAGTCTTGTACTTGTTTGTGTACCTAGTGCACCGGGTCAAGGTGTACCTAGATGAGGGGGTGCCGTTGCCAGTGGCTGTAGAATGGTCTTAGTAGGTTGGTTGTTAAAATCCCAGTGTTGGAAAGTCCCCCACCGCCAACCTCCACCCTCCCGGAAGCGGAACAAGGAGAGAAGAATAAGAACAACAGGCCAATGGCTACCAAAAAGCGTTCGTACGAAAAGAGTCCGATCTGCGACAACGACATCGTCGTGCGCAATGCAAAAGTCAAGAAATACTTCAAAGTAGACACTAATTTCCCATCGTACTCCGTGTGCACACTATCGGAAATGTTTTGGCTTGAGTGCGAGCCTCTTCTCGTGAAGCATGCGAACTCCGAGAATGTGGTGCAGTTCTGCATGAAGCAGGGTGCGTTTAAGAACAGCGCAAGTGGGTTGATTTCCACGACCATCCGCGAAGAGATGACAACTGTGTACAAGTTGGGGGACAAATGGGTCGCCAGCCACGATGATGCCAGAACGTTGAAGATGCAGAGCCTGCTCAACTATGACCCACATACGCGCAAGTTCGACCTCTCCGAGTTCCTCCCAACAGAGCCGATGGATCCTGACGAACTCTTGGAGTTTAACACTCTCTTAGAGGAAGTTGGGATGTTGGCACGCCCACGCGACGAACGGGCGTGCCACCCTACACGCGTCGTGACTACAGTGCCGAAGCCGGCCTGGATTGACGCGTGCTTGGCGGCCAAGGCAGAGGCAGAGGCTTAGACAGACAGACACGGTCGTGACACCCCGTCCGCAGAAAAAGGACCGAACGAGAACCCATGATGGACGAGGTAGTGTTTCCCTGTCCTGTAGACATGTACGGCCTCTTGGCCGCAATTGATCTCGTGGAGTCTTCAAAGGCGGTTCCCGTGAAAAGCGTTAAAACGAAAACATCGACCAGTGTCGTTGCGCACTCGACGATTACTGTTTCCGCCGTGCGCGTTGACCTCCCGTTGGCCCGCCGTTGGCTGTCGGCCTTGCGCCGGGGCGCCGAGGTGCCCATCGAACAGTTTGGGTCGCTGGACAGGCTCGTCCGGATCGTTTCGTGCTCGGGGAAGCAAGGGGGGTGCGGCGAGGCGTGGCGCGATCGACTTCTGCACGAAGCCGATCGGGTGAACACGTTGCTCAAAGCCATGGGCGAGTGCGACCAGCTCGAAGGGGTCGTGCTGTCCAACGAGGACGGCGGGAGGCTGAAAGTCTACTACCCAATGCTCAGTCAGACCGATTTCTTCAAATCCATTTCGGGTCCTTCGCGGCACGTGCTGACCGCGCACTCGTTGCTAGAGCTCGACATCTCGGGCGCTCACCCCGCAGCCGCCTTTGCCGCGGTGGTCGCCCTCTGCGACGGCGACCGGGAACACGCGCGTCTACTAACGCCCAAGCTGGCGCTGGTCGTCGAAGACCGCGAAGCCGCCGTCGGAATCCTCTCATCTCAGTACGCGGTGGGGGATGTCACCGATGCCGATTGCAAAGTGAAAATCCTGCGCAGCCTCAACCAAAGCCACAGAGACGAGACACATTCGATGCGCAAACCCTTTCTGAAGGCGTTGGTGGAGGAGCGGAAGACGATGACAAACGCGTTGCTTGAGTTTGCGCCGATTGGCAATTACGTCGATGTGATTAGGGACAAGGCAATGCAATCCATAAAAGACACCACACTTTTGTCGCTCCTGATGCAGGCGGTAGAGCAGCAGATCATTGAGGCCGGGATCGACGCGCTCGATCGGCTAGGGTGGGCTTTCGTCGTTCCTATCTCGGACGCGGTGCTCGTGCAGGCCACGACGCCGGAATTGCTCAATCCGGACGCGTGCGAGCGCGCGCGACGTGCTATGCAACACGCGGCATGCGACCTCTTAGGAGGACTCGAGGTGAAGGTGAAAATTGACCACATGCCAACGTTCTGACCTGGTGAAAAAAATCCTGGGGGTCGAGTGTGCCGCACTGCCAGTCTCCACCCTCCCGGGCGTGGAAGGAATACCAAACGAGTAGTGTGACAAAAAAAACATGGAGAACACTGTGCGTGCGTTCTATGCCGATCTAGACGCTGCGAAGGACACCAAGCTGGCCAAGCAGCGGTTGCAGCCCACTTCCACGCGCGCGGTCATCCCCACCGCGGCGGAGGAAGCTGGGCCCGACGAGCCCTCCGTGACCTCCCCATGCTGTCCCCACTGCGGCAACCTGGACGTGCGCGGTCTTCTCGACGACCCGTCCGCGCTCGCGACCATCCACGCACAAACGGGCCGCCAAGGACCGGCACCGGAACCGTTCACAGTCCCCACGTCGATCACGGCCGACCTCCGAGAGGGTGCACCATCGTTCACCTCCATGTCCTCCATGGTCTGCCTGGCGTGCGACAAGGAGTTCTCCTACCGTGCCGATGTGTGGATGATGTCTGGAGAGGGGCCTCTCAACATGAAGCGGGCGTCCCTTGCCTTTCTCACGCGCACCCTTTACGATGGGGAGGCGTGAGGAAGAGGCGACACGACTCGTTATTGTGTTTCCCGACGGCACGTGCGAGCGCCACCACAGAGTGAAACCGACGCGTGCATGACATTCGCTGAACTTTTGCGGACATCGCAAAACGTGTACATGTGTATACCCGATAGACATTGTCATGTGGTTGTCAGGTGGTCATACCCCTCCCGTCCCACTTCCGGAGGGTCGACCCCCCCCCCTTGCATA
>Ga0115571_1002898_pt1 | contig 11073 bp, 20 predicted proteins | sample COGITO_mtgs_1205_FD_87293 | JGI IMG/M metagenome (GOLD analysis project Ga0115571, IMG submission 87293) | Pelagic marine microbial communities from North Sea - COGITO_mtgs_120531 | ecosystem: Environmental > Aquatic > Marine > Epipelagic | place: Germany:Helgoland, sampling site Kabeltonne...
AAGGTGTAGCTCTTTTTCTTTAGAACCGTTTTGTATATCTCAGACTCTATGCCACCCTTGGAGAACACCCAGTAGATTTTATTACTGAGCCTCTCCTTGGTTGTCATCCTGTCCCTGCTCTGCCAGTAGCTTGTGGCACTGAAGTCTATGTTGTAGTACACCAGTGACTCAGCCTGACGTAGTGATATACCCTCACGTCCACTTACAACCTGTAGTGCTATGGTCTTGTCGGTGGAGTTAAACGTCTCAAGGTCGGTGCATAACTGATCACCGTACACCTGCTTCAGTGCATTGAGTTCCTCCTTGAACTTGTAGAATATACCTATCTTCTGACCGCCAAACCTTTCCTTTATGTATCTCGCCTTTGAAAGGTCAATAACCATTGACTTGCCAGACTCAAACTTTATAGTACCAGAACATAGCTGGTGTACCTTGCTCATTAGTTTTGCTGGGGTGTCTGCCAGCAGTACCTCATCCCTCCCCTGTATCACCAGATCCTTAGTCAGCCTCTTGATCATCTGCTTTGTCATAGGCTCTAAGTCCACGTACAGCACCTCCTCCCTCGTGTCAACCACAAACCCAGCCTCCTTCTGGGTGTATGATATTATGTATGGCTTCATCTCTTGAAGTATAGAGTCCTTGCCACGAGAGTAGTCACTAACAAAGAAGCTGTTAATCTTTCTCTGCCTAATGTTTACAAACTCGTTTGCAAACTTATAGAAGTTTTTAAACCTCTCGAATGGGTTGCCAGGGATGAAACACACCTGGTGATACATTTGACTGTAGGACTCTGGTGTGGGTGTGCCTGATAACAGGATTACCTTTGGGTCATGTATGCGTACAAGACTCGCAACCAACATAGACCTCTTGCTCTCCTTAGGGAATGCACCTATCGAGTGTGCCTCGTCTAAGATGATAACACTAAAGTCTTGGTTAATAGACACCTTGTGTAGTGACTCGTAGTTTATTACCGTTATCCTGTACTTTGGGTTTAGTGTCTTGTAGTCATCCTCAATGCTACTTATTGCCTTCTTCTTCGTGACAAACAATACATTATCTGCACCTAGTTTTTTACATATACCCAAGCTCGTGAAGGTCTTTCCTGTCCTCACCTCCATGGCAAGGTACAGGAAGTTATGGTTCTTTAAAACCTCTAACCCTCTCTCTATTATTTCCGACTGATAGTCTCTGAACTTGAACATTAGAATAAGTCTGTTTGTACTTCTAGTTCATGCTTGTACCTAAACCTTACCCAACGTGACTTTGCCTCACGACCTTGCTCTGGTGCTACGTCATACTGGAAATGACTGAAAGCTACAACCCACTTCCCAAACATTGTACGGCTAATAGTCATCTTAGACTTTGGTGCAAAGTCTGGGTTCTCCTCAATGAAGTCATGGTATAACTCAGACTTACTTACCTTACCACCTGGCTTTAGCTTGTCGTGTATACGTCCGTTTAGTATACCACACCACTCAATAAACTCATGGCATGTCTCAGCAGCAAGCTTACGTATCCTAAGGTTAACAAAAGCACTCTTGATTAGACCCTTTGCTAAGTACATTTGCAGGCACTGTATCATGTAGTTATCAAACTGACACCACTCATCATCGTTCCAGTCCCCAAACATCATCTTACCAAACTCCTCAAGCGGTGTGTAGTCCTTGTTGTAGTGGTGTGCTAACTCAAGCTCCCACTTACGCCTCTCAAATGAATTACCCTTACCCTTGATTGCGTAGTTGGTTGTGATGGCAACCTTCGGTGACTTGCTGAATGGAATCTTTATAGCATCCTTGTTCTTCTTCTCTAGCGTAAGGCCCTCTGTTACTACAGAGAACAGACGCTCAAAGTCAAAGTGTTTTCTCACGTCATCAAACGTTAGTATCTGTGTATCAGCAGACACAAGCTGGTAGGCAAAACTCTTCTCGAAGTTAAACGACTTTCCGTCTATGATAACAACCTTCTTCATGTGGCTCAGTCCATTGATCCAAAGACCCTTACCACTACCACCCTCTGGGTTGTCTGATATTACCTCATCGTTTAGTATAACTGCGGGGCAGTATGCTAAGTTCTTCCACCCATGTAGCATGTATCCTATTGTACTCTTCATGGAACGAGTTCTCTCCTCATCCCCTCCGCTTATGTTGGATATAAACTTCTGGTAGTCGCAGTCTATACTATCGCAATGAGCAAACTCTCTGTCTATGACATGGTCTTTCCACACGTACCCACCGAGGTCTATGTAGTCTATCATCGTAACGCTGTCCTCCTTTATCTTTACCGCCCCATTACGGTAGTACAGGTACGATGTATCCTTGCTGTCCTCAATGAAGTACACCTCTATTGACTGTAGTAGTGTTAGGAAGTCCTCCCTAAAGTAGCGTGTATGCTCCGCAAAGTAGTTGTAAACAGAGCTGTCGTCAACGGTGAGTAGGTGTTCGAGAATGAAGTCCTTGATGTCCTTCTCTGAGGTGTGGTCTATTAGGTTGTTAGTTACCTTGACAAACACGTAGTTCTTGCTGCCCTGTGGACAGAACTTATAGAAACCATTGTCCTCGAGGAACTGCTTGAATAGTATGTGTACCATCTTGATAGTACCCTTGTCGTTCTTTGTCCAGAACTTATGGCTGCTGTCCTCCTCGTCTATCCTGTTCACCACGTTCTCCGCAATGATTGGGTCAACATCGGTCAGCTGATCCTTGATCTCCTTCTTAGAGAAACCACGGGCAAGCTTAACCTTTATCATGCTTACCTTGTCCTTGTCCTCGTAGTACTTAGTTCCAAAGTTCTGAATGTTTGAGTACGCTGAGTCAATAGTTCTCTTTATCTCATCAGCCTTGAACGTCTCTGTCTCGAAGCTTGACAGTATGTACGAGGCTAGGTTTCTGTTTATACCGAAGTCATTAAATGCTGCCGCCAGTATGTACACGTTGTTGTTCCTAGCACCCTCAGACATTGGGAACTTATTCTGCCACCACTTGACCAGTATCTCTACGATCTTGTTCTCGTCAGTTATTGGTATGGTCTGCACACCAACGTGCTTTACTATCTCATCGTAGCTCTTGTCCTCTAGCTTGTCCCACACGCTCGCATTTTCATTAAAGTATAGTAAGGGGTCATAGCTCTCGTAACAGACCCGTGAGACGTTCTTACAGGACTTGTCGAAGTACTTTGAGCCGAAGTGTTTCTCCAGTCCATTGAAGTAGTTCTTGTGGTTCTCTGGGATTGGTGGTATCTTGACCACCGCCTTGAGTCCCTTCCCGCTTGGTGATATGAATGCTGCGTACACGTACTTGCTCTGTGCAAGTATCTCCTTCTGGGATAGAAGCTCTCTGTTGTTTGGGTAGCCATCAAAGTCTAAGCATATCAGTCCGCTGTGCTGAGTCAGTGACTTGTCGTTACGCTTTGTGAAGATGCCACTGAAACATATTGCAGGTAGCTGCTGCTTTAGTAGGTCTCTCTTCTCCTTGTCCTTCTCTGAACGTATACCCTTTATGATGTCCTTGGATGCCCCATCCCTTATCCTTTCGATTATAACATCGACATCCCTATAGAAAGGCTGAGAGGTATCCTTTATGTCTTTGAATATAGTAATTTCCATTTATACTATTCTTTTATATTTATATATATTATTCTTTTATGACTATAATGACAATAAAAATATATAAATATATATATAAAAAAGAGTAGTAGTATATATATTTCTATAGTTCTATAGTAGAGGATAAGTTTGTCATTGAGTCATCGAAAAAAAAGGGGGCAGTCATAAAGACATCCACCCCCACTTAAAACAACTAAACTGATCTTTGGTATCTTAGAACGGTAGGTTGCCATCGTGCGCCATCTCAACCTTCTTTGGCTGAGGAGTGGCTGCCTTCTGTTCTGGCTTCCATGTGTTCACGGATACTGCGTGTGTCTTGCCGTACTCGTCAACGGACTTTTTCTTTGAGACCTTTAGCTTGGTGTACCACTTGCCGTTATACTCGAACCTGTGTTCCTGTGGTAGGTCTGTTAGGCATACAGAGATTTCAATTAGGTCTCCGTCAAACTTTTCTGTTCCGTTGCCTACGTAAATTGTTTTCTGATCGTTACTCATTTGTAATAAATTTAATGTTATGCTCCAAGAAGTTAATAGCGGCATAGATAATCTTATCCTTATCTGCACGGCTTGTACAAGTATTTGGAACTTCTACCTGTATTTTATTTGTGGGTTTACTAAAGACTCTCACGATAGATGAAGCTATCGAGGTCACCCTCTCCCTTGTCTGTGAAAAACTTTTTATATACCTTGATTGCATTTTCTACCTTTTCACGCCCACTCTCTATAAACTCCTCTGAGCAGTCAGCTATCTTAACCTCCAAGCTACTCTTGTCGATTACAATAAACCTCATGGGCTTGTTAAATAATGTCTGATAAACGTATGCCTGTGCATCGTAGCAGTACTCCTTACACGACCACCTAAACTTATGCACGTTGCTCGATGTCTTTAGGTCGTACACGTAGTCCTCCCCCAGTATGTCGCACTTACCCTTCCATTCCACTCCACCTATGTTGGTAATGTTTGGAACTTCAAACCTATTACGGCTGTCGTATATCATCTCGTGCAGCTCAAGGTTAGACTTGATCTTGTCAGCCCACTTGTGTATGGTTTCTACCTCGTGAGATAGTAGCACGTCATACTGGTGTAGGTTATTCTCTGCCGTGTATCCCTTGAACTCTTTGTTGTTGCGAGTCTTCACGTCCAGTACATGGTACGTTTCAAGTTTCTCTGGCTCGAGCATAAGCGTGTGAAAGTATCCACCCTGTATTAATGGTAGGCTCTTGTCCATCTTTCCGAACCTTGTCGGTGAGTATAGAAGACTCCTTACGCTTGATGCAGACAGGTACTTCTTGCCAAACTTTCCGTAGTAGTCTTCATCACTTTGCAGCCTTCTTAGTACTTCCTTTTTTTCCATTGCTTAACTGATTTTTAATTTCTAATTCAACCTCCTCTGATAGGGTGTATCCCTTGCTTATAGACCCAACTATCCATTCAAAACCCTTTGACTTATTAGCCTCTATAAAGCCTAGCATTGATTCCCACTTGTGGTCTCCAACCTTGAGTGTGTACTTACCCTTTGTCTTTACAGGGGCTGCCTTTGTCTCGTTGTCCCATGACTTTGTAGTGTCCTCGTCTATCCATAGAGATAGTCCAAGTCCATGCAGCGCAATAGCCTTAGCCGTTGACCTCTGTATAGCCGTGTTGACATTAAACGAGGTAAGCTTTGTTAGTGGTATGGCTCTGTTTAAGTTATCTAAGACTGGTAGGTAGTCTATGTGTTCCATGCCGCCCACTACTATACCAACCTTTACATTGGCAAACTTTCCATCCGTAAAGTATGGCACACCTTCTGCGTTCTCGTATACTATACGTTGTGCATCTGGGTAGTTCTGTTTCAGCACGTGCCATGCCCATGCCCATGATAGGTACTCAAACCTACCCTTCTTTTTTACCTTGTCGGCAACTGATATCTTGCCGAGTGTCTCAAATGTGTTCTGTGATTTCATTGATTACTTTTTTGATTGATGAATACTTTTTTAATAGATTGTCTCGCCTTGTCTTCATGTACTTGATGTGCTTGTCGTTCTTGCGGGTGTTCATCTCCCTCTTGATACGCTCCTCAACCAGACCAAGCTTGTATAGGCAGTTACTTAGGGCAAGGTGTTTAGCACCGTCTACCCACCCATGCTCTTGGAATAACTGGTACTCGTCATGGTCACACTCCTTGTAGTAGTCTCCCCCCTTACCCATGTTCAGGATCTGTATGTCTTCGCCAAACTTCTTTAGCTTCACGCCATGTCCTATGATTGACAGACCATTCCTTTGTTCTGTTATGAGGGAGTCCTTCTCGCTGAGTGCTTGTTGGTATAATGTTTCTAGGCTATACATCTGTTTTCTTTACTTCGTTAACAATAGAGGAGTAGTCCTCGTCCTTCAGGTTCTTTATGGCACGATTGTATCCATTGTAAATCGTGCTATATCCCACATCGTATCCGTACTCGTTTAAGAACCTTACTATTGAAGAGATACGCATCGGTCTCTCCAGACATAGGAAGTATAGCATCTGCCTTGCGTCAACTATATCACGCTTCTTGGTCTTCTTGAATAACTCATTGAGGCTTAGATTAAAGTGACTAGCTACCGCCTCCGCATAGCTGTCAAAGATTTTCTTCTTCATGTTCTTCTTTTTTTAATTGTACTTTTAATAAAATTAGATACCCAATTAGGTCTTGTAGTGTGTCTTCAGACCTAACGTCATCGTATCCCTTTGTCTTTATGCGTGATAGCTTGTCGTCTATCCTTGCAAGTATGCCTTGCTTTGGGGATAAGGTGCTGAATATTTTTGGTGGGTTTATAGCCGTGTCGCCATAGGCTTTGTTCTTACTTATCAGCAAGTCCTTTATCTCTTGACAGACCTCTCTGATATAGTGTTCTGAATCCATATGTGTTCTATTGTTTGGTTACTCTATCTCGGAGTGACACTCCCTTGCGTAGTCGTATAGGTCATCGATTATATCCTTGTCAAGGTAGTCGTAGTAGAATCCAGTTAGGTCTACCCCATTAATCAATACCTGCTCGACCTCTAAGTCTTCGTCTATATCCTCCTTGAACTGACTAGCTTCAACCTCGTATATGTACTCGATCTCGATTGTGTACTGCTCGTCCACGTTCTCAATGGTGTACCAGCCAGTATGTTTTCCTTGTCTCATAATTGTTTGTTTTTACAAATGTAATAAAGTTAATCTTAAAAAAAGAATTTATTCGAGTAAAGTTGACCATTCTCGTGGATTAATTCCATCGACCAGACAGATACCAGTTTCAATATCGACCGTTAGCGTTGCATACCTTACGGTATTTAAACATACGTACTCTCTCTCGTAGATATAGATTATGTTGTCCATCTCGTCAGTATCCCTAGATGTCTCTTGGAATCCATGCTTGGCTAGTGACTGGCTAACTTGCTTGTACGTGTAGTTCATTGCTTACTTGGTCTGTGCTTCCAAACCCTCCGTACTATCATTATATAGATTATACTGATAGCCACGAACTGAGGCTCTCTGCTGATTAATATTAGCAGAAAGTGGCATAGTATTGTAACCACCGCTGCTATAAAGACTATGGATGCTATTAGCTTTATTTTCTTCATCTCTGTTTAGTTTTAATTAAATAATTTTAAGTCCTCAACTCGTATCATACGAGTATCTTTATCGATTAGGTGTCCGTATTTTTTATAGACCGAATCATAGGTCATCTCCTTACTAGATTGGACTAGTTTATGAACGTGAATTTCTGATGTCTGGACTTTGATCTTACTCTTAAATGCCATTGTTAGTGTAATTTTTGGTTATATAAATTTATTTGAGCCTAAATGCCCCGCTACCTTTCTCTCTTCACATTCGTACCTAAACTCCTCGTCTGATTCTGAATCCTCGTGACCATTATGGTCGTACAATCCATTTCCTATAACAAATTCTGTTTCATTTAGCTTATGGTCTAACTTGTCTACCCACCTGTCTTCAATAGATAGTAGGTAGTCTTCAATTCCATGCGCTTCGATTGTGTTAGGTATCTCTATCTCTAACTCTACAAATTTGTGGTAAACCGTACGTTGTTCTATTTTTACTTTCATTTTAATTGTTGTTTTAAGTTTTTAAAATATGTGTTACTACATCTACTATTCCACCTCTGCCAATTTTTACAACTCTCTTTGTATGTTCCATACATTTAGCCTTTCGTTAATTAATGTTTCGTACTCATCGAACTTATCGTTATAGTAGTCTTGTGCATCTTCTGTAAATCTTATCACACCATCGATTGACTCTGTGTAGGTGTCTGCACCAAAATTCATCTCAGTAATCTGTGTAGCCAACTCGTCTACACATTCGAGGAAATTACTATCGCATACTAGGTCTTTTACTTTCATTTTTCTATTGTTTTAATTGTAAATAAAATGACGACTTTATCGTCTTGATTTAATGTAAAAATAGTGATTACATTTCAGACTACCAAATAATCTTTTCAATTATGTCTTGGTAGTATTGTTTCATATCAAGCAATTCATCCTCAGATGGAGGATTATTTTTGCTATACGTGATTATGTCTTCAACGTCAATATACCTTCCGCTATAGACTATGTTAGATTTTTCGCTATAAAGCATTGTCACTTCCTCTTCATCGTTGAAAATAATTGTGGTCAGAAATATGACATCACAATAATCGGTAGCTATCTCAATCGTCTCTGTGTATGGATAGAAACTGCTATTGCTTTTCTCTTCACAGAATGCTAAGATCCCTATGAATGATATGATACTGAGTATCAGTAGTACTTCGTTTACTTGTCGTGTCATCTTACTTAGTTTTATTGTATTGGTTAATAAATTCTATTACCGATATGTATAGGTGGTCTCTATTGCAGTCTAATAATGCGTGTGTAATATCCCCTACTTCGTTTTCTTCTGCACCATTATGATAGCATGTCTCTACTACTGGCATCAGCCAATCCCATGATGTGTGGTATTCAAGGTCGTCTTCAAGATATCCATCTGCTGATGAGATATAAGGATTCTTGTTTGTTCTTATATCATCAAGAGTGATGATATTTACTCCCATAAATTCTGCGATTAATTTGTTTGATTCCATCTTTATTTAATTAGTTAGTTAGTTAATAAATTTCGTAGATAGAGAGGGACTCGAACCCTCTCGTATACCATATACCTATGCACCCATGTTTATGACGAACCAAAGTCCGAAGAAAATAAGAGCGAATAATTTTAAGAGGTCGATAAATTTAATTTTTGGATTTTGCATGGTTTTAGTTTTTAAATGTGAGATTAAAAAGAGGACTAGAGTTGCGAATATTATTACTTCTGATATCATTGTTTTTTTGTTTTTAGTTAAAATTAATACCCTACGTAGTGATGCATCAGCCTAACCCACATAGCATTTTTGTCTCTCTTAGTATTAACTTCCTGTTGGTATTCTGTTATTTCGTGAGTCAGATGCTTATCCTCTATAAGATTATTATCTTCTATCCACTGCAGATCATCTATTATGTGCTGCTCCGCCTCTTCTCTTGTATGGAATCCGCAAACAGGTCCCCACTTTTCTATATTTGTTGTTATTTTGTACATTGTTTTAGTATTCATTGTGATTGTTTTTAGTTTTTAAAAATGTATAAATTATTTAGCTAGTAAATAATCAAGTTTTTCTTGAATTGGTTTTAAGTACTTTGCACTTTTAACAATAGTGCCATTTATCCATAATTGAAACCTTCCTCTATCTGTTGTAACTTCAATAAAATCATCCTTTGAGTTTGTGAACTCTAAAAATTGCTCTTTTAATAATTCTTTTGTAAGTGTCATAATTGTTGTGTTTTAGTGAGTAAATTTATTCCCATTCTGAGGGTTATTAATTAGTAGATTGTCGGCTAAGTTCTTGCGCCATTTCTTTGACTTTGATAGCTTCTTATACGAGTAAGATTTATACGACCCATCTGACTTTATTACATTCAAGTATGTATTGCCTTGCGGCATATAATACTCGACCATGATGTCACTACCAACGTAGGACACGATTATTCCTAACCGACGTCCTTGATTACGTTCTATCCATATCCTCTTACCTATGCGATCATCATTTTCAGCAAACATTTCCTTATGATCCTTAATTATCTCGAAGAACTCGTCAATAAAACCTTGTGTCATAATACTGCTCTGGTGCTTAATAATCCCAAATAATGGCGATAGTGATGTCTCACGTGATAGGTAGTCCCTTAGTGAGTCTAGGTCTCTGATTGTAGCCGTATAACCCTCATCTATGACTACCTCTACGTATTGATTCATACTCAGCAGACGCTCTTCTGCTCTGCTCAGATCGTCCTCATGGACTACATAGTACTTGTAGTCATCGAATTTAGCGACATTAGGGTAACCCTTGTCGTATACCTCGCATCCATAGTGATCAACTACTATGCCATCCTCATTCTCGTATACTTCGCTCTCGTAGTAATGCAATCGGTCTATTAGTGTCTGACCATCTTGCATGGACTCTAGTAGCTGCAGCCCATTGTCGTGTCTCTGGTACTCTCTGGAGGTCATTGACCACCTCCTAAATAATAATTTCATTTGTTAGTTATTTTAAGTGTCGAGGAATAGCCCTCTACTACCAAATCCCCACTCCGTTTCTGGAGTGAGGTTGGTGGTTGGTGGTGGTTTGACTCAGAATGTTAACTATAGCTTGTGACTATAGTTCTCTGCCACCCATTTACATAAAGTCTCTCTATTACCCTCTGACAGCTCCATGAATAGGTTAAATACATTCGCAGTTCCACCATGACCATTTCTCCTGTTGAGGTTCTGCCACTTGGCATCTATATGGTTAGCTAATGACGTACCCTCTCCAAAAGCCTCTTGTATCCATCTCATTGGGAAATTGTATGCGAAAAACATAAAGTTAGTAATTTGGTCAGTTCCATTAGAATCTAATGTTCTTGGTTCTTTGTTTAAATTGTCCATAATTGTTAGTGTTTTAAGTATCTGGAGGAATAGCCCTCTACCACCAATGCCCCACATCATTTACGATGTGAGGTTGGTGGTCGGTTAACTGGTTTGACTAGCCTTGGATATAGGCTACTACCTTGGATGCCATCTGCATGGCGTAGATGCATTCTTTTGGCTTGTCCGTAAGGTACTTGCACCAACCCTTGATATAGGCTTGTGAGTTGGTTATGTCATCTTGTGGACTAAGCCCCAGAAGACCGCAAATGTACATGCAACTGATCTCGGCTACCAGTTCTTCCTTGGCATAGGTAGCATCGCCCCACTTAACGATCTCTGTGAGGCTCTTACGATTGAGTCTAGACTTATGTCCAGTCGAGTGTGCTAACTCATGGAATAGCACCTTGTAGTAGCTATCAGAGTCGACGAATGTTTCCAGTTTCGGCATGTTCACGTAGTCGGCACTTGGCGAGTAATACGCCGAGTTACCATTGTGTACTATCTTGAAGCCGTTCTGACGACTTACGTAAGAGTTA
>Ga0115571_1002899_pt1 | contig 11072 bp, 4 predicted proteins | sample COGITO_mtgs_1205_FD_87293 | JGI IMG/M metagenome (GOLD analysis project Ga0115571, IMG submission 87293) | Pelagic marine microbial communities from North Sea - COGITO_mtgs_120531 | ecosystem: Environmental > Aquatic > Marine > Epipelagic | place: Germany:Helgoland, sampling site Kabeltonne...
AGAGCGGTCGTATTTTCTATGGAATAGCACGTTTCCCAAAGTAATACGCCATCTGTGCCATCATCAGCATAACATTCTACATCCGCTGGTGTTTCAAGTGCCCCTTGATCTATCCATTGAGAAATCAGAGTAATATCAGATTCAGGCAATGAGCTTCCAAATTGTGGCATAGAAAGTTGATCTTCTTCGGGTAGAGTAATTCTTTGATATAGAAGACTATTTAAATGATCATTAGGGATTATGTTATTGTTGCTATTTCCACCTGTTAAAGCATTATTGTAAGATGATAGGTCTAAACCTCCAGCGTAGCCTCCTCCATTGTTGTGGCAACTAATGCAGTTATTATCAAAGATTGGTTGAATTTGAGTATTGTAGTCTATCTGCGAGAAAAGATTAGAAATAAATAAAATAATATAAAATTGGTTTCTCATTAACGAAGTCTCCTATTATGATTCGGTAAGTTAAGATGGTAAAAATGAGAACGAACTTATGTCGTTTTTTACTCAAGCGTATTAACTATTATGATCTAGGATTATGTGAAACTTTGATTTTTAATATTTATCATTACAAGGTTTCTAAATAAGATTGAAAATCTTTGGAATCTTTGTTGTTTGGATTCCAGAATAATGCTTGTTCAATGGCGGCAAAAGCTTCATCAATTTTACCCATTCTTCCATAAGCATGTGCAAGCCACGCATAATAAGAGCTTCTGTGTGGGGTTCTTTTTATACTTTCTTTTAATTGAGTTACTGCAAATTCGTATTGCTTTTCTTGTATAGCTACATGAGCGATTTTTGAAGGAGGATATGGAGAATCAGGCAACATCTCTGAAGCTCTTTCTCCATAGGCGTATATCAGTTTTTCTGGCGCACCATTTTTTATGAGATTTTCAAGAATCCTATAATGTTTTTCTCCTTCAAATCGTTTGAAAGGCAGTAAACAAATTCCAATTAAAAAAATACTAGTGAGCCCTATTGGTAAGAAATCTTTAAAAGGTATACGCGTATCATCTTTTTGAAAGCTCAATCCCAGTGATGGTAGAATAAGAAACGTAGATACTGTTGCTGGAACTTGAATATTATAGTTTAGTAAAGAATGTAAAGACCAAGCTATACTTCCAGAAATAACGGCAATAAATATTGAATTAGAATGCACTTTTAATCTTCTTTTTTTCACAAGGAAAACTAGAAAAATGGGGTATAATAGCATTGTCAAAGATGCAATTCCTCCAAAGATCCCACACTGACTTAGAAATGAAAGAAAAAGGTTATGAGCAAATCTGGTTATTTCTGAATTCTCAGGCATTTTTTGCAAATTTTGATTATAGAATTCGCCCATTCCTGAACCTATCAGTGGATTTTCATAAAATATTTGAATTGCTCTATCCCATGTTCCATAACGATGATGTAGACTCGATAGCTTATCTTTAGGAATAACACTATCTTGAAATAGGATCCCTAAAAAAAATAGAACCGAGAAAAAAATTGATATATATTTTATTTCTGTAAAAGAAAAGTTTGTCTTTGGATAAAAAGACTTTTTGATTTGGAACAAAACAAGGCAAACTCCTACTGAAGCGAGTATAATTGCAGAAGTAAGGCTTCCACTTATATAGAGCGTATACAGAAGAAATATAAGAGCCATAAAAGAAAGTAAGGGGCCATTGATTTTAGATTTTTGAAAAAAACGTCGAGTCTTCCAAGCCAATAGTATGCATAAAGGCAGTAGCAAGGCCAAATGGGCTCCCAAATGGTTCGCATAGGGAAAAGATCCACCATATCTTTTTTGTGTTTTTAATATTCTGAGGGCATCAAGATTTATTTCTTCACCTTGTTCTAACCTCGTTTCAAGTCCTTCTTGAATAGACGGATATAGTAAGTGTTTTTGATTCCATGCTAATGCAGATGATGCAAAAAATCCAACGCAAATTGAGATTAAAATAAATTTTCTAGCTAGAGGTTGAACATGTAAGTGGATAATAGTGCCTGCAACTAAAACAACAAACGCTAATATTTGTGCTGAGAATAGGTAAGCCACATCTTTTTCGGTTGAATTAACCCAACCAATAACAGACGCGATAAAAATTAATATTCCAGGGAGTACCATAGTTAAAGCGAAGGAAAGGGATTTTATTGTGAAACCTCTCCTGTTTAAAATTACAAGTATGAGCGTAAATGCGCTAATTAATGGAAATGTAAAAACAGGCCAATCTCCAGAGACCCAAGAAAATAAACTATCGTTCCAAGTGGACTTATCTGTTGGGTTTATGCTTCCGCCGTATTTAAGTGGAAGTAAGAACCAGATCAACACCATGATAATTGTATTAAAACTCGATAAATTCAAATTTCCAGAATAAAATGAAGGGGCTGTACGTTTAAACTTAATATTTTTTTCTGTTTTTAGACTAAACAAATCAAGGAATTAAATCATGAATTTTTGATGTATCAAAAGGAGAATATTTTCTCATCTTAAAATATACAAACAATAAAAATACAATTAGGACGCATATTTAATTAAAATAATAATTAGGTGTTGATTTATTGAATGTAACAATAATATACATCTGTATCATAAATGATATATCAATTTGGTACATTAATAAAAGACCTTCTGTCGATATAATATTTTTCACCACAGGGAGGCAAGGGTTTCATTTTTTTTATTGATTGATTAAAGAAATGGCACGAATTTTGCTTGATATATATTATAATTTAAAGAGATCCTTATGAATTCAAAATTTAAAGCCACATACATTTTTTATTTTTTCTTTATCAGTACACTCCTCTTTGCCAATGAAAATGTGAACATTCACCTGCCAAACACTGTAACTGATTTCATGGATGAAATGCAAATTTCAAGTTCTGATATACCTGATGAAGAATTTGGAAATCAAGAGAACCGACAATCTATAAACGTGTCCCGTAATACTAATTCACATTCCCTGAGTTTCAATGGGGTAGATGATTATGTTTCTGGAGCATCAGGGACTGATTTACTATTTACAGAAACCAATAAAATGTCTATTTCTGCTTGGGTTAAGCAATCTTCTATAAATTCGCAGCAATTTGTTTTTGTACATAATACGGGAAATGATGATGACTCTAATTATGGACTTGCTCTAAGTGACGGAAAAATTTATTTTGTTGCTGGTCCAGGTTGGTTTGAAAATAATGGCGTAAATATGAGTTTAAACCAACTTGATGTTAATGTCTGGAATCATATAGCTGTTACTTACGATGGCTCAGCTATTAGATTTTATCTTAATGGCCAGTTAGATTTTGAAAATTATGTTATTGATGATTTCGGGGATATTTGGAGTGGAGATTTTCATATAGGGCAAAGAGGTGATGGGCAGTATAAGTTTCATGGTAATATAGATGATTTAGCTGTACTGAATAGAGCCTTAAGTCAAGAAGAAATCCAATTTTATATGAGCAATTTTTTCTCAAATCATGTTGATATTTCTAATGCAGAAGACTTACTAGGTTATTGGAATATGAATGAAGGAGAGGGAGATAACCCCAACTATAACTTAATTGATAATAGCGGTAATGGCAATGATGGAACTATCAATGGAGCCACATGGAGCACAGATGTTCCAGGTCCTGCTAATGTATTACAATTTACTAACTGTGGTCAGGAAGGGCGATATGGACCTAGCCAATCTCAAGCTGATGCGGCATACTCCTCAGGTAACTTAAATAATAATGTTTCTATATCTAATGGTATTCAATACTGGACCGTACCTACCACCGGCACATATAAAATATTGGTTTCTGGCGCACAGGGTGGAAATGGCGTTCATTCGTACGGAGTTTCAGATAATTCTGGAAGAGGTGCATCTATGTCTGGTGAATTTCTGCTAAATGCTGGAACGTTACTTGGAATAGTTGTTGGACAAAAAGGCATAACAAAGCCACACGAAGAATCAGGAACTCAGTACGGTGGAAGTGGTGGTGGAGGTTCATTTATTTGGAAGGATAGCAATGGAGAGCTACTGATAGCCGCAGGTGGTGGGGCCGGTGGAATGAAATATTCTTCCATGGATTGTTATAACGGTGGTCCAGGATTAGCGGAAACTTCAGGTGGGAATGCCTGCAGTGGTGGAAATGGAGGAGCAAATGGAAGTGGGGGGGCTGGCGGTTCTTCCTATGCTGGTGCTGGTGGTGCTGGATGGAATTCTAACGGTGGAAATACCTCAAATAATCAACAACATGGCGGAAATACTAAATTTGATTTTACAGGAGGAGAAAATTTTTATTATAGTGGAACCAATTATGGTGTGCACGGAGGTTTTGGCGGTGGTGGTTCTGCAATGCATGGCGGCGGCGGCGGCGGCGGATACTCTGGTGGAGGTGGTGGAAATAATAGTTCTAGTGCTGGTGGGGGTGGCGGATCTTTTAACTCCGGTGCCAATCAAATTAACATTTCTGATGATAGAGAAGGTCATGGTTCTGTAGTGATCACTTCATTAACTGTTCCTCAAGCATTTAAACCACAAACTAAAGAAGAGTTGCAAACTGCAGTTGATCAGTGGACTGGAAACAACTCATCAGCTTTGTCATCCTACGGTGAGATTAATACCTGGGATGTGTCATTGATAACGGATATGTCTGGTTTATTTCAGCAAAAAACATCATTCAATGATAATATTGCCAATTGGGATGTATCTAATGTAGTCAACATGAATCATATGTTTAAAGACGCTGAGAGTTTTAATCAAAATTTAAATAGTTGGGATGTTTCAAGTGTGACAAATATGTCTTGGATGTTTGCTCATCAAGGTGCATTCAATAATGCAGGATCGTCTTTAAATTGGAATACCTCTAATGTAACCAATATGGAATGGATGTTTTATGCTTCTAATTTTAATCAGGATATTTCTAGTTGGGATGTATCTAGTGTAACTAGAATGAATCAAATGTTTTATGGTACAACCTTTAACCAAGATATAGGTGGCTGGAATGTATCAAATGTAACAGATATGCATAGAATGTTTATTCAAAATAATACCTTTAATCAAAATATTTCTAATTGGAATGTTTCCCATGTGACCAATTTCAGTGGAATGTTTGCTCAAAATCAAATTTTCAATCAAGATATTTCTAGTTGGGATGTTTCAGGTGCAACGAATATGAGTGATATGTTTACAGTTTCAGGACCATTGTCAGAAGTCAATAAATGTGCTATTCATACAGCATTTTCTGGAAATAGTAATTGGCCGTATGATTGGTCCTCGTTATGCCCTGCAGCTCCTGCTGTACAAGCGCAATCGGTTACGACTAATGAAGATTCACCACTAGGAATCACCCTTGTTGGTTCTGATATTAATGGCGATGCCTTGACTTATGCGGTGGTCTCTAATCCCTCCAATGGTTCTACATCTATCAATGGTAATGTGGTAACTTATGCACCAAATACAAATTTTAATGGTACTGATGGTTTTACCTTTACGGCTTCCGATGGAGGCTTAACCTCTTCACCTGCTACAGTGAGTATAACGATAGTACCGGTAAATGATGCGCCAGTAATTGCATCAACTCCGTTGTTAAATGCTATGGATGGATCTGCTTATAATTACGCTTTAACTGTTAATGATGTTGATGGGGATGCTACCTCTGTTACCGCAACGACTAAACCTGATTGGTTGGCGATTAGTAATAATAATTTAAGTTCCCTTAGCTTTGATGGAGTTGATGATTACGTTGAAATCTCTGGTAACGATGATCTAGCACACAACAATTCATTTTCTTTATCTGCTTTAATTAGGATCCCTGAAAGTAATAATAATCCATGGAGTTCCTTGGTAGGTGGATATCTTGGGTATGGTTATCTTGTATATGCCGGTTCGAATAATGATGGCGGGAAACTACGTCTTGAGATAAATGATGGTAATGGACATGTTGTAAGTAATACGGATTTACGAGATGGTCTGTGGCATGATATCTCAGTAACTTTTGATGGTAACCTTGCTTGTGTGTATATTGATGGTATAAAAGAAAATGAGTCTTCAATTTCTACAAATTTTTCAAGTTCAACATCTCATAATCTTAAATTTGGTGGTATAAATCACAATGCAGCAGGAAATGAATCTTTCAATGGTAACATTAGCAAGGTATCAATATGGGATAGTGCTTTATCTCAGGAAGTAATCCAGTCTAATATTTCTGCACCCATAAATGGAAGTGAAGCAGGATTGCTTGGGTATTGGGATTTTAATGAAGGAGCGGGATCTACCTTAACGGATTTAAGTACTAATGGTAATAATGGAGCGATACATGGAGCAATCTGGGAATCATCCTCATCGATTGTCTTAAGTGGTACACCAAGTCTATCTAATGGTGGTCTGCATAATATAATTCTTAGCGCTAGCGATGGTAATGGTGGAGTAGGAATACAAAACTACACCCTTGCAGTTAGTTTACACAGTTTAGAAATATCTGGAAATTCTGGTTTCCGTATTTTCTCCAGTCCAATTTCAGGTGCTGTTTACAGTGATCTCTTAGATGAATTGTGGACTCAGGGAGCAGTAGGGTCCGATAATCCCAACTCAAATCCTAATATTTGGACATTTGCATCTGACTGGAATGCAGTAACAAATTTTACTTCCGATGCGATAATACCAGGAAAAGGATTTTTAATGTATGTTTATGCAGATACAGATTTTAATGGTGTCGATGATCTTCCAAAAACAATAAGAATAGATGGTGCGCAGTCACTATCTGGAATTTCCGTTGGATCTGAGTCTAGTTCATGGAATTTGATGGGAAATCCTTATGGCTTATCAGTTGGTATTAAAAAAATGTTAGAAGCAAATGGGTCGTTTAATTCAACTGTATACACCTTAGATCCAAATAATCCAGATGCTCCATATAAATTTCATAATGGAACTGTTGGAACTATTGAAAATGCTGAGATTAAACCATTTTCTGGTTTTTGGGTCAAGGCGAATGCAAGTGGAAATACCTTTCAATTTCCAGAGCAAAGTATTCGAAAAGGAAGTTTAAATGCTCCTGCAAGAACTATTGCAGATGGTTCAACCGGATATGCTGAATTCACATTTAGTAATGGCACTTATAATAGTACAACTTATTTATCTTTTACTGAAGAAGGAGAGATAAATTTAGATCCAGCAGATGCAGATCGACTTGTTCCGATGTCACTAGCAGATCATTTAACAAGTATGATTTATGAATCAAATAAATCCTTAGCTATAAATAATCTTCCTTTTGACCTAACTACCGATCTTTCTATGGATATGGATGTAATGATGCTTTCCCCCACAAATGATAATGGGTATGCTACACAATCAGAGCAGGTTGATATGACGTGGGATATAACTAATCTTCCTGAGGGAATTACCTTAGAATTGATAGATAACACAACAGGACAAAGTATAAATTTAACGGGAAGTACATCTACGGTTGTTTCTTTGCCAAATAAAGGTGATTTTTATACCTCTGGAGGTTTTATGGGAACATACCCGACAGTAGGTGAGTCACAGTTTACTTTATCTGTATATGGAAATGTAACTGCTTCAGTCGAAGATGATTTTCTCCTTCCCGAGATAGCTACATTGCATGATGCATATCCAAACCCATTTAATCCTAGCACGGTAATTAGCTTTGATCTAAGAGATTCCGATATGGTGTCATTAAATATTTATGATGTTTCCGGTAGAATGGTGGCCTCATTAATTCGTGGACAACTGATTGCAGGTAACCACAAAATTAGTTGGAATCCGGATGATCTTTCTTCAGGTTTATATTTAATAAGTATGGTTGTTGGAACAGAAACATTCAATCAAAAAATAACTTACATCAAATAGGAACAGACTATGAATAACAAACTTACCACATACATTATTCTTGCTCTAGGTATGGTAACAGTTCTCTTTGCTCAAGATCCACCACCACTTCCTGGTGCTCCTAATCAAGGTCCGATTGGCGGGATGGTATGGTTGGTTATAGGTGGAGTTTTATTAGCTGTGAAAATGTATTCTGGAAATAATAAAAAATAATTCTTATCAAAAGCCTATAGTAGGTTTTTTAGTTAAAGCTGTATGTTTTTACATTGCCTGGCAATTACTTTATGAGCTTATCCTATATCCTGATGGTCGATTAGACCAGTTCTTGGCGGTTTCTGTAGCATCTCTTTCTCAGTATCTCCTCGCATTTTTTGGGTGGGAAATTAGTGTGTTAAATAGGTTAATCGTTATTGAAGGGTATAGAGGTGTCAAAGTCTTAAATGAGTGTAATGCCTTGACGCTAATGTCTTTATATTCTGGATTTATTATTGCCGTTAAAGGTCCTCCCATAAAAAGAATAATTTATATCGTGACTGGATTAGCAATTATTTATGCTTTAAACATATTTCGTATTATGGCTTTTTCTCTTGCTACTGTATATTTCCAACAATATTGGGATACCTTTCATGAATTCAGTCCCTTTATCTTTTTCTATCCAGTTATTTTGACTCTATGGTACAAATGGACATTATTAAGCGAAAAAAACACTCGGTCATTATTAGGGTACTCTATAGCCTAATTTTTTTTTCTATTTTATATATAACAGTGGTCAGACCTACTCGAGTTTATGTAAATAGAAATTATATTGCGCCGCTTTTTCAATCTTTAGAAAAAAATCAAACTTCTTATCTTACCATAACACCTAGGCGTGTAAATATTCATTCAGAAGGGTATGATTCACCTATTGGATTTGGCATGCCTTTTGGTGGGTATTTTTGGCTTCCATTTTCTTTATTTATTTCAGTTAGACAAAAGTGGCCTGCCGTAGGATTAACCCTGTATCACATCTTTCTAGGTATTATACCACCATTTCTTACTTTTCTATTTATTAAACATTTTACTTGGGCAGGAAGTTTGTTAAAAATAAATGAGATTCTTTTTCAAGGAATTTTCCTTATATCACTATTTTGGGGAATTAAATCTATTCTTGTCGTAAATAAAAAAGAAATGAAGAAATCAAAGCTTTGAAAATATATTCATTTGCTAGAATCTGTGACCTAAAAAAAAGCCCCGATAATTCGAGGCTTTTTTAATTAGAGATACTTCTCTTTTATTTAAGTAAAACCATCTTTTTTGTAGAGTTGAATTTTCCAGCTTGGATTGTGTAGATATACATTCCTGCAGGAACAGCCTCTCCAACATTGTTCGTGGCATCCCATTGTAGTGAATAGGAACCGGCGGATTGTTCTTGGTTTACAAGGGCATTTATTTTTCTTCCCATCAGATCATAGATAGTGATATTCACTAAAGATTCGGCAGGAAGTTCATATTTAATCTCTGTTGTGGGATTAAATGGGTTTGGAAAGTTCTGACTTAAACTAAATCTAGCAGGAAATTGAGATTGATCATTATCAGTTGACAATTGACTTAAGTCAAATTCTATCGCCTCAACATGTACCATGGAAGATAAGGAAAACTCTTTTTCCACTGTACCATATTCAGAATGACTTGCTAACAATATATAATCCTGATTTTGATTTAAACCTGTTAAGGAAAAGTTTTGATCATAATTTATAGTCTGTTCAGACACGACTTGCCCATTAAGATCTAAAACTGAAACAACGGTTGAATGCATGTTAATTTCATTATTGCTTGTCACTTGTCCCATGACCATATTACCTAATTGACCATTAAATTCTAAGCTAGTGTTATTGATAAAATCAAAATTGACATTTTCAGTCGTAGTTCCTTCCATCACCATGACAGTTGTAGCACCTTCGAATGTTAATGAATTTTCATAAAACTGTAATTGGATTTCCATATCAATATTTTCATCTGTCCAATCGAGAACTTGTGAATTGAAATAGAGTGCACCAATAACATAATCGCCTGGGATAAGTGCTAATTCATAACTCCCGTTACCATCTACCGCAACAGATGATCCGTATTGCTCGATGGAATTTTCAGTACTCATCGCGAAAATAAACGGAGTGAGAAAGCTATTTGTATCTTGTTCAAATGATACAGTTCCTGAAACGGTAGCAAGATTACCCAAGTTTTCCATAGCGTAAATAATTGTGTCATTATCCGCAGGATCAAATTGTAGATAAATTGGGGAATACCCATCAGCATATACTGATCCATATGCATAGTAATCAACAGGATAATCTTCAATTGTTGCAAATCCTTCATCGTTTGTTAAAATTGAAAATGTTATCTCTTCACCCCAGCTATTTTCATTTACACCGAATGTTGATAGATCACCGTAGGCACTAGAAATACCATTGCCTGTGTTTGAATCAACAATTTGGATTACAATTGTATCCGTTTCGCCGGTATAACCTTCAAAAGGTTCCATATTAAATGTCAGTTGCTCAGACCCATCAAACAGATATTGCGATCCAAGGGTAAGATATCCAGATTTGGATGCTTCAAGCCAACCAAGACCCAGAGGAAAATCTTGGATAACAGCATATCCATTTTCATCTGTAATAATTGAACCGAAACAATCATCATCCCAACAATCATTATCCCAATTAATGTTAAAAACACTTATATCTACATTTACATACGGTATGGGCTCTCCGGTATTTTGATCAATGAATTGGATTTCAAGAGTATCAGTACCGTCGGAGTTAAAACCTAATGGCTGCATTCCAATCGTTATTTCCTCTGATCCAGAGTATGTGAATTGTTGAGAAGCGGGGTAGTGTTCTTCATTGTAAACATCTACGTAAGACATACCAATAGGAAAATCTACTATATATACATAACCAGAGTCATCTGTTTCAAATTCAGAGAAATAATCATCAGTCTCAAAATCGTTAGACCAACTCATTACTGTTCCTTGTGCACCTTCAATTCCTTCTCCTGTTTCTAAATCAACTACTCTGATGATAAGAGTATCTGAAGTTGCCACAGTGGAATCTAGTCCAGTTATTTCGTCCATGGAGATGCATGATTCTTCATTAAGGTTTACAGTTACAGAATTCCCTTCAAGATTAGAAAATACTCCAGGCTGTATACAAAACTCTTCATCATTGTTCTCAGAAATTAAAATAGGAACATACATAAGTGTTTCATCGGTTGTACCCGCTGGTATGTA
>Ga0115571_1002908_pt1 | contig 11052 bp, 9 predicted proteins | sample COGITO_mtgs_1205_FD_87293 | JGI IMG/M metagenome (GOLD analysis project Ga0115571, IMG submission 87293) | Pelagic marine microbial communities from North Sea - COGITO_mtgs_120531 | ecosystem: Environmental > Aquatic > Marine > Epipelagic | place: Germany:Helgoland, sampling site Kabeltonne...
ACGGTCTTTATTTTCTTGTAAAATGGGTTCAATGGCTGACATAAAATTTACTTTTCTTTAGAAATTCTCTTAAAACTAGGGGCTTCAATTTTGAAAGAAAACATCTTGGGTTTAACAATTCTGAATTACAAATATTTCGATTAAATAAGTGGTAAACAAGCGCAGTTTGAAATTAGATAATTGAAGTTTTCAACAAATGGTTAACATCCTACTCAAACACCCTATTTACAAAGAGTTACAGGATATAATAAAGTGTTAAAAACAAATTTTTGAGCCGCTAATTTTTCTTTTAAATTACCTGTAAATTAATTTTTTATTTCCAGCAAAAAACAGCATCTTATGAATCAAAATATAGGTGTACTAAAATTACGAATTATGCTTTGATGCAGCATATTCAAGTCCTTTGTACCAATCTTCTCCAAACTTTTTTATGAGCGGCTCGCGCAAAAACTTGTAAACGGGTACTTTTAACTTTGCTCCGCATTCGCAAGCTGGTTTGCAAATGTGCCATTTGTGGTAGTTTACGGCTTCAAATTCTGGGTACGATTGTATTCTTACAGGGTATAATTCGCAAGAAATGGGCTTTTTGTAGTCTATTTTCCCTGCGCGATAAGCAGCCTCAATGGCACACTTTGCGTACTTGTTTTCATCAAAAAAAACGTACACACATTCTTTACCATTTAGTATGGGCGTTTCTTTTCCTCCATCTTCGCCAACAATCCATTTACCTTGCTCTTTTACTCCTTGGATGCCTTTTGTATCCATAAAAGGTTTAACATCCTCATAGATATCTTCGAGAATGTTGAGTTCATTTTCGTCTAAAGGTGCACCACCGTCGCCTTCAACACAGCAAGCCCCTTTACAGGCGCTCAGGTCGCAAACGAATTCTTTTTCTAATAGGTCTTCGGAAATGAGTGTTTTTTTTATTGAAATCATAGCTTCAAATATATTAAATCGAAGTTTAGTTTTGCTACAATAAGCTCTTATTAAGCCTTTAAAATTTACACACCCGAATTCCTCTTTATTTTTATCGGTTATTTATTAGAACAATCTGTTTAGTGTTTACAAAATCAATTTAGTATTTTTGCAGCTATGGCAAATCAAGACGATATTTTTAAGAAAGTTATAGCGCACTCAAAAGAGTACGGATATGTATTTCAATCGAGTGAACTTTACGATGGACTAGCAGCTGTTTATGATTACGGTTCAAATGGTTCAGAATTGAAGAAAAACATCAAGGATTATTGGTGGGCATCTATGGTAAAGATGAACGAAAATATTGTAGGAATCGATTCTGCAATATTCATGCATCCTACTATTTGGAAAGCCTCGGGACATGTGGATGCGTTTAGCGATCCATTAATAGACAATAAAGATTCTAAAAAACGCTACCGTGCCGATGTATTGGTAGAAGATTTTATTGCCAAGATTGAAGGTAAAATTGCGAAAGAAGTAAAAAAAGCGGTCAAACGTTTTGGGGATGATTTTGATGAGGCGCAATTTTTAGAAACCAACCCACGAGTTATAGGGTATAAAGAAAAGATGGCGGTTATATCTAAACGCTTAAACGGCAGTTTAGTGAAAGAAGATTTAGCAGATGTTAAGCTCTTAATTGAAGAATTAGAAATCAAATGTCCGGTTTCTGGAACCGCTAATTGGACGGATGTTCGTCAGTTTAATTTGATGTTTGGGACAAAAATGGGTGCTACAACTGAAGGATCAAGCGATTTGTGGTTAAGACCCGAGACTGCCCAAGGTATTTTCGTTAATTTTTTAAATGTCCAGAAAACCGCCCGAATGAAAATACCGTTTGGTATTGCTCAAATTGGAAAAGCATTTCGAAATGAAATTGTTGCAAGACAATTTATCTTTAGGATGAGAGAATTTGAACAAATGGAAATGCAGTTTTTTGTTCGTCCAGGAGAAGAAATGAAATGGTATGAGCACTGGAAAGAAACACGTCATAAATGGCATTTGTCTTTAGGAGTTGATACTAAGAAATACCGTTTTCACGATCATGAAAAGTTAGCACATTATGCTAATGCTGCTTCAGATATAGAATATCAATTTCCTTTTGGCTTTAAAGAAGTAGAGGGCATACACTCTAGAACCGATTTTGATTTAAAAGCACATCAGGAGTTTTCTGGTAGAAAAGTGCAGTATTTTGATCCAGAAATCAACGAGAGCTATACGCCCTATGTTGTGGAAACTTCCATTGGCGTAGACCGCATGTTTTTATTGACCATGTGTAATGCCTACCGCGAAGAAAAAGTGGGTGAGAATGATACGAGAATTGTGTTGGCTTTACCGCCGGTTTTAGCCCCAGTTAAAGCGGCAATTCTTCCCCTAACTAAAAAAGAGGGTCTACCAGAATTAGCTCGCAAATTATACGATGTATTAAAACTTGAGTTTAATTGCGTTATCGAAGAAAAAGATTCAATTGGCCGTCGTTACCGCAGGCAAGATGCTAACGGTACTCCTTTCTGTATTACAATAGATAATGAAACGGTAAACGACAATTGTGTAACCATTAGACACAGAGATACGATGGTACAAGAACGTGTTGCTATGGATGCTGTTCGAGACCTAATTGACAAGGCTGTAAGTATTCGCAACAGCTTGGCAAATTTTTAATTACTCTAAATTTAAAATTAAAATCCCCCGCTTTTTCGGGGGATTTTTTTTACCCCAAATTACCTGTAAAATTTATGGGTTTTAGGCAGTCATAAAAACAAAGAATTGTATCTTTGCACGGGGCAAGTCTTAGACAAGTCGCTCCCCTCGAATTCCCCCAGGGCGGGAACGCAGCAAGGGTAGAGGGTTGAGCACTGTGATTTAAGTAGCTTGCCCTTTTTTTTCTTTAATACGAAGCTATGACAATTGGTTTCTTTAACTGCCTAGCTGTTCCTTGTTCGTCTCGCGTTTCGCACACCAAAATATAGATCCCTATAGGCAATCTTTGTTCAGCACTATTCAAGCCGTCCCATACCCAAGTTGCCTCTTTATTTACCAGTTCGTTAGTACTCAGTTTTTTTACCTGGTACCCTTTTCTATCGTAAATGATAACACTTGTTTTAGCCGGACTTTTTAGTTTCAACTTAACAGTTGTTAAATCATTGTAACCATCATTGTCAGGACTAAATACTTCTGGAGTTACAGTTAAAGAACCACTCGAGGTGGGGTAAGTAAAATGAGAATTAATCCTTCCTGGAGTTCCATAATTGTCTTTAGAGGCGGCTGAAAACCATGCTGAACTATTCGGGTTTAGTCGCTCTAACGCCACCCCATCAACCTCATCCAACAGGGCAAAGTGTTGTTGTTCAGAATACGCAACTTCATCGAGTAAATTAAAAGCGATGTCACTCACCGCAAGATGTCCATTGGTGTTTGGTAAACTAGGAACGTGCGAAGGTTGAATATAAATGGAACTTGCAGCTCTTAGGTAATTATTTCCAAGCCATGTAGTATCCTCGCAAATAACGAAATAACTTTTTGGGGGAATGCTTAGTCTTTGGTCGCTTATTATTTCTGTTTGTATAATAGACGCTTGCAAAGCATCGTAATTTCCAAGTAATAATTTTGAAGCATCTATATGATCATCTGACTTATTGTACAACTCTACATAGTCGAAGCCATTTGTTTTTGGGTTAAAGAGGATTTCATTAATTATAATTTGACCTGTTTCTGGCCAGATACCTAGCACAAAATTATGCGCAATGAAACTCGAATTGTTGCTGCAATCTTTAACTTGATTTATTTGTAGGGTATAAATTTTATTTTTGACGATGTCATCAGCAAATCTAAGGGTAGTTTGGTTCATAAAATGTTCAATAGTATTCGGACTAATTTCATCTGTTAGCCCATACGATTCTATTTCATACAGCATAGAATCGTAAAGGTTTTCAGACCATAAAAGTTGAATTTCGTCTTCTTCTGTAATTAATAAATCCTCAAGGTATGGAGCGCTGGTATCCATACTCCTATTAAAAACACTGTTTTCTGCACCCGGACTTCCTCCCCTATTATTTATACAAGCACTCCAATTTTGTTCACCTAAGCAATACATATCATTGTCTATCATCTCTAAAGACCACCCTCCATTTTCTTTATTATTGTTTTTGTACCAGTCTTTTTGGTACAGAACTTCGTGAATTATTTTAGTATTTGCATCGAACAAGCCAATGTATCCCTCCGTGTTATTTAGGTTCGTAAAGGGAAGGTAAAAGTTAGCTAAGGAGTCAAATAAGGCAGCATCATTCGAATTGAAAAGCACCAAGTAGTCCTTGCTTTTTAGTATTACAGAGTCTATGTAATATTCTTTTTTGTCAATAATCAGCAACCAGTTTTTTAAATGTATCGAATAGTCTGCTCTATTGAAAAGCTCTATATACTCTACATTTTCTAATTGGACTTGAGGTGCAGGGTCGATCATAATTTCGTTAATAACAATATCAAATGGGCGGTGGTTTTGTATGTACAAATCCAAAAGAGTATCGCTCATGCAATTGTTTACCGTGTCACAAAGTCCTTTAATTTCTAAAGAAAATTTGGTATTCACCGGAAGGCTGTCTTGAAAGTATAAATACAAGCTATTTTCGATTTGATTTGTACTTACAGGAGACGTTTCTGAAGGCAGAATATTAAATTGCTCATTGGAAAGGAGTAGAAGTTCAGCACTCTTACAGGTTAATTTTATGCCTTTGGGGCTTATTATTTCTGAATGAATTAGTTTTGGTGCGATGCTGTCAATAAAAGCAATGCCGTTGATCTTAAAATCATCAAAGTAAAACAAGGAACTTCTAGTTGACGTATAGGTGCAATTTACGCCAGAATAGCGCGTGTTTATTTCTGTAGTGTCAATAGAAGAGCCTAGTAATATAGCATCACCTCCATCAAGTAAATCAACCCAAATAGAGAATTTTCCACCTATTTTTCGCTCTGCTTTTAAGTGTATTTCTACAGGACTGTTATTTACAATGTCTTGGTTACTTTCTATAATTTTAGTTTTTATTCCTGCTTCACGCTTGTATAAGGCAATTTCATCATTCGTGCCGCCTACCCTTATAAAATATGCAATATGTGATGCTTCAAGCAATGTATCATTGGCTAGCAGATACCAATCTAAATAGTTAGAAGAAGAAGGATTGAAGTCCATCTTAACAGACATCTCCCAAAGCGTATTTTCTAGTAAATTACTTTCTAAACACAGGTAAGAACGATTAGGTTGTGCTGGAGCATTTAAATGCAGCCACCCAAAAGAGTCTATTTCAAAATGAGAAATTGTTCCATACCAAGTTGGATTTTGGTTAAAGTTTCCATCCGAGAAATCGTCTGAAATTTGAGCCATAGCATAGGTATTACTCAGCAGTATAAGTAGTATATATTTCATCAATTTATTATTTTATTAGAATTAAAAAGATACAAAATTATAAGCTACAGATATGTGTTATATTTGTAGCTTAATTTAAAATTATGAAAGTAGCGGTTGTAGGTGCCACAGGAATGGTGGGTACTGTTATGTTAAAAGTGTTGGCCGAACGTAAATTTCCGGTAACAGAACTGATTCCCGTAGCCTCTAAAACGTCTGTAGGAAAAACAATTTCTTGGCAAGACAAAGACTACAGTGTTCACTCGTTAGAAGAGGCACTTTTAAAAAAACCAGATTTGGCTCTTTTTTCAGCTGGATCGGCGTGTTCGTTAGCATGGGCTCCAAAATTTGCCGCTGTTGGCACAAGTGTGGTCGATAATTCATCTGCTTGGCGAATGAAGGTGGGGCATAAGTTAATTGTACCCGAGATTAATGCAAACGAATTAACGGCTGCGGATAAGATTATTGCAAATCCAAACTGTTCAACCATTCAAATGGTTTTGGCTTTAAATCACTTACACAAACGATACGGTTTGGAGCGGATTATTGTTTCTACCTACCAATCTATTACTGGAACAGGTGTAAAAGCAATGCAGCAATTGCAAAATGAGGAGCAAGGTTTACAAGGTGCGATGGCTTATCCTTACCCAATTTACAGAAATTGCTTGCCGCATTGCGACGACTTTACTTCTACAGGCTACACCAAAGAAGAGATGAAGTTGGTACACGAAACACGTAAAATAATTGGGGATAAAAACATAGGTATTACAGCAACAGCCGTTAGAGTACCAGTAATGGGTGGGCATTCTGAAAGTATTAATGTTACCTTTAAAAATGATTTTGACATGCGTACTGTTCGAACGACTCTTCATGAAGCAGACGGATTGGTTTTGCAAGACAATACTGAAATGAATACCTACCCAATGCCTAAATATGCAGCGGGTAAAGACGCTGTTTTTGTTGGTCGATTGCGAAGAGATGCCTCTTTTAAAAATACGTTAAATATGTGGATTGTATCTGACAACCTTCGCAAAGGTGCCGCCACCAATACCGTTCAAATAGCAGAATGTCTTTTGCAAAAAGGGTTTATACACTAGTCCCTTTATTTTTGAATGCCTCTTTTTAATTCATCTGTATAATTATAATATATTTAAATAAATTCAAATTTATGATCCGAGTTTTAAAATTCACCTTCCAGCTACTACTATTTTTATTCATTATTGCAAACGCCTATATTTTAATAAGCGGTAAAACCTATGTTTACAAAGCCATAAAAGTGGGCTATTTAAAAGGACACAATACGGCGACCATTGAAGATTTTTCGTTTTTTGAAAATAGCGTAGTACAAAATGGAACTGCGGCACCTTGGCCAGAAGCTTCCGATTACAATCAGAATGAAATTAGCAAAGACCTACGAGCTCGTTTAGAAAAAAACAAATCTATTGCTTTTGCGGTAATTCAAAACGACAGTCTTCGTTACGAAACGTATTGGGGAATAGGCTCTAGAAGCTCAAAAACCAACTCTTTTTCTATGGCCAAATCTGTTGTTAGTATGCTTATTGGCGTTGCAATTCAAGAAGGATATATTGAGAGTGTCGATCAAAAGATTACCAATTTTATTCCAGAATACACAAGACCCGGAACGCATTTTAACTCCGAAGTAACTGTAAAACATCTGCTAACCATGAGCTCCGGATTGGATTGGGACGAAGATTACTACAACCCCTTTGGTGTTACGGCAGAGGCCTATTTTTCTGAACATTTAAACGCGCTCATGCTCCGTTTAAACTTTACAGACAAACCCGGCGAAAAATTTCATTACCAAAGTGGAAGCACCCAATTAATGGGACTTATTATCGAACGAGCAACGGGTAAAAAATTGAGCGAATACCTCTCTTTAAAACTTTGGCAACCCATGCAGGCAAGCCATCCAGCAGAATGGTCTTTAGACAAGAAAGGTGGCGTAGAAAAAGCCTACTGTTGTTTAAATTCCAACGCCTTGGATTTTGCCCGTTTTGGTCAACTTTACCTTGACCAAGGAAACTGGAACGGACAACAATTGATAGACTCTTCTTATGTTGCCGCCTCTTTACATCCAGATCTGTCTGCTAATTACGGCTACTCTTGGTGGTTGTACGAAACCGAACACAAATATCCGGTGTATGCCATGAGGGGCGTTAACGGACAATATGTAATGGTTATTCCTGCACTCGATTTAGTGGCCGTACGATTGGGTCATAAAAGAGAAAAGTATGTGAACAACAGTGTTACAGATTTAGATTATTACCTCGAACAACTCATTTTACAATACGATACGATTGACTAGCTAAACCCCTGTTTTCTATAAACTTGAGTGTTATTATCTATTGCTTGTTCTAAATTATAGCTATACATTTGAAACTCAAACCGCATCGATTATGAATAGCATAGATCTTCAACATATTTTATTTTTAGACATCGAAACCGTTAGTGGGGTTTCTCATTTTGAAGAATTAAGCGAGCAAATGCAATATTTATGGGCCGATAAAACAAAATGGCAAAGAAAAGAAGAGGTGTCTCCATCTGATTATTATGCGGATAGAGCCGGAATACTCGCCGAATTTGGCAAAATAGTATGTATTTCAGTAGGATTTATTCACTACCAAGACGGCACTAAAAACTTTCGTTTGCGTTCTTTTTACCAGCACGATGAAGCGGTTTTGTTGCGAGAATTTGCAACACTTCTTCAAGGAAATTACTTTTCGAGCACAAACCAATTGTTATGCGGACACAACTCAAAAGAATTCGACATTCCTTACATCTGTCGTCGTATGCTCATTAATGGCATTACCTTGCCTCCCATACTTCAAATTGCAGGAAAAAAACCATGGGAAATACAACATTTAGACACCATGGAACTCTGGAAGTTTGGCGATTATAAACATTATACTTCTATAAAACTATTGTGCGAAATATTTAACATTCCAACTCCTAAAGACGATATAGACGGGAGTATGGTAAGCGCTGTTTATTGGAAAGAAAACGATTTAAAGCGCATTGCCAACTATTGTGAAAAAGATGTACTGGCTACAGCGCAACTATTTTTGCGTTTTAGAAATGAAGATTTACTGAGAGAAGATCAAGTTGATTTTAGTTTTACCTAAATCACTTATCTTTGATCATCTTAAAATAATATAATATGCCAATTTACCACAAACTAGGCGTTTTTCCTTCTAAAAGACACACCGTGTCTAGACAAGACAACGGAGAACTTTACCAAGAAGAATTGTTTGGAACCGAAGGCTTCTCGAGCATGTCTTCTTTATTGTACCATTGCCATGCTCCAACAATGCTTAAAGCTGTTGGCGAATCAATAGACGTAAGCCCTAAGGTTGCTATTGCTAAAAACAAACTACCCAGAAGTTACAAGGGTTTTGCTATTAAGCCTGAAGCCGATTATTTGAAGAGTAGAAAAACCATTCTATTTAACAGTGATTTACAGGTGAGTTTGGCAGCTCCAAAATCATCTATGGATTATTTTTACAAACATGGAGAGGCAGACGAGCTTATTTTTGTTCACAGAGGAACCGGGCAATTAAAAACCCCTTTTGGAAGCATACGTTTTGAATACGGCGATTATCTGGTAATTCCTAGAGGTTGCATTTATCAATTTGAATTTGACACAGAAGACAATCGCCTTTTAATTGTAGAGAGCTTTAGTCCTATTTTAACCCCTCGCAGTTACCGAAATAAGTTTGGTCAATTATTAGAACACGCACCATTTTGCGAGCGCGACTACAAACTTCCAGAAAACTTAGAAACACATACTGAATTGGGTGATTTCAAGATTGTAATTAAAAAACACAACCAATTAACGCCCTATACCTATGCTGCTCATCCTTTTGATGTAGCTGGTTGGGACGGGTACCACTTCCCTTACGGATTTTCAATTCACAACTTTGAACCGATGACTGGCCGCGTGCATTTGCCACCACCAGTGCACCAAACTTTTGAAGGGCATAACTTTGTTGTTTGCTCATTTGTTCCTCGAATGTACGATTACCACCCAAAAGCCATACCCTCGCCATACAACCATAGCAATATAGATTCTGATGAGGTTTTGTATTATGTAGATGGCGATTTTATGAGCCGTAATCATATTGAAAAAGGAATGTTAACTTTACACCCAGGAGGTTTGCCACATGGCCCGCACCCTGGTGCAATGGAAAGAAGTATAGGAAAAACCTCCACAGAAGAATTAGCGGTTATGATAGACCCTTTTAAACCCTTTCAACTTACAGAGGAAGCAGTTAATATTGAGCAAGAAGGTTACTTTAAATCTTGGCTTACAGAATAATTAAATAATAAAAAAACAATGACTAAAGACGCAACAAATTTAACAGATACAAATAACTCGATTGCTAAAATATTTCCCGAAGCAGAAGATTTTTTACCCCTATTAGGCACTGATTATGTAGAATTATACGTTGGAAATGCAAAACAATCGGCTATTTATTATAAGAACTGTTTGGGTTTTCAGTCTGTAGCATATGCTGGTTTAGAAACGGGTGTAAAAGACCGTACTTCTTATGTGTTACAACAAGGAAAAATTAGAATCGTTTTGACTACTCCAATGGGTCCTGATGGGGCTATATCTGAGCATATTAAACTTCATGGAGATGGGGTTAAAGTAATTGCGCTATGGGTAGACGACGCCACAAAATCCTTTGAAGAAACCACAAAAAGAGGTGCAAAGCCTTTTATGGAACCTACCACCGAGAAAGATCAGCACGGTGAGGTTGTTCGTTCCGGAATTCATACTTATGGAGACACCGTTCATATTTTTGTAGAGCGTAAAAATTATACAGGTGTTTTTTTACCGGGCTATGTAGCTCAAAAGTCAACCTTTAATCCTGCGCCACTCGGTTTAAAATACATCGACCATATGGTGGCAAATGTAGGTTGGGATGAAATGAATGTTTGGGCAGATTTTTACAACAGTACTATGGGCTTTGCCAACTTAATTACTTTTGACGATAAAGACATTTCTACCCAATACACTGCTTTAATGAGTAAGGTAATGACAAACGGAAACGGACGTGTAAAATTTCCGATTAACGAGCCTGCCGAAGGAGTGAAAAAATCTCAAATTGAAGAATACTTAGATTTTTATAAAGGAGCTGGTTGCCAACACATTGCAGTAGCCACAGATGATATTTTAACTACCGTTAAAGAAATGACTGCTCGAGGCGTTGAGTTTTTGTATGTTCCAGGGAACTACTACGACACCGTTTTAGATCGTTGTGGAGAAATAGACGAAGATCTATTAAAACTAAAAGAACTTGGCATACTTGTGGATAGAGATGAAGAAGGTTATTTACTTCAAATTTTCACGAAACCTGTTGTAGATAGACCGACCATGTTTTTTGAAATTATTCAGCGAAAAGGAGCACAATCTTTTGGTAAAGGTAACTTTAAAGCCTTATTTGAATCGATTGAAGCTGAACAAGCTCGAAGAGGTACTTTGTAAGGATTCATTTCTCTTAGAGGCTCCAAATATTAGCAATCAATTTTCTATCTTTGTAGCAATTTAAATACTTAAAAATACATAATATGGCATTCGAATTACCAAACTTACCCTACAGTCATGATGCTTTAGAGCCTCATATTGATTCTCGTACCATGGAAATTCACCATGGAAAACA
>Ga0115571_1002920_pt1 | contig 11016 bp, 2 predicted proteins | sample COGITO_mtgs_1205_FD_87293 | JGI IMG/M metagenome (GOLD analysis project Ga0115571, IMG submission 87293) | Pelagic marine microbial communities from North Sea - COGITO_mtgs_120531 | ecosystem: Environmental > Aquatic > Marine > Epipelagic | place: Germany:Helgoland, sampling site Kabeltonne...
GCAGCTTGTCTTAGTTTAGATACTTTACTACTTATTGGTGGAGAAAATTGTAGTAGCTTATATACAGAATCTACATACTCAGGCCTTGATCTTCCTGATCTTTCATATAGATCTAATAAAAAGTTTTTAGCGACTGACACTGCTCCACCAGCTATACCAAGTCCTCTTAATATAGAATCAGCCATACCATTTGCTACATCAATATATTTTTCTTCTTTCTCTTCATCTGATTTTTCGTCATCACCAAAACCTAACATTGTAACCGCTTGTTGTAATACATTAAATATCATGTTTTGAACAGCTGTATAATATATTATTTTACTAATATTAGTTTTTCTATCACCTCTACCATTTATTAAATCTTGATAAGCTCTTTTAGTTAATCTGCCATACTGCATAGGTGTGTTAGCGAATGCTAATAATATTCTACCTAAAGAACTAGCTTGTTGCTGTGATACTTTGTCTGGTCTACTAGATTGTTGAGACTCTTCAGATGTTTCTCTAAAATCTTGAAACGCTTTAGCTTCAGCATCTTTCTGAGTCATACCTTCTGATAAGTAAGTGTTAACTCTATTTCTATAAAAAGTAGCACCACCAGAAGCAATAGCAAAGCTATCAGCTATTTGTGTAGGTAAAAATCCTTTCTTTAATATATAGTTTAAAACTGCTCTAGCTTTGTTCTTAGATGTTTTAGCAGCATCAGCTATCTCTGACTCTGATACATTTATTTTAAGTCCATTACGTCTATCTACTAAGAAGTCAGAGTTAATTAACATTTTAAAATCTGACCAGTATTGTTTTTGATTTGCAAAAGCTTTACCAGCTGCATATAAATTATTATCACTCCAATTTATAAAGTTAATAGAAGATATTAACTGTAACACAGCTGACCTAGTATTAAAGAACATGATAGCACCAACTGATCCATTAATCCAGTCTAATACTCTATCACTCATTCTATTACTACCTTCTATTCTGTTTTTACCAGTCTTCATTCTGGTCAACATATTTTCTAAAGCTTCTCTATAATTACTTCCATGTATAGCTTCTAGCTTATTTAAATTTTCTTTACTAAATATAGCATCAACGTTTTGTTGCCATTGCTCTAAAAATTTAGCTCTCTTAACAGTGTTCAAGCCTTCAATTAGATCTGTTGTAATAGTTCCAGCTAACCAGCTTTGAGAAGGTTTTGGATAACCATCACTTTTGTTAATCTGTATTAACATTTGGCCAAATAACTTAAGCTTTTCGTTGCCTTCTATTATCTTTTTAGCGTCTGCTAAATCTCTTTTAGATACACCTGGAACTTCCATACCTTGTAAATCCCAAATATACATACGTAGAGCTTGCTCATTAGTAAAGCCATCAAAAGCTTCTTTCTGTAAGTCTTTAGGAACGTCTAAGTTTTCTTTTAATGCTTTAAAATCTGCCATTAATTGCACTCTTGCCGCAGCTAAACTATCCATAGCTTTAGAAAAAGGATTAAACAAATTTTCTTTAAACCATTTCATCTGAGCATCTCCAGTTTTACCTTTACCTAGTAGTGGATATATAAGGCCTAACATATCTTCTGCAGAAAAAGGTATCCAAAATTTACGTTTACCTTTCTGGCTACCTATTTGTTTTGCTCTAGCTTCTGAATATACTTTTTGTCTACCAACACCCTCTGTTTCTTCTATAATTCTATTAAAATCATCACTCATCTGCTTACTAAATCTACCTCTTGATTCTTGAGTTTTAGACTTAACGTCAACTACATTTAATACTCTTTCAATAGAACTAGGTTGTTTTGTTCTAGGTTTAGATATTTCAAAATCAAAACTACCACTACCATCATAACTAGTACTTTCCCATATATCTGTTTCCCATCCTAGTTCTTTACCTAGCTTTTCCATAATAGAAGTATAAAGACTAATTCTACTAGGTTCCGCTTTAGTAGCACTGAACTCAACTCTTTTTATATCAGCATTTTGTCTTATAGCATTAACTAAACTATTGTAAACTTTTCTAAAAACAGCAACAGCATCTCCAGTTCCGGTTATGTCTTGAGTTGCTCCAGTTTTTGTTTTTAATTCAAACTCATATCTATAATCTCCTTGGTTATCTACTGGGTCTAAACTAATAACGTAATTTTTATCTTTAATATTAAAACTAGATTTCATGTTTCCAACTTCATCAGTAGTAAAATCTAATTTAGTTTTAGAAAACTTGCCTGGTTGTATTTTATTTTGTTTTACTAATTGAGTTTTAGATTTTACATCTAACTTAGACATACTTTCTTTAACGGCTCTTACATTAGCAAGTGCATCATCTGCAAAGTAAAAATCATTATAGCCTTCTGCAGCTTTACCAACTAGCCATTGTGCTTTAGCTTCTCCAGTTGAATTACCTAATCCTACAATATTTTCTAATGGTATTTCTAATCCTTGTGATTTTAAAAATTCATATATTGCTTGTTGAGCATCAGGATTTCTAGCTGTAAGCACAAATAAATCTTCACTACCTCTAGCTGCTTTTATTCTTTTAGCTATATCAAATAAAGGACCTTGTTTTCCATCTTTAACAGTGTTAAAATCTGAGAAATCAAATTCGTACCCTTCATCTAGTAATTTATCTCCTCTTTTAGCAAACTGCTCTGCGTTTAGTATTATAGTTTCTCCACCTTTATTAGCAAAAACCACATTGTTACTAGTAGCTAACGTGTCGTCAAAATCAAATACTCTAATTTTTTTAACAGGTTGATCAAGTGAATTAGCTAGTTCTAAAGCTTCATCCATTTTGCTAAACTCATTAATAAGATCTGAGTTATTAGTATTATTTGGATCTATTACTTTGCTGAAAAAACCTTCTTGTTTATTATCTTTAAAAGCTCCTTCTTGCTCTTTTGTTATTTGATTATTAAGATCAGCTTGACTAAAAGCTTTAGCAACACTTACTGGTTGATCTAACTGTAATGATGATTTTTCTAATCCAGTTATTTTGCTAGGCTGAAACCTAAGTGATATTCTCCTAAAACCTGTACTACCCGGTAAAGCTCTTTTTAGTGGGTTGCCTTTCGCGTTTTTAGTTTTAACTTCTAAATCATTATTGTCGTAAGCTGCAGGGTTATTAGCAGTATTAGATCCAGTTGCAAATGATAATATTAAATCAGCACTAAAAGGAGGCACATCTAAATTTAATGGATTTTCAAGATTAGTATTTGAAGGATCTGTTAAATAATAAGTTCCTAGTCCTTGTATTTGAATATAAGAAGTTCCATTTTTTTTGGCCCAATATAATTCTGAAACAAAATCAGTGTTTACTTTTGCATTTTGAGTTATACGCTTTTGAAATCCTCTAATTTGTAATTCATTATAAACTTCTTGTGGCATTGCATCAGTGATGTATTTTATAGGAATATATTTTTTACCAAATAATCTTTTGCCTATTACATTTGCTTCTTTAACATAAGCATCTATTTCAGGCTTAGCATCTTTTAACATTTTATTTAATAATTTGTTAAAAGTATAATCTTTTTTAATAATTAAATTACCATCTTCGTCATATTTAGCAGTAACACTACCAAATCTAGCATTACCTTTCTTAGCTTCTATACCTATTTCTTGTCCATAATAAGTTAATACTATGTCTGCTGCTCCTCCAACCTCAGTTGGCCCAGCCGATAACTGTAACCCGGGTATATCGTACTGAGCTACCGCGTCGTTTATTACGTCATATAAAACTTGTTCATAAGCAAAACCCTCTTTTATTTCTAAACCTTCGGATACTGCTCGTATTATATCTCCTATTGTCTCTTGTGGATTTTCAAATAATTTAATTCTTAATGCATCACCTAGTATTTGAGCTTTTTGTTTATTATCAATTTTTTCAATACCATATATATCATTTAGTATTTCATCAAAACTTTTACCTTGATCAGCATTTGAATTTTTAGAAAAGAATCCTTGAGGTATAGCCTCTGCTAGCTTACTTGCAGATTCTGCATCTCCATCAATTATTTTTTGTTCTCTAATTTCTTGGCTAGATATTACTTGATCAAAATTTCTTACAAAACCTTTTAATATATCACTTACTCCACCTTTACTAGCTGCAACTTTTTGATTCCAATTAGCTTGATCTCTACCTGTAATTCCAAAAGCTTCTTTAAATTCAATGTCTGATATGTTTGGTTTTTTTATTTGAACTTGTAATCCTGGTCCTGTTTTAGATCTTACACTACGTTTATTATAAAACTTTTCTAATAATTTATTTACTACTCCTGAAGCTTTAAACTCAGAAGTATAACCTTCAAGTAAAGAGCCTTTAGCTAGATCGATGTTTGAATTAATAAACTTTTGTATAGCTAACATTTCTGGTTTATTAAGATCAGAATTTTTTTCTAGCTTTTTAAACATAGAGTCTGCAAGATCTTTATTATCTCTAGCTATTATGTCAACTACTTCACGTAAAGCAAAACCTTTTAATTGCTTTATGTTTTTACCTTTAAAACTTTTTCCTTTTGCTTTGCTTCTTATAGACTTAACTAATGAGCCTACATCGTAAACATTAGGTAACTTCTCTCTAACTTTAACACCTTTTCTTTCGTCTTGTCTTATTTCTCTATCAGTTCTAGTGTCTTTGGAAGCGTCTTCTTCAGCTGCTATTTGTAAAGTGCTTTGGTCAGATCTTACTTCGTTGCTAGTTTGTTTAAAGGTGTCTGTAGCTAGTTTATTTGCTCTTAAGTTAAATAAGTTACTGGTTTGTCGACCAGCACCCTGCATGTTTACATCCATGTCTTCATCATACGCTTTATACACCTCAGTAAACAATGCTTCTAAATCTCTTTTAAAATCTTCTCTTGAAACGTCTTCTTTGTTCATTTGAGCAGTTCTGTCGTAAAGTCTAGAAGTTGTTGATTCTATTATACCTCCTGCTTCTTTTAATAATCTTTTAGTGTCAAACTCAGAGTCTATATCAAAGTCTGGATTTTTTGAAAACTCATCAATTTTTTTATAAGAGTCAGAAATTGTTTGCGCACTTTTAGCTCCAGTAGGTAAGCTTGCAGTGCCTTCTGCTACTATATCTCCTATCTCGCCCTCAAACCCTTCTTGTTTCCCTTCAGCTATACGCTTAGATTGCTTAGCGTAGTCTTTAACAAAATTATAAACTTGTCTACCATCTTTAAAACCTAGCTGAACATTGGAAAATCCCATAGGTCTTAATATGTTTTTAACTATAAAATCACCTATTTTAGTAAATACATTTTCACTGTATCTAATATCTCCTTGTACAACTCCATCAACTAAAGCATTGAAATATTCTTCTGCGTTAGCGTCTTCCACACTAGTAACTCCATAAGCATCTTTTAGTCTTTTCTCTACTACCTTTAATTCTCTGTTTGTTAAAGAATTTTTAAATTCTTGTATAGTTTCAGGATCTACTTTTCCTAGTTGTTTAGCTGTTACACCGTGCAACAATTCATGTTGTCCAACTGATATATCTTTAAGATTTTTAGCAGCTTCTCTATTTATATATATATTACCATCTTTGTCTATATAACCGGAAGTACCTTTAAAACCTGCGTCATCTTGCTCTCCTAGTTCTTTCATCTTAGCTTCAAACTCTTTAGATGAGTTAAACTCTGTAAAAGATTTGCCAGATGCCTCAGTAGTTTCTCTTGCTTGTTCTAATCCTGCTTCAAACGCTGATTCAAAGTTGTAATTAACACTTAAGTCTTCTAACTTGCTATTTATAGCTGTAATCTCTTCTCTTTGTCTCTTAACTAAAGCTTTGTCAGTGGCTTTATCAATTTGTTTTTGAAGTTTATTTTTTTGATTAATTAAATCAACAGCTTTTTGTTCTCCCTCTATTGTTAAACCAAGTCCATCAACTTCTCTTAGTACAGAAGCTGATTCATTAAAGTTTCTTAAAACTTTTTTAGCGCCCTCCTCTGTCAGTTTGTTCTCCGGATCTAACACATTTAATAGTTCTTTAGAACTAGCAAGATTTTGCCATTTAGGGTTTAACATGTGGTTTTTGTACATCCTATATTGCATTTGCTTAAGTTCTGCTACTTTCCCTGCTTTAGAAGCTTCAACTCCTCCAGACATAGCTCCAAAAGGTCCACCAGCTAAAAAACCTAAAACACCTGCTTGAGCCAACTTGTCAAAAGTAATTTCTTTAGCAGCTTCGCTCCACAAAGGAGAGTTAGCTTCTGAATTTTCAGCCCATACCTGCTTTAATTTTAAAGTAGCAGCTTCTTGAGTAATCTCTGTTGCAGCTTCTGTTAAACCACCTTTTACAAATTCTGAAGTAATTTTACCAATAACTCCTGTTTTAGCAAATTTTTCTGAAACTTCTTTGGCTGTTTTTTTAATAAAAGATTGCGATACTTTTTTACCAACTGTTTTTTTAAGAACTTCACTTAGCACTTTATTTCTAATAGCCTTAAGCGGAGCTCCCGCTATCTTGCTAACTCCTTTTAAAAGTCCTTTACCTAGCAGTGTTCCACCTGGACCAAAAATACCTTCAATAGTACCACTTACTGCACCAACCGTTGAAGCAAAAGCTAACTTTTCTTTTGGTGACATTCCCGCAAAATCTTCTGTTTGCATTTCAGCTAGTTCGCCTCCAGCAATATGAGCACCCATACCAATTCCATAAGCAATTTTACCTCCTAACCCTCCTGTAGTAAGTCCAACCGCTAAAGATGGTAAAGCTATTGAAGCCATGTTTACTATAGAACTATAAGCCGCACCAGCCATACTTTCTTGAAAAGCTTGTTGATACTCATTACTTATATCTATATTTTTAGTAAATCCATCAAATACAACCATTTTAGCCTCTCTGTCTAGTAGCTTTTTTAATTTCACTTCATCACCATCAGCTATATCTTCTATTTCTCCTTGAGCACTAGCTAAAGATATTCCGTTTAAGTAAGTGCCTATATTTTCCCAAGGTTTTAAAAATTGAAAAGCTGTCATAGATCCAAAACTTCCTCTTCCTTCTTCTACTAAAGATTGTTTAGCAGCAACAACTGTTAAATCAGCTATAGCTGGTTTTATTTTTTGACCCCAAGTCTTATCTAGTACACTTCTTTCCTTTTTTAATTCAACCCTTAGCGTTTCTAGCTCAGCTTGTCTTTGTTTTATATCATTTAAAGGGATTAATCCATTGTCAATATCAGATTGGAGTTTAGCTGCATCGTTGGTAAATTTATTTATTTTTGCTTGGTTTAAAGAATATTCTGTATTTAACTGAACAAGTTGAGTTTCTACACTTTTTGTTTCTTGCTTTACTATTCTTTCATCATAAACATTGTTCCATTCTCTTTCTTGATCTTCGCTAACTTTTTCTATGTCAGTAAGAAAATTATCGTACCATTTAGTGTCTTCGTTGGAAGTTGCTAAAGCCATTTCATTTAGCTCACTACTTTTTTTAAGTATATTTTGAAAAGTGTTTTGCTGATATTCCTCCTTGTTACTTTCTAAAAAGTTTTTTAATACTTCAGCTTGCTCCTTATCACCGTTATTAGTCCAGTTGTCTAACTTAATTTTAATTTTTTTACCATTTCCAGCTTGAACAATTAAGTCATCTGTAAAATAATCAAGACCTGAATCAGATTTGCTGAACTGAAAGCCATAAGGTGAGTAAAGCTTAGATAAAGTATCAGCTACTTTTTCTTCTTCATTTCCTATTATAACTTCTCCTAAACCTCCAGTTAAAATATTTGTTGGTATTTCACCTTTTTTAGTGTCGTTTATTGCTAAATTTAAATCATTTTTAAATTTATTTCTTTTATCAGCATTTTCTTGAGCACTTGCAAAGCTAGATCCAAGAATATTATAATCATCATAGCTACTAGTTTCAACACCGACTCCCGCACCTATATCTATCTCTAATTGAGCTAAATAATTTTTTAAAGAATCAAAGTCTTTGGGTTTGTCTTCGTCAAATCTTCCAGTGGTAGGATAAAGATTTAACATAATATTTTTACCATCTTCACTTATTTCGTCCCATTGCCCGTTTTTAGCTAATTCAAAATCACTATCATTTAATTGACTTCTACCTTCAATAGATACATCTCTAAAAGCTTCTTTTAAAGCTATAGCGTTAGTGTCATAGTCAGATACTACTTGTTTAATACTTTCAGGAGAATCTATAGAATCATCTACAGGTTCTTGTTTTAAACTTTCAATATCATCTTCTACTTCAATAACATCATCTATAGTTTCTATTATCTCAGCCCCTGGATACTGTTCCATAAATTCAGATATATTATTGTCATCTATATCATTCCATATTTGACCAGTAGAATCTTTTAAAATATATTTTGGCATAAAATTTTATTATTAATTTGTTACACTACCTCCACCTTGTTGAGTTGGTTGCCCACCTTGACCAGGTCTTCCTTGATCTTTAAAAGATTTAGGCGGATTACCTTCATTAGGCTTGTAGTTAGGGTTAGAGTATGTTCTACCATTGTATTCAAAATATTCTTCTTTATTAGTTGGCTTTGGCTCTTTTGATTGATAAGCTTTATTAGCAGCCTCATCCCTACGTCTAGAATATATAGTCTGCTGGTCCAAGTCAATACCACCTTCATCAGCTAAAGCAGCTCTTATGCCTTCAGCCGTACTAGTTCCTGGTATAACATCACCTTGCTCGTCAATTACAGAACCTATAGCTAGTTTATTATCTTTAGCTAGTTTATTAGCAAACTTAGTTTTTTCTTCTTTAGTATCTAAATCATTATATTTATCAAAATCATCTTCTGACATTATATCTACTATGTAGCTTTCATCAATAACACTATATGTTTTACCAACTGGGTTAACCTCAGTTAAAGCAGCTGCTATTTTATCAGGGTTTCCAACTAGTTCATTTGACTTTTCAGCATACACATTATATCTTTGTTCTCTAGCTTGATCAGTTAGATTTGATTTAGTAGCTTTACCTGATCCAGGTGCCTTGTATTTTGTAGTAGACTGTATCATTTTAATACCATCTGCAGCAGCATTATCTTCTATAGACTTATTAGCCATCCATCTAGCAGCTTCATCTCTTTGCTTTTTAATATTAGCTTCTGTTTCCTCAGCAGTAGCTCCTTCAACATCCATCCAGTCTGTATCTTTGCCCATCATGTCAGCCCAAATGCTTTGCATACGTTCTTCATCATCTAAGATACCTTTAAATTGATTAGAAGTAACCATTGATTCGGCAGCTTTAGTTCTTTGCTCAGGTGTCATAAATTTAACAGTAGCTTCTTGATCACCTATTCTCTTTGTTTCAAACATTACTAAGTCAGCATTGTCTTTACCTCCTGGTTTTACAGTGTTATCATAAACACCTTTTAGTGATTCAGATATATCAGGAACTGTCTTAAAGTATTCTTTACCACTGCTTTCTAAGTTTAATAATTCATTTATATTAATCATAGCAGCTTCTTCATCTCCTTCGCCTGGTTTGAATAAACATAGCTGACCATTGTCGTCAACTATTTTTACATTACCACCTTGTGATAAAGCTAATAAAACTTCTTGCTGAGCGGTAGGTACTCTTGAACTTATGGAACCAGGCTGTCCAGGTGGTATTTTTAAAGCTTCTTGTAATTGTTTAACTTGAGCCATTATAGGTACAACAGAGTTTTTAAACTCAGTTACTTGATTATTTAAATAAGATAATGTTCTATTGCCTTCCATTTGAGATATACTACCATCTTGTATACCTTGTTTGATTTTAAAATACTTTTCTGTTTGATCTCCAAAAAAGTCATTCATATTTTGATCAAAAGTACCATAACCAGTTTCTTTAATACCAGCAACCTTATCATACATAGCTCTTTGCTCAGTGTTTTGCTTTGCAAACAACTGCTCTTGTTTAGCTCTTTCAAGTTCATTTTTAGCTATTAATGCAGCAGTATTTTCTTTCATAACTTGAGAAACACTTTTTTGGTTAGCTATGTAGTTAGCAAATTGTTGGTTAGTTTGTTGTTGAGGATTAGCATATGCTCCACTGCTTCTTGAAGCTGTGCCACCTTTACCTAATGCTGTTCCGTAGTTTTGTACTTTTGCCATAATTTATATTCCTATATATTCGTTTTTTCCACCAGCGCCAAATGATTTAATACTTCCTGTTAACCCAGTTGCCATAGTACCAACAGAGCTTATCATTTCTTGATTAGCTGCCATTTTAGCATTACGAGCCATCATTTCTCTATTTTCAGCGTTATCTTGCTGTGACTGAAGTCTATCCATTTTAGTAACATCTCTAGCTTCTTGAGTTTCAAATTTGTAAGCTTCACCTTGAGCTTTAAGCTGTTGTACTTGATTAGCACCTTCAGCTCTAGCATCGTTATTAGCTTTCTCTTGCTTTTGTATATCAGCAGAAATACCACGTTTAGATTCTAAAGCAGCTCTTGCTAAAGCAGTTGCACCACCTGAGCCACCGCCTGTTTGCATAATAGTATCAAGGGTATTAGCCAAAGCAATATCAGCCTCCTCAGCTTGAAACTTAGAAGCTTGTGTAGCGACACCTAAGTTTTCAAATTCATTAGCCATATTTTCATAAGGATTAATAACTTCTTGCCTATTTTTTTCAATTTCTTCTAAAGCAGTTTTAGCATCATTAGCTTTTTTAGCCTCTGCATCCATTTGCTTTTTAGCTTCGTTTTTTTGCACTTGAGCTCCTACCATGCTGGTTATACCACCTACCGCTGCTCCTATTGCTAGTGTTGTTCCTACTGCCATATTACAATACTTTTGTTAATTCATAAGAGGGTTTAGGATCTGCCTTCCACCCTAGTTTTTCATGTGTTTCTATTAGTCCTTTATGTTGCATTACTGCAAATAAATATTTATAATCAAGAGATTTAATTAAGTTTTCAGCGCCAGTTATAAGAAGCTCTATGGCTTGTTTTCTGTCACTTTCTCTATATTTTGGATTAGATACTATCCATTCTAATAAAGCTGTCTTAGAATTAGTTAAATAAATAAATCCAGCTACTACTGGTATATCATTTATTTCTACTATTAAACC
>Ga0115571_1002921_pt1 | contig 11015 bp, 9 predicted proteins | sample COGITO_mtgs_1205_FD_87293 | JGI IMG/M metagenome (GOLD analysis project Ga0115571, IMG submission 87293) | Pelagic marine microbial communities from North Sea - COGITO_mtgs_120531 | ecosystem: Environmental > Aquatic > Marine > Epipelagic | place: Germany:Helgoland, sampling site Kabeltonne...
AGACAGGCTGGCGGATCCATGAACAGGCGGCACCAGAGTGGCCTGAGGGCGATTGGTCGGTCCGGATCCTCGGCGAACCGAAGATATTCGTCGACTTGAAACACGGATGGAACCGCAACGTGCTCGCATCCACCGCGGCGCACGCCATCAACGCTGTGCCGTATCTCATTGATCGGGCACCGGGAGTCGCGACGTTCCTCGACTTGCCGATCGTGGCCGGCCGGGCCGCCCTTACTCACCGGTGAGCACATTGTCGGTCAGACAACGCATGCCCCGACCACGAGAGCGGTGCTGTTAAACACACACCTTGAACCGTTGACTTCCCAATATCGTTGCCCGCATGTTGCTCGACGGAACCGTTCATCCCGACTTCGGAGGGTTGACACCGCTGTTGTCGAAATACCTCAATGCGGACGGTCGCTTCGGCGGGTCCCTCTGCGTATACCACCGGGGTGAGAAGGTGGTCGATGTCTGGGGCGGCCGGCGCGATGAGCAGGGTGGGCGATGGGCCGAGGACACGTTGGCAGTGAGCTTTTCGACCACCAAGGGGATCACGGCAACGGCGCTGCACGTCCTCGCCGACCGAGGCCTGGTCAACATCGACGCTCCGGTCGCCACCTACTGGCCAGAGTTCGCCGCTGCGGGCAAGGAGTCAGTGACCGTTCGCCAGCTACTCACCCACACGGCCGGGCTACACAGGCTGCGCGGTGTAGTCGACGACGCCTCTGAGCTCCTCGACTGGGAGCATATGGTGTCGGTGCTCGCCGCCCAAGCGCCCAATCCGGCGCCCGGAACGGGACCGGGGTACCACGGCATCACGTTCGGATGGCTGGTCGGCAATATCGTGCGGAATGTGTCAGGGATGTCGTTGTCAGAATTCATCGACACCGAACTCGCACAACCGCTCGGCCTAGATGGCCTCTACATCCGCACCCCGAAGACGGAGCGCAGCCGGATCGCTACGCTCAAACCCGACGTCAACGGCAGCGAGGGTGCCAAGGCGCAGCAGCGGATTGATCGACTTGGGCGGATCAAGTCGCTTGAGCCGATGGCCGACGCGTTGCTCGTCGACGGATTAATGGAGATCCTACGTGACGACCGCGGTTACGGCGCTGAGATCCCCGCTGTCAACGGCACGTTCACGGCGCGTTCGCTCGCTCGTCTATACGCTGCGCTCGGCGGTGGTGGCGCGATCGATGAGGTGCGGATCATGTCAGAGGAGTCCGCCGCTCGACTCACCGAATTGCAGGTCGACCAGCGCGACTTCGTGATCAAAATCAACATGAAATGGCGGCTCGGGTATCACCGAGCGTTCACGGTGGGCCGACTCGCCAAGCGCTCATTCGGGCACTTCGGATTCGGCGGGTCCGGGGCATGGGCCGACCCGGAGACCGACTTGGCGATCGGGTTCGTCACCAACGACAACACGCGCACCTCCACCCCCTTCGCCGACATCCGCCTCATACGTCTCGGCGGACAAGCACTCAAACTCGCCCGCTCTCGCTGATTTGCCGTGATTTAATGCGTCCTGGCCCCAGCAAATCGTTGCGTCTTCAATGATTTGCCGGTGCCGCGACCGGGCAAATCAGGTGGGGGCGGGGCGTGCGCCGCGTTGGAGGTGGCCGGGGCGATCGCCGGTCAGTTCGCCGTTCTCGACGGTGACCCGTCCTCGCTTGATCGTGACGACATAGCCGTGTGCCGACTGCATTAACCGCGCCCCACCCGCCGGCAGGTCATCGACCAGCTGCGGCGGCTTCAACGCGAGACGCTCATGATCGATCACATTTAGGTCAGCGAGGTACCCGGGAGCGATCACGCCTCGATCACGCCAGCCGACGTGCGCAGCGGTCCGCTGTGTCTGCTGATGGACCACGAACTCAAGGTCGAGCTGCTCGCCTCGCGTGCGGTCGCGCGTCCAGTGAGTGATAGCCGTGGTGGGAAACGTGCCATCGGAGATGACATTGCAGTGGGCGCCGGCGTCAGACAGGCCGAATATCGAGTGCTCGGAGAGGATCATCTCCCGCACGTCGTTGAGGTCACCTTTCGCATAGTTCATCAACGGCATGTAGAGCAGTTGGCGTCCCTCGTCGGCGAGCATCAGGTCGTACATCTTCTCGACCGGATCGATGCCCTCGGCGGCGGCCAGGCCGGCCACGCTGTCCTCCGGCGTCGGTTCGTAGTTCGGCGGGTCGGTAAGCGGGTACATCCGATCGAAGCCGGCGTGGATCAACGCGGGGAAGTCACGCACCCGGACCTCGGCGTGTTCGGCGATGATCGCCGCACGCGTCGCCAGGTCGGCGAGGTGCGCGACACGCTCGTCGACCGACAGGTCGTGCAGGCGAGCATAGGTCGGACATCGGCGGAGCGGATTGGCTGTTGCGTCGAGCCCGAGCAGCACGCCGATTGGACGGACGGCGACCTGGGCACGCACCTCGGCTCCAGCGGCCGACCACTGCTCAATCCGCCCAACGAGCTCACGCCACCGGTTTGGTGTCTCGTCGTTCTGCTGAACGGTGAAGCTCAGCGGGCGATCGACCTCGTTGACGATGCGTCCGAGTAGGTCAAGTTCGCGTTCGACCAACTCGTCGTCGCCAGACTGGTACACGTCGGAGATCAACTGGATCACGCCGGCGTCGGCGCGGTCGAGCGCCTTTGCAATGCCGACAACTTCGTCAGCCGTGGCGCGCAGGGTGCCGATCGACTCCCCCGACGACGTGCGGTGCGCCCACGTGCGCGAGGTGGTGAACCCGAGCGCGCCGTTACGGATCGCCGACTCGGTCAGCGCACACATCGTCTCGATCTCCTCGGCGGACGCCTCGGATTGGTGGTCGGCGCCACGCTCGCCCATCACGTACGTGCGCAGCGCCGCGTGCGGCACCTGTGCACCGACGTCGACAGTCCACGACAAAGTGTCGAGCACGTCGAGGTACTCGTCGAAGCTCTCCCACCCCCAGGTCATGCCCTCCGTAAGGGCAGAGCCCGGAATGTCCTCGACGCCTTCGAGCAGCTGGATCAACCAGTCATGCCGGTCCGGACGCGCCGGTGCGAACCCGACGCCACAGTTACCCATCACAATCGACGTGACCCCGTTTATCGATGACGGCGCGAGATCAGGGTCCCAGGTGACCTGTCCGTCGTAGTGGGTGTGGATGTCGACCCATCCCGGGGTGACGATAAGGCCGGATGCGTCGATCTCACGAGCCGCGGGTTCGTGGGCGGACACGTCGCCGACTGCGACCACCCGATCACCAACGATCGCCACGTCGGAGCGTCGCCGCGGTGCTCCAGTCCCATCAATGATCGTGCCGTTGCGAATGATCAGGTCAGACATCGTGCTCCCCTTCGTCGCCGACCACGGTACTCAGTCCTCGGACCACGCCTCCCAGTCAAGCCCGACTTCACCGTCTCATCACCTCGTCAACGGGAGCCAGGCCGACGGCGAGCCGACCGTTAATCGACGAGGAGGCCGTCGACTCGGCTCAGCACGCTTTGGTCGTCGTTATGGGAGTGCGTGAATCCGAGCGCCCGCTCCTGGCGAACCGTTTCGACCGACCGGTATGCGTTGATGTACGCCCAGCGACGAGAGTCGGACGTACGGTTCCCGGCCGAACCGTGGAGCACACCCTCGTTGTGGACGGTGATGTCACCGCTCAGAATCGGAACGGACCGGAGCACATCATCGGCGCGCAGTTCGGTGACCAGCGTGTGCTGTTCCTCACGGTTCATCTCAGCCGGCCGATGGGGTCGCATGGCCTCGCGATGACTCCCGGGAAGAAACTGCATGCAGCCGTTATCGACGGTTGAGTCATCGAGCGCCAACCAGCAGGTCGCGGTCCGACGGTCGTCGGTGTTGATCCAGTACGCCTGGTCCTGATGCCAGGCGAACACGGCGTCTTCGCGCCCAGGTTGTTTGGCGAGCAACTGCTCGAAGTCGAGCGTCATCCCCTCGCCACAGAGCTGCTCAGCAATCGAGCGGCCGACGCGTTCGAAGACATTCCCCTGCCCATCGGGGTGGTATCTGCGGGGCAGCATGACGTTGAAGACCACGTAGTCCGATGGGTCGGTGCCAAAGTTTCCCGTCACTATGTCGCACAAGTCGCACCCGACGGCGTCGATTTTACCACTCATGAAAGCGTCGTAGACCGGGTCGAGCGCTGCGACCTCGTCCTCGGACAGGACACCGCCAGATGGACGTAACCGTCCTCGGCAAAGCGGCACCGTTCCTCTTCGTTGACGATGTATCGGCCTCCCGGCCGCTCTCCCACTCGCAAAAGCGTAGACGTCAGCACCCGACTCAGGCAGGTGCGGTCTGACCACGCGCTGCGATGATCCGGCTCCGTAGGTACACGGCGAGCACCGACCCCGCTGACAGCGTACTTGCTCCGAACAGCCACAGCAGCCGGTAGCTGCCGTTGTCGATGATCACACCGCCGACCGCTGGCCCGAGCGCCGCTCCGACGAACACGCCGATCTGACTGATACCCGTCGCCGCAGCAGGCGCGGATGGATTGTTCCGAACGACCGAGAGATTGAACAGACCCGGCCATGACCACCCGAAAGCGAACGCCGGAATGGGCGCAAGGAGATAGGTCAGCGGCACGTCAATCGCAAGCATGAGCACACCTACTGCTCCCAACCCGTAGAGCCAGACGAGTCGTTGAATAGGAAGGATGCCAAACCGGTCAACTTGCCAGCCTTGCGCGAGCCGACTGATGATGCCAATGGATGAACCGAGACTCAACACGAGGCCGGCAAGGCCAGGGTCAAGGCCGGATGCCTCCGCCCCGCTGGTAATGAAGCCAACCATTGCGCCGGCGCTCGTCGCACCCAGCATGCCAACCGTCGCGTAGAGCACGAGCAGCGGAACACCGAGGTCAGGCCTCGTAGCGCGGCGGGCACCAGAGTCGGTCATGCTCGTGTTGCGAATCGATCGATCGCCCACGTCGCCCGGGAAGCATGCGATGGTGAGGATCGCCACCACCGCACCGGACACATACGCCCACTGCCATCCGACGGTGAGCGCGACCGCTGGGACCGCAGCTCCGCCGACTAGCGCTGCGGCGGGCATGCCCGATTGCTTCGTGGCCAGCGCAAATCCCAGCCGACTGGGTTCTATGTGCGTTGCGAGCATCAGGTTCGCCGAGGGCTGGTTGAGTGCATTTGCCATCCCGGCCACAGTCAGCAGAGCAGCGAGCTGCCAGAAACTTCGGACAAACGCAGCGATACCAAGCATCGACGAGGCCGATGAGGCGATCCCGAGGCGGAAGCCTCGGCGGGGTCCGAGCAGTTCGGCAACGCGTCCCATCGGTGCCGATAGGAGCGCTGCGGCCGTGAACGAGGCGCCCATTGCGAGACCGATCTGGGTGGCCGACAGCCCGACATCATCGTTGAGTTGCACGCCGAGCGCACCGGTCAAGAAGACCGGGAGGGCACTACACATCGTGCCGAGCGCTACGATCGGCCACGTTCGACGGCCGTGGGATCGAGCCCCCGCAGACATTCGAGCGGTCGTGAGGTCAGCCATAGTTTCAAGCGACCGTATCGATCAGGGGCCACGTGGCCCGCCGAGGGATGTTTCCGGTCAGTCTGGGCGGAGCCCTCGAAACATCGCATCGATCACATCGGCCGCGACCACATCGGCAACTGGCGGGGCCACGATCGACACCGTGGCGACGCCATGGATCGCCGCCCACAACGTGAGCGTGATCTGGATGGGGTCGCGATCGACTAGCGATCCGTCGGCGATGGCCTGCCGGACGTCGTCCAGCCCGGCCTCGAACACGTCCGTCGCAGCGCCCAGTTCGTTGTCAGCCTCGATGGCGATCGCATTTGGTCGGAACATAAACATCAACCGGAATAATTCCGGCCGATTTCGTGCGAACTCAACGTACGCAGCGGCCCGCTCCCGCATCCGCTCAATAGAAGTACCAGCAGTCGTCGAGTACCCAGCACGAAGCTCGTCGTAGCCGGCCGCTGCCACAGCACGCAGCACAGCGTCTTTCGACTCCATGTGATCGTAGATCGCCGGCGCAGTGACCTTGAGTTGACGTGCAAGACCGCGCACCGAGAGCCTCTCGTGGCCCTCGGTGCGAACGATCTCCTTAGCAGTGTCGACAATCCGCTCCGATGAGAGGAGCGCCATGCGTCAGTCGGCAATCCAGCTGCCGTGGAACCCGGCGGGAACGCGGCGCGGCAGGTGCACCTCGGCCAACGGCTCTGCAGCCACGTCGGACGCGTCGAGGATGCTGAGGTGCGAGGTGTTGGTGTTCTCATCGTGAACAAACGTCATCAGGTAGCCGTCGTCTTCGCTGGCGCCCTTCTCTGCGGCCACGAATCGCGCTTCCCCAGGCGTTTGACCTCTTGGGTAGCGGTGTGATGTGCGGGCTGCACCGTTGTCGAGGTCGTACTTGAAGATTTCACCGGCGTCGCCGTCGAGCGTCGTTGACATTGAGTAGCCGTACCGGCTCGCCAGGCCGACGTAGGCGTCGGGGACCTGCGGGAACTCCGACGGGCGGTCGTCAAGCTGGCTCTCACTCACCGCGCCGGTTGCCCGATTTAGTCGCCACTCCCACATCTTCGGCATGTCCTCGGCAGTGGCGCTGTCCGGGTCCCCGATGTCGGCGCTTTCACGCCAGATTTCGTTGATCCGACAGCCGCGGATAACGGTCTCGTCGCCTTCGTCGTGGGCGTTGAGAGAGTGGAACATGTAGCAGGGGTCGACGTCGAACCACTGGACGTCGGCGTCGCTGCCCTCACGCGGCATTACGCCCATGCGGGCCGGGTATTCGTCGCTCCAGCGAATCGGCATGCCGCCGGACATCGCGAGCTCCATGTCGAAGATGGCCGGGAGATCGAAGAAGACAGAGTGGTCGCGAGACACGGTGAAGTCGTGCATCATCGTCGGCCCACCGACTGTGATCTCGGTTGACTGCAGCAGCTCACCGGCTGCGCTGACCCGGTGGTACGTGAGGTACGGAGGCAACGAGCTGTACCCGAAGAACAGCAATTCACCCGTCTCGGGGCAGATCTTCGGGTGCGCGGTCATCGCTGTGGTGAGCTTGCCGTCGAAGGTATGTACCCCGACTGTGTCAAGGTTGCAGTTGAGCTCGTACGGGAATGATCCTTCCTCGAGTGCGAAGATCCGGCCGGCGTGGCCGATGACGTGGGTGTTCGCGACACCGACTTCGAAATTGAACTGGATCGTCTCGGGATTGAGGTAGAGGTCCATACGTTCGACACCGGGATTGGCGAACATCGGTGTGCGCACGTACCGGTTGCGGTACCAGTTCGCCTTGCCGTCTGCCAGTTCGATGCCGTGGATCATCCCGTCGCCAAGAAACCAGTGCTCAGACTGTCCCGTCTGAGGATTCGCGCCGTTGCGGAGATAACGGCCCTTGAGGTCTGCAGGGATTGATCCCCGAACTTCAAGTTCGGTCAGCGTGACCTCGTCGTTGACCGGTGCGCGGTTTTCGCGCAGGTGCCAGGGAAGATCCTGGCCTGTGATGGGAGTGTCCAGCGTGGTCATGTCGTGCTCCTGTGAGTATCGAGTTGCGCGACCGTAGCAGACTTACTGAACAACGTTCAGTCGAACGGCTCGCTGTGCGACGGGCCGAGGACCGCGGGGGCTCAAGCACGTGGAATACTGCTCCAATGCCGTCGGTAGGAGTGGTGCTCGGTGCCGGCGGCATCGTCGGAGCGGCGTACCACGCCGGCGTACTGGCCGCGCTTGCCGAAGCCGGGTTCGATGCTCGCGACGCCGATCTCATCGTCGGAACGTCCGCCGGCGCCGCCGTAGGGGCCACCCTGCGGGCTGGATTTCCTGCAGCCGACCTCGCCGCACGCAACCTCGGCGAACCGATTTCCGACACGGCGGCAGCCATTATCGGGATCACCGGCGACCCTCCAGCTCTCGATCTACGACCTCGGCCGTTCTCGCGAGCACCACTCCCCTCCTCCCCGAAGTTGCTCTTTCGGTCGGCACGCCATCCGACCAAGGCACTCATCGGCTTGCTGCCGACCGGCACGATCACGACCGACATAATCGGCGAGCGAATCTCGCTGATGTACGGCAATCGAACATGGCCCGACCTGCCGCTCTGGGTCTGTGCAGTCGACCTCGAGCACGGTAAACGAGTGGTGTTCGGCCGCGACGCGCCAGACCCTTCGATCGGCCTCGCGGTGCAGGCGTCATCATCGATCCCGGGATTCTTCCGCCCGGTCGAACACGACCATCGGCGCTATGTCGACGGTGGAGCCCATTCGCCGACCAACGCCGATTTGGTGGCCGAGGCGCTGTTCGACGTCGTGGTGATCGTGTCGCCGATGTCGGCGACACGACTCGCTCACCGCTCACTCATACCAAATGCTCGACCGATGCATGCCCGTCGACTCGCAAACGAGGTCAACCGCATCCGCCGTGCAGGCACCCACGTGCTCACGTTCCAGCCGACGCCCGACGTCGTCTTGGCCATGGGCCGCAACTCGATGGATCCGTCTCGCCGCGCGGCAACGACGACTGCGGCGCTCGTCTCGGCACGCAAACGGCTCAGTGATCCGCGAGTCGCAGCTCGACTCGGCCTTCTCCGGGAAGCGTCCAAGGCGTAACTCGCCCAGCTTCAACGTGAACCGACGACTCCTTGCGCTCGCCGTCTTGGCAGTGGCCATTGTGACCTTCTTTGTCGCTGGCGGCTACGCGTGGGTCACGGGCGACGGCAACGTCGAACAGATCCTCACCGAGACCGGGGTGATCGGTCCGCTGGTTTTCATCCTGGTTATGTGGTGCACCCAGCCGTTCGGGGTCCCGGGATTCGTTTACATGGCGCCTGCCGGCATCGTGTGGCCGTATCCGCTCGCGATCACGCTCGCCTGGATCGGCAACATGGGCGCGAGCTACATCGCATTTTCATTTGCACGATGGTCAGCTCGGGACTGGGTGGCGGTTCGAATCCCGAAACGAATGCACAAATATGACGATCGTCTCGAATCCGGCGGCGTGTGGCCGATCGTGCTACTCCGGTTGGTGTTCGGGCAACTGCCACCGGCCGACTGGCTGCTCGGCGTCACCAAGGTCAGCACCCGCAACTTCCTGATCGGAACGGGCATCGGGATCATTCCGGGCGTCGTACTCTTCGTCGTGGCCGGCGGCGGGCTGATCGAATTACTTGGCGACCTCTCGACGTCCACGCGACGGGCCCTCATCGCAGCAGTAATTGTTCTCACGATCAGCAGGCGGCTGTGGAAGTTGCGACTACGAAGCGTCAAAAAGGCCCGTGATGCGAGCATCAACGGACGGGTCCCCGGAGACTGAGCCCCGCAGCAAAGGACCGTACGAGCCGAGCCCACCGACGCCAGCGGGTTACGGTCGCCTCAACCGGCATGGGGGTGTCTGTCATGGGTAAATCAGCCGACGAATTCGTCGAGTCATACGTTGCCAATAATGCGGGGTTCGAGCCGGACCTAGATCGTTTGGTAACGGAACCTTCCGGTCTTGATGCCGCCACAATGCTGCAGACGCTTGCGAATCCGTGGTTCGCCGAGCCCGGACGACAACCGGTTGCTCTGCAGATGATGTGCGACTTCATGGCGCCGGAGGGATCGATCTACTACGACGCCATCTATGGCGCCTTCGAGGGTCAGCGAGCGATCCGCAACTGGCTGATCCCCACGATGGCAAAGATTGACTTCATCGAGTTTGTGCCGACGGCACCTCCAGCGCTCTTCGATGACGGATCGGGCCAGACGTCTCTCGATGAGTGGGAGATGATCGCTGTCTTCGGCGAGGACCGCATGCCGCTCTCGCGCGGCGTCAGCGTGCGGCGGTACCGGGACGGGTGGATCACCTGGGCGTGCGACGTGTACGACACCGGGCCCTTCCGAGTCCCACCGCCCCCCGACACCGAAATCAATGTCGATGCTGAGCCAATCCCGGATTGGCCACGCACACTCTGGCAACGCGACACCGAGTCACCCGAAACGAGCGCCGCGTCGATCGATTTCGCCGCATTGGGCGACACGTTCCACCCGACCGACTCGGTTTATCACGACCCAATCTTCGGTGAGATCCACGGACGCGACGCAATCGGTGCGTGGCTCGCGGACATGAGTGATAGAGCCGGCAATATCGTGTACGAGCCACTCGGTCCGCGCCTCGACGATGGCTCCACGTCCGTTCAGGAGTGGCAGCAAATGGCGGTCCAGCCCGACAGCAGCAGGGTCTTTATGACCCGCGGCACAAGCGTACGACGCCGCTCCAATGGCCAGATCATGTACGCCGCCAATTACTTTGACACCGCATCACTGTCCGATCCCAGCATCCAGGCAGCTGCATCTGCTGCGGGCCTCGGTACCGCCGACTGACTCGACCGTGCCGCGCAAAATCGGGGGATGTAGGGAGCTACACGCCCGAACGGGGGGTCGGCGTAAACCGAACGGGTAGCCGTTTGATGCCCCCGACGAGCGGAAGCCCAGCGACGTCGAGCGGCACCGCAGCGCCAACGACTTCAATATCAGGCAACCGAGCGAAGAGATCGCGGAACACAACAGCAAGTTCACGGCGAGCCAGGTTTGCTCCGAGACAAAAGTGTGGTCCTGGACCGCCGAATCCGAGGTGAGCATTCGGCGTTCGCCGCACATCGAACACCTCCGGACTATCGAACGCACGTGGGTCTCGGTTGGCTGCGCCATAGATCATCACCACCTTGTCGCCCTCGACGAAATCGTGGCCGGACATGGTGAGGTCGGTTGTGACCGTGCGTCGCATGAACGTGACCGGCGACGCGTAGCGCACGATCTCTTCGACGGCGGTCCCTGTGACCCCCTCGACATCGTTCTGCCAGACTGCGCGCTGTTCGGGATGCTGTGCCAGCAAATTCATACCGTGGCTGATGGCAGTGCGCGTGGTGTCGTTACCGGCAACGGCGAGCAAGATGAAGAAGGGTGCGACTTCCTCCGGTGCAAGCATCTCACCATCGACGTCGGCGTGGACGAGCTTCGAGGTGAGATCATCAGTTGGGTTC